>Ga0102832_1001099_pt1 | contig 24206 bp, 21 predicted proteins | sample EBPBio282013_DNA_FD_88942 | JGI IMG/M metagenome (GOLD analysis project Ga0102832, IMG submission 88942) | Wastewater treatment Type I Accumulibacter community from EBPR Bioreactor in Madison, WI, USA - Reactor 2_5/28/2013_ DNA (Illumina Assembly) | ecosystem: Engineered > Bioreactor > EBPR >... | reverse complement strand
GGAGCGGAAGCGCGAGCCGAAACGCAAAACAAAACTCACGGTCTCCGGGTTCGCCCGGCCGCTCCGTCGCCTCCCCAGCAATCTCGCAGCCGCACGGCGCGAGGTCGCTCAGTCACGTCCCCTCCCCTCGATGGGGAGGGGTAGGGGTGGGGTGAACTCGGCGGCTGATGCAGCGCATACCCGCCGGCTCAGCTGTCACCCCATCCCCAGCCCTTCCCCATCAAGGGGAAGGGAGATTTTCGCGAAGCAGCGCTCGCCCAGTTCGCGCCCGCCGCCGCGACAACGCGCCTCTTGAGCGACTCGCCAAGTCGGCCAAATCTTCCTGTGTCGGAACGTTTGTCGGAGGCTCTTCGATGGCGAGTAAGGCGTTCGAGCTGCAGATGATGGGCTACGGCCTGACCACGGCCGAAATTCACTACCACCTGCCCGACCATCCCGCTCTGCTGCAGCTCTATGTCTGGCAGGAGTATGATCTGGCCCCGAAATTCCCGACCCTCAAAGGGTTCCTGGATTTCTGGGCCAAGGAGCTGGACGGGGTGCTGCATTCGGTGCGGATCGCGCATAACCGTCTGATCAGCCCTCGCGAATGGCGGGCCGTGAACGGGGTCTTCACGCTGCAATGAGCATCGCCGGGCTTGCGCGGCGGCTTCCCCGCCCGTAACTCCCCGGCGATGAGCATTTCCGCCCACGGGGCCAAGATCTGCGGCCTGTCGACGCCCGAGACGGTGAAGGCCGCCTTCGACGGCGGCGCCGCGTTCCTGGGCTTCGTCTTCTTCGACAAGAGCCCGCGCAATGTCGCGCCCGAGGTCGCCGCGCGCCTCATCGAGCCGGTTCGCGCTCGGGGCGTTCGGACCGTGGCGGTCACGGTCGACCCGGACGACGCCTTGATCGACCGCCTGATGGCGACGATGCGACCCGACCTGATCCAGGTCCACGGCAAGGAGACGCCCTCGCGGGTCCGCGAGATCACCGCCCGGGCCGGTGTCGGCGTCATCAAGGCGTTCTCGGTGTCGTCGCCGGCGGACGTCGACCAGGCGGCCGCCTTCGATGGCGTGGCCGAGCACCTGATGTTCGACGCCAAACCCGTGGAAGGCTCGGTCCTGCCCGGCGGCACCGGCGCCCGCTTCGATTGGGGGCTGCTGACCGGCAGGCGCTTTTCGCGGCCGCATTTCCTGGCCGGCGGGCTGGATCCGTGGAACGTCGGCGAGGCCATCAAGACCTCCGGAACGCCCCTGGTGGACGTTTCTTCTGGCGTGGAGCGTGGTCCCGGCCTAAAGGACCCGGCTCTGATCACGGCGTTTCTCGACGCCGTCAAACGCGCCCAAGACTGAAAAGCCCAGCTCGGAAGCCCTCGTGAACGCTCCTGCGAAACCCAATGACTACTCGGCCTATCCCGATGCGGAAGGCCGCTTTGGCGGGTTCGGCGGCCGCTATGTCGCCGAGACCCTGATGCCGCTGGTTCTGGACCTGGGCAAGGCCTATGCCGACGCCAAGGCCGACCCGGAATTCCAGGCGCAGCTGAAGAGCTACAACACCCACTACGCCGGCCGGCCGAGCCCGCTCTATTTCGCCGAGCGCCTGACCGAGCACTTCGGCGGGGCCAAGATCTATTTCAAGCGCGACGAGCTGAACCACACCGGCTCGCACAAGATCAACAACGCCCTGGGCCAGATCCTCCTGGCCATGCGCATGGGCAAGACCCGTATCATCGCCGAGACGGGCGCCGGCCAGCACGGCGTGGCCACCGCCACCGTCTGCGCCCGCTTTGGTCTGCCGTGCGTCGTCTACATGGGCGCCACCGACGTCGAGCGTCAGAAGCCGAACGTCTTCCGCATGAATCTCCTGGGCGCGGAAGTCCGCCCCGTGAGCTCCGGGACGGGCACCCTCAAGGACGCCATGAACGAGGCGATGCGCGACTGGGTCACCAACGTGCACGACACCTACTACCTGATCGGCACCGCCGCCGGCCCGCACCCCTATCCGGTGATGGTCCGCGACTTCCAGAGCGTGATCGGCGCCGAAGCCCGCGAACAGATCCTCGAGATGGAAGGCCGCCTGCCCGACGCGGTGGTCGCCTGCATCGGCGGCGGCTCGAACGCCATCGGCCTGTTCCACCCGTTCCTCGCCGACGAGGGCGTGCGCCTGATCGGCGTGGAGGCGGCCGGCCATGGCGTGTCCACCGACAAGCACGCCGCCTCGCTGACCGGCGGGCGCCCGGGCGTGCTGCACGGCAACCGCACCTATCTCTTGCAGGACGACGACGGCCAGATCATCGACGCCCACTCGATCTCGGCGGGTCTCGACTATCCGGGCATTGGGCCGGAGCACTCGTTCCTGCACGAGATCGGCCGCGCCGAATATGTCTCGACCACGGACACCGAGGCCCTGGAAGCCTTCAAGCTGTGCTCGACGCTGGAAGGGATCATCCCGGCGCTGGAACCGGCCCACGCGCTGGCCCGCGTCGGCGAGATCGCTCAGGAGCTGGGCAAGGGCAAGATCGTGGTGATGAACCTCTGCGGTCGCGGCGACAAGGACATCTTCACGGTGGCCGAAGCCCTCGGGCGCAAGATCTAGGACCGACCTCGCGTGACCAAAGACCGTATCGACCGCCGCTTTGCGGCGCTGAAGGCCGAAAATCGCGCCGGCTTCGTGACCTATGTGATGGCCGGCGATCCTGACGCCGCCACCACGCTTTCGGTGCTCAAGGGCCTGCCGGCGGCTGGCGCTGATTTGATCGAGCTGGGCTTCCCCTTCTCGGACCCGATGGCCGAGGGGCCGACCATCCAGCGCGCCGCCCAACGGGGCCTGAAGTCGGGCATGACCCTGCAGGGGACGCTGGATCTCGTGGCCGCCTTCCGCGAAGGCGACCAGGATACGCCGGTCATCCTGATGGGCTATCTGAACCCGGTGCTGAACAAGGGCTTCGAGACCTTCGCTAGCCTCGCCGCCAAGGCCGGGGTCGACGGCCTGATCATCGTCGACTGCCCACCCGAAGAGGCCGACCCGCTGTCGGACGCCCTGGAAGCCGAAGGCATCGCCCTGATCCGCTTGGCCGCCCCGACCACCGACGACGCCCGCCTGCCGATGGTCGTGCGCCGGACCTCGGGCTTTGTCTATTACGTCTCGGTCGCCGGGGTGACCGGTGTGAAGTCGGCCGACGCCGCCGATGTGGCCCCCGCTGTCGAGCGCCTGCGCAAGGCCTCGGGTCTGCCGGTCGCCGTGGGCTTTGGCATCCGTACCCCGGACCAGGCCGCCGCCGTCGCCAAGGTGGCCGACGCGGCCGTCGTGGGCTCCGCGCTTGTGGATGAAATCGAGTCCGCAGCGCAGTTGAACGAAAACGTGACCGAGAAGGTTCTTCTAAAAGCGTCGGAGCTGGCTAAGGCTGTGCGTTCGGCGCGAGTCGGGACGAAGTGAGGCTTTAAGGCTATGGCTATGGCTGAACCCCAGGACCCGAAAAAGGGCGACAAGAAAACAGCGGAGCGCCGTGGCGGCGGTTGGCTGTCGCGGATCGCCCCCGGCGTACGCGGCGCGTTCGCCAAGCGTGAGACGCCCGAGAACCTCTGGGTCAAGTGCCCCGACACGGGCGAGATGATCTTCCGCTCCGACCTGGAGGCGGCTCTGTGGGTCACGCCGGCCGGTCGCCACATGCGGATCGGGCCGGAAGCCCGCTTCAAGTTCACCTTCGATGACGGCCAGTACGAGCCCCTGCCGACCCCGCCGGTCGTCGAGGATCCGCTGAAGTTCTCGGACGGCAAGCCCTACAAGGACCGCCTGGCCGCCGCCCGCAAGGCGACGGGCGAGCCGGACGCCATGGCCATCGGCTACGGCAAGGTCGGCGGCGTCGACGCCGTGGTGCTGGTGCAGGACTTCGCCTTCATGGGCGGTTCGCTGGGCATGGCCGCGGGCGAGGGCTTCATCGCCGCCGCCAAGGCCGCGCTGGAGCGTCAAGTTCCGCTGATCGCCTTCACCGCCGCCGGCGGCGCCCGGATGCAGGAAGGCGCGCTGTCGCTGATGCAGATGGCGCGCACGACCCTGGCCATCAACGAGCTTAAGGACGCCGCCCTGCCGTACGTCGTGGTCCTCACCGACCCGACCACCGGCGGCGTCACCGCCTCCTACGCCATGCTGGGCGACATTCATCTGGCCGAGCCGGGCGCGCTGATCGGCTTCGCCGGCCCGCGCGTCATCGAGCAGACCATCCGCGAGACCCTGCCGCCGGGCTTCCAGCGCTCGGAATACCTCGTCGAAAAGGGCATGGTCGACCGCGTCACGCACCGCAAGGAGCTGCCGGAAGTCCTAGGCTCGCTGCTGGGCACCCTGATGATGGGCCGCAAGCGCAAGGCGGCCTGAGCGCCGCCTTGGCCGAGCACCTCCGTGCGCACGACGCCGCCCTTGAGCGGCTGAAGGCGCTGCATCCCAAGCTGATCGACCTGTCGCTGGACCGGATGCGCCGGCTCTGCGCAGCCCTGGGCGACCCGCAGGATCGCCTGCCGCCGGTCATCCACGTGGCCGGCACTAACGGCAAGGGCTCGACGGTCGCCTTCCTGAGGGCCATGGCCGAGGCGGCCGGCCTGAAGGTTCATGTCTTTACCTCGCCGCACCTTGTCCGATTCGCCGAACGTATCCGTCTGGCCGGAACCCTGATCACCGACGACCACCTGGCCGACGTGCTGGACCGCGTCGAGCAGGCCAACGCCGGTCAGCCAATTACCTTCTTCGAGATCACCACGGCGGCCGCCTTTGTCGCCTTCGCCGAGGTTCCGGCCGATCTGTGCATCGTCGAGGTGGGACTGGGCGGTGTCCTCGACGCGACCAATGTCATTCAGCGTCCGGCGGTCAGTGTCATCGCGCCCATCGACATCGACCATCGCGAGTTCCTCGGCGACACCATCGCCCAGATCGCGGTGGAGAAGGCCGGGATCATCAAGCCGGACGCGCCGGTGGTCTCGGCCCGCCAGCAAGCCGACGCCGAGGACGTGCTGGACACGACCGCCGCCCTGGCCGGCGTCGAGCTGACGCTGATGGGCCGGGACTTCGACGCCTGGGGCGAGCGAGGACGGCTGCTGGTGCAGATGCAGGACCGCCTGCTGGACCTGCCCGCCCCGTCGCTGCCCGGCGAGCACCAGTTCGCCAACGCCGGCCTGGCGGTCGCCGCCCTGCTGGCCTTGGGCGATTCGCGCCTCGACGAGGCCGCCATGGGCCGTGGGATCGCGAGCGCCGCCTGGCCCGCCCGGTTCCAGCGCCTGACGGCAGGCCCGCTGGCCGAACGCGCCAAGGCGGCGGGCGCTGATCTCTGGCTGGACGGCGGCCACAATCCTCACGCGGGCCGCGCGGTCTCGCGCGCCGTCGCCGACCTTGCCGCCCGCGACGGCCGGCCGGTCGCCCTGATTTCCGGCCTGCTGGCCAACAAGGACGCCACCGGCTTCTTCACGCCGTTCCGAGGCGCGGCGGCCAAGGTGTTCACGGTGACCTTCGAAGGCCACGCCGCCGCTAGCGCCGCCGAGACCGCCGCCGCCGCCGAGCTGGCGGGTTTGCGGGCCTGCGCCTGCGATTCGGTTGAGGATGCGCTCAGCCGCGCGCTGCAGCTCGAGCCTGCGCCGCATGTCCTGATCTGCGGCTCGCTCTATCTGGCGGGGGAAGTGCTGGCCATGAGTCCGGAAACCTGGCCGACCTGACAGCAAAACGCCCGCGCCGGACAGGTCGGAGCGGGCGTTTCGAACTTAGCGGAAGAAGGCGCTTAGGCCGCCTGGACGCCGGCTTCGTTCAGCCATTCCAGGATCTTCTGCTTGGGCATTGCGCCGACCTTCATCGACGTCATCTGGCCATCCCGGAACAGCATCATGGTCGGGATGCCGCGCACGCCGTAGCGCGACGGGGTCGTCGGGCTGTCCTCGATATTGACCTTGGCGATGGTCACCACGTCGGCCAGCTCTTCGGAGAGCTGCTCCAGCGCCGGGGCGATCTGCTTGCACGGGCCGCACCATTCGGCCCAGAAGTCGACGAGCACGGGCTTGCTGGCCTTCAGGACGTCGGATTCGAAGGTGGCGTCGGTCACCACAACGGTGCTCATGGCTTGCTCCAGTCTGGCGTCGCGCGGCGGAGTCCGGCGCGGAGGACGCGATAAGGGTCGGGCCCGGAAACGCCCGGGCGGTTGGCCAAGATGTAGGGGGACTGGGCGCGTCCGGCAACGGGATTAAGCCAACCGCGCCAGCGCCTCGGCCATCACCTTTTCTGGAACGGGCATCAGTTTGGGACCGTCGGTCCACACCAGCGCCGCCTCCACCGCGCGGCCGGGGAAGACCTCGCGTAGCACGGCCGCATAGACCGCCATCTGGGCCAGATAGGCCGTATCGGCGTCCTCGATCCGGTCAGGCGAGGGGCGGTTGGTCTTGTAGTCGACCACCAGCACGCGCTCGTCGTCCACAACCAGCCGGTCGACCCGTCCGGAGACGGCCAGGCCCTGGGGCAGATGGACGCTGGTCCCGGCCAGGGCGACCTCGGCCCGCGAATTGGGCCCGAACACCGCGGCGAATCGCGCGTCCTCCAGGACCCCGAACGCCGCGCCGGCCATCTCCGTCCGCTGGGCGTCGGTCAGGTCGCGCTCGGCCGCCAGGATGCGCCGCGCCGCGTCGGGGCGCTGGGCGGGCGGCAGATCCGGCAACAGTTGGAGCAGCTTGTGAATGAGCTCGCCGCGCCGATAGCGGCCAAGGCCGGCGATCCGGGCCAGGGGCGAGGGGGCGGGAACGCGGGCGGTATCCTCCAGCCGCGACGGCGCTGCGTAGCGGGCGGCGGCGGGCTCGGGCGTAGCCGGCGCCGTGATCCAGGCGGGCGCGGCGGCGACGGCGGCCTCGGCGCGGTCAAGCCTCGGCGCGCTGAGCGGATCGTGGCCGTAGCGCAGGAACGCCGTGTCGCCCTCGCCGATCGTCCTGACGCCCGGCGCGATGTCGGGATGGGCGAAAGCGGCGCGGGCGGCTGCGTACCAGCCGCCGACCTTGTCGTCCTTGGTGCGGGCGTCGATACGACCGCACAGAATCAGGCGCTCGCGGGCCCGGGTCAGGGCCACGTACAGAAGGCGCAGGGCCTCCTGGCTTTCCTTGTCCTCGCGCAGCTTGCGGGCCTTGGCCGAGGCGGCGCAGTCGCCCTTGCCGGACGCGCACCACAGCAGGGCCCCGTCCTCGGTGACCAGCAGCGGCGAGCCGCCGGCGCCGCGTTTGACCGTCGTCTCGGGCAGGAAGACGATCGGCGCCTCCAGGCCCTTGGAGCCGTGGGCGGTCATCACCCGCACCTCACGGCGAGCGCCTTCCATCTCGCGCTTGACCACGATGTCCAGCGCCGCGAAGTCGGCGACCAGCGCCTCCAGGTCGCGAACGCCGCGTTGCTCGGCCTCCATCACCTGGGCCAGGAACTCGTCCAGCGCCTCTTCGGCCTCGGCGCCCAGCCGGGTCAGGACCTTGGCGCGGTGCGAGCGGCCGCTCTCGTCCGTCAGGCCCAGCCAGCCGGCGTAGAACTCGAACGGCTGGCGGCGGCGTCCTTCGACGAGCGCCCAGTCGAGCACCGTGCGGGCGGCGCTCCATTCCGGACGCTCTTCCGACCGTCGAACAAGTTCCGCCCAAAGCGTCGCCCTTCGCCCCTTGGCCAGCGCATAGACGTCATCGTCGACAAGCCCGCAGAACGGCGTCTTCAACAGGGCCGCCAGGGTCAGGTCGTCCTCGGGGAACAGGATGAACCGGCCCAGGGCCAGCAAGTCTTCAAAGGCGATATGGCTCGAGAGCGCCAGGCGGTCGGCCCCGGCCACCGGCACGCCGCGCCGTTTCAGGGCTCGGATGATCTCCTCGAACAAGACCTTGCGGCGGCGCACGAGGACCAGAATGTCGCCGGCGTGGGCGGCGCGATGCCGGCCCAGATCCTTGTCGAACACAGCATCGCCGCGATCCAGGATCGCCTTGGTCTCGGCGGCGATCGCTTCGGCCAGACGGCGATTGGCGCTGCGTTCGCTCTCCTCGTCGAGCGGCTTCTCCCAGGCCTCCCGTTCCTCGCCCGGAAGTTCGCGGGTCAACGGCCAGAGGTCGACACAGCCGGGGTGACCGTGGCGGAAAAGTTCGTGCCGGACCAGGTCCTGACCGACGGGGGGCGGCACCCCTTCGCGGGTGTCCGGATCGGAGAACAGGGCGTCGACGAAGCTCAGGACCTGATGAGTCGAGCGATACGAGACCGTCAGCGGCACGCCCTTGCCGACCGCGCCGACCGCCTCGATCCGCGAAATATAGCTCTGGGTCTCTTCCAGCAGACGCGTCGGGTCGGCGCCCTGGAACGAGTAGATCGACTGCTTCTCATCGCCGACCACGAACAGGGTCCGTTCGGCGCGGCGGCCGCTCCAGCCCTCGGACGTCTCGCCGACGAAGAAGTCGGCGGTCAGAGCGCGCAGGATCTCCCACTGCTCGGGAGCGGTGTCCTGGGCCTCGTCCAAGAGGATGTGGTCGATGCCGCCATCCAGTTTGTAGAGCACCCAGGCGGCCTCGACCTTCTCGGTCAGCAGCAGTCGCGTCTTGTCGATCAGGTCGGTGAAGTCGAGCGCGCCGCGCGCTTCCTTCTCGGCGATGTGACGTTCGATATAGAGGCCGGCCAGCAACAGGGCGTTCTGGGTGTCCTCGGCCACCCTGGCGGCGCGGACCTGTTCGCGGGCGGCCTCCAGCTTGGCCTGCTCCAGCAAGAGGGCCTCGCGCAGGTCCTCGCGGCTCTTCAGGCCCGAGGTCTTGGCCGGCCAGGTGGCGGGCGTGCCCTCGCCGCCTTCGGTGAAGAGGGCGCGCAGAGCCAGGTCCAGGGTAGCGTCGGGATCGCGGGCGACGGCGGCCAGGGCCTCGGCGTACTTGGCGTCCTGCTTGCCGCCGCCGTCGAACAGCACCGTCGCAGCGGCGCGCCAGGCCGGCAGGTCGAGGCGGGCCATGGTCCTGACGGCGAGGTCTTCGGCCGAGGTCGGGGCGTCAAAGCCGCAACGCGCCCAGGCGTCGGCGATCGCTCCGGCCAGGCCGCCGCAGCGCTGGACATAGGCCGTGATCTGGCCGCGCCGGGCTTCGAAACCGGCGAACATCGCCTCGAAGCTCTGGAAATCCAGGGCGACCGAGAAGCGGGCGTACGCCTCTGAGAACGCGTCATCGTGCGTGTCGACCCAGGCGGCGACGGCGCGTCGCGCGGCGCGGGCGATGGCGGCGCCGGCCTGGTCGTCCATCACGGTGAAGCCTGGCGAGACCCCGGCCTCCAGCGGGAAGCGCCGCAGCAGCTTCTCGCAGAACGCGTGAATGGTCTGGATCTTCAGGCCGCCCGGTGTCTCCAGCGCCTTCGCGAACAGCGCGCGGGCGTCGGACAGGCTCTTGGCGTCGTAGCGGGCGTCGGCTTCGCCGACCAGCTTGACCAGCTCAGCGCTCAGGTCGGTGTCGCTGGTCACCGACCACTTGCCCAGCCGGTCGAACAGGCGCCGCTGCATCTCGGCGGCGGCGGCCTTGGTGTAGGTCACGCAAAGGATCGCCTGCGGCTCGACCCCGGCCAGCAAAAGGCGCGCGACGCGGTCGATCAGGGTCTTGGTCTTGCCCGAGCCCGCGTTGGCGGTGACGAAGGCCGAGATCGTCGGATCGGCGGCGATACGCTGGGGGTCGTGCATCACAATCCTCCCCCCGTGGGGGAGGTGGTCCGAAGGACCGGAGGGGGGAATGACCCCGCCGATCGCACTTCCCCCTCCGGTCGCTGCGCGACCACCTCCCCTGCTGGGGGGAGGATTTGGACGAGCGACCTCATTCGCTCTCCCCATCGTCGCCGCTGGTCGACCATTCGAACACCCGGGCCAGATGGGCGTAGTCGCCCGGATGCTCCTTCACGAACTGCGGCGCGACCCGCGAGCGGTAGGGCTCGTCGGGGTCGTCGTAGCGCTCGACCAGCTTAACGAGGCCGTCCATCGCCTTGCGCGCGGCCTCCTCGCTCTCGGCGCCTGCGTTGGCGCGGACCTGCTCCTCGCCGGCGGGGCGGCGGCCGGTGACGCGGACATAGGTCAGGTCGCCGGGCGTCGGCTTGCCGAGGTCCGGGAACCCGCCGTTCATCAGGATGGCCGCCGTCAGGGTCAGCTGCGGCGAGAAGCCGGTGTCGACCTGCTTCTGGGACGGGGCGGCGCCGGTCTTGTAATCGAGAATATGGGCCGTTCCGTCTGGCGTCGGTTCGATGCGGTCGGCCTTGGCGGTGAGGGTGAACGCGCGGCCGTTGATGGAGAGCTCCAGCTTGCCCTCGGCCTCGACGACAATGCGTCGGACACTGGTGCGGCGCTGGCGTTCCCAATCGGCGACCCAGGCGGCCGCCTCGCGGGCCAGGGCCTTCTCGCGGGCCAGGGCCGTCGGCGGCATGCCGGCGCTGACCAGGGCGTCGACATAGAGCTTTTCGAAGGCGGCGGCCGCTTCCGCCGGCACGGCGTCGGGATAGAGCTCGGCGAACTTTTCGAAGGCGGCATGGATCGCTGTCCCGCGCGCCCGGGCTTCGACCGGCTCGTCGGGACGCTCCAGCGGATAGAGTTTCAGAATGTCACGGGCCCAGACGGCGTAGGGATCGCGGGTCAGGGCCTCAACGCGCGTGACGGCCATCTTACGCGGACGATCCTCGACGGGCGGTTTGGGCGCGGGGCGGCCGATGGGCGCATAGGGGCCAGGCGCGTCCATCGCGCGGACCCAGTCCAGCACGTCGTCGCGGCGCGGCAGCGCCAGGCCTGCGCCGGCGGCCAGGGTCTTCAGGCGCCACAGCCAGCGCGACTCGACGGCGGGCGCGCCGCCGCGCCGCTCGCAATGGACCAGAACCACGTCCGGCGCGCTGGCGGCTTGGGCGAAGTCGTGGGCGGTCAGGCCGATCCGGCGTTCGGGCGGCGGCAGGCCGAGGCGCTGGCGCATCGGCCGCGACAGGAACGGATCGATCGGCGCGCCCTGCGGCCAGACGCCTTCCTCCAGCCCCGCCAGCACCAAGCGGTCGGCGCGCACAAGCCGCGCCTCGATGGCCCCGAGGATGCGCAGACGCGGATGGGTCGCGCCGCCGACCCGGACGGTCTCTTCGTTGACGAGGCGGTCGAGAATATCGGCGAAGGCCTGGGGCGAGGCGTCGGGCAGGGGCTCGCCGTCCTGGATCAGGGCGGCCATCAGCGTGCCCAGGCACTCCCCGGCATTGCCCGCCCAAAGGCGATGGGGCGCGATCAGCGACTCCAGCGCCTCGACCAGAGTCTGGGCCGCGCGGGCCGGGGCGGCGAGCTTGCGATCACCATAGGGCGCGGCGGCGCGGTCGACGGCGGCGAGGACCCGGTCGGCCAAGGCCAGGGCGTCCGGTGCGTCGCGGAGACGGGCGCGAAGGATGTCGGCCGATCCCGGCGCGGCGCCGCGCAGGCCCTTGCGCTCAAGCAGAAGGGCGGCCGAGGCCTCGTCCTCGCCCAGCACGAGCGGGTGCTTGGCGAAGGCCAGCAGGCGGACCGGATTGAGCGGCTCCTCGACCAGACGCGCCAGATGCAGGGCCAGGATCGCCGATCCGGCGGCGGCCAGGGGCGCGCCGGCCGAGCTGTCGGGGATCACGCCCCAGCGTTGCAAGCGCGTCATGACCCGGCGCGCCAGGGTCTGGTCGGGCGTCACCAGGGCGGCGGTGCGCTCGGGATCCTCGAGCGCTTCGCGCAGAAGCAAAGCGCAGGCGCCGGCGGCCTCTTCCTCGGCCCGGGCGGCGATGACCGAGAACCCCTTCAGCCCTTCGGCGACGGGATCAAGCTCCGGCGCCTCGGCGCGCAGGGCGGCGATCTGGCTCAGCCAGTCGGCGGTGGCCTCGGCGGGGCGCAGGGCCTCGTTGACGATGCGGCGACGCCAGCGGCCCCGGCTGTCGACCTCGGGAACCCAGGCGCGGACCTCGGCGCGGGAGACCCCGGCACGGTCCAGGAGGCGCTTCATCGCGCCCTGCGGATGCTGCTCACCCTGGGAGCCCTCGATCTTGGTCCAGGCGGTGTCGGCCAAATCCTCATCGAGACCCGGCAGGACCACGGCCCCCTTGGGCGCGGCGGCGACCACGCGCAGCAGGTCAGCGGTTGCGGGCGCTGTGCCGGTCGAACCGGCGGCGACCAGCACCTCGGTCGGCGGGTTGTCGCGCCACTGGGCCTCCAGCGCGCGCAGCAGCCGGACCCGACGTTCGGAGACATCGATCAGGCCAACATCGTTCAGGCGCGCCGACCAGGCCCGCAGCACCGACCGCAGGAACCGGGCCGAGACCTGCCAGTGCTGCGCCAGATCGCCCTCGGCGAGTCCGTCCAGCTTGTCGTCGAAGTTCACTTCCTCGATCTGGCAGCTGTCGAGAAATTCGCTGAGCGCCTTGGCCAGCTCAAGGGCTTGAACCGGACCCGGCTTGAACGACAGCTTGTCGCCGTGGTCGGTCACGAGGCGCGCCAGTTCGAACCGCCGCCGCCGGGAAGAGATCGCCGGCGGGAGGATCAGCGACAGTTCGCCGGGCTCGAAGGGCGGCTCGCCCTCGTCCAGGTCGCCCAGTGGTCGGATCTGCGGCAGCAACAGCGCGCGACCGCCGCCAACGGCGAGGAAGGCGTCGGCCAGGGCCCGGGCGCCCCGGCGGGTGGGGGTCAGCACCGTGGCGCGGGGCAAGGCCTCGGGGCCCAGCGGCTCCAGTGTTTTCAACAGGCCCCGCGCTAGATCGTCGACGAACGGGCGGTGCGCCGGAATCGAATACCAGCGCGGCCCTTCTCGCTCGAAGAACGGCGCGGCCCCGCTCATGCCTGGGCGAGCCGGGCTTCGGCGGCCAGCTTGGCCTGCGGATCGCCGACATGCATCCAGAGGCCCTGGGGCGCGACGCCGTGGACCCGGCCGTCGGCCGCCAGGCGTTTCCACAGCGGCAGCAGCGAGAACGGTCCCTCGGGACCCTCGGCCGTGATCGCCGGCTTGCAGATGTGGACGCCGACATAGACGAGCGGCGCGATCTCACCGGCGTCCTTGAAGCGCACGACGCCATCGGCGCCGAGGAATACGTCGCCCGTATCGTGGAAGCCCAGCGATCCCGTGGTCGAGGCCAGCATCAGGCAGACGTCCATCCGCGCGGGATCCCAGGCGGCCGCCACCGCGTCGACGGCCGCTCCGGCGTGCTCGATCCAGATCGAGTCGATATTGGCGACGAATACGGGACCTTCGCCGAGCAAGGGGAGAGCGTGCTTGATCCCGCCGCCGGTCTCCAGCGCCTGGGCGCGCTCGTCGGAGATGACGATCCGAGGGCCGAGGCCCTTGGCTTCGCGGGCTCGCAGGTGGGTCTCTACGAGGTCGGCGAAGTAGTGGACATTGACCACGGCGGTCTCGACGCCGGCCGCGACCAGGCGATCCAGCATGTGATCGATCAGCGCCTTGCCGGCGACCTCGACCAGGGCCTTGGGCCGGTCGTTGGTCAGGGGGCGCATGCGGGTGCCGAGACCAGCGGCCAGCACCATGGCGATCTTGGGCGCCTGGCTCATCGGCGCGTCTCCACGGGCACGTAGCGATCGAACCAGGCCTTGAGGTCGGCGAGCGCGGGATCAGCGAAGCAGACGTCCAGATAGACCCATAGGCGCGGGATGAAATCGGCGTAGCGGGGCTTGCCGTCGCGGGTCACCAGGCGGGCGAAGATGCCCAGGATCCGGATGATGTTGAGCGCGCCCAGCGCATGGTAGTCGGCCAGGAAGGCGGTCCGGTCCAGGTCGGGCCGGGCCGCCAGATAGCGGTTGAGGCAGGCGGCCTCACGCTCGGGCGAGACGGTGCGGCGGGCGTCGTGCAGCAGCATCGACAGGTCCCAGGCCGGATGGGCCAGGACCGCGTCCTGGAAGTCCAGCATGCCGACCCGCGCCGCGCCGTCGCGCTGCGGCAGCCAGATCAGGTTCTCGGCGTGATAGTCGCGGTGGCAGAAGACCGTCGCGCCGGCCTCGCCCTTGGCGCGGATCGGCGCCCAGATCGCTTCCCACTCGGCCAGGGCCGCTTCGTCGAAGGTGATGTCGCGGAACTTGGGCTGCCACTCGACGAAGATGTCATGGGCGGTCTTCAGGGCCAGATCGTCATAGGTCAGAAGCGGCCAGGTCGAACCGTCATAGTCCAGGACCTCGGGCGTCGGCGCTGCGCGGATCGCCAGCAGGCCGTCGATGGCGGCGTCGTACAGCGGGGCCTCGTCGGTTCCCGCTTCGATCAGGCGTGCGTAGAGGTCGTCGCCTAGGTCTTCCAGCACGGCCAGGCCCGCCCCAGGATCGGCCGCGAGCACCCTGGGGGCCGACAGGCCCTGGGCGTTCAGCCATCCTGAACAGGCGACGAAGGCGTCGACGCGGCCCGCCGCCAGGCGCGCCAGGGCGTTGTAGCCCAGCGCCGCCCGCTCGAACGGCGAAGCGTTTGGCGGACAAGGCGCGGTCTCGACCGAGGGCGGCTGGTCCATGAAGATGAAGCTCTGCTCGCCGCGATGTAGCCGCTCATAGGCGCGCGTTGAGGCGTCGCCGCCCAGCGACTGGCGACGGACATCGCCGAAGCCGTGGACCGACAGGAACGCGGCCTTGGCCGTTTCTCTTTCAGAGCCGAGGAGGCGTTCAGAACTCAAGGGGACGTCCTTCGAAACTACCGTGCGCCGTAATGGCGGCGCGTCGCGCGTCGCCGTCGAGGGCGATGTCTATATCGAGCCGATTCGGCGGCAAACGCCCTTCCAGGCGCTGAGGCCATTCGATGAGGGCGACGCCGCCGTTCAGCGCCTCGTCCAGGCCGATCTCATAGGCCTCATCGGGATCCGACAGGCGGTAGAGGTCGAAGTGGGCCAGGGCGAAGCTCGGCGTCTCGTAGAATTGGACGAGGGTGAAGGTCGGACTGGGCACTTCTTCATCCTGCGTCGTCAGGGCGCGGATCAGGGCCCGGGCCAGGGTCGACTTACCCGCGCCCAGGGGGCCAGTCAGGCAGACGGCGTCGCCGGGGCGCAAAGACGCCGACAGCTGGCGACCCAGCGCTTGAGTCGCGCCCTCGTCGGGCAGAAAAAGGGTGCTCATACCCATCCCATAGCGCGTCGTTCCAGTGATGTTGAGGGCGCAAAGCCCCTTTCCCCGGCGCTGCGCACGCGCTAACCGCAATCCTCGATGCCGACATCCCTTCGCACCGCCTATCGCGAGCGCCTGGCCCAGGGCGAGATCAGGCCCGACGTCGCCCAGGCCGCTGCGGTCGAGGCCCTATCGCGCCTGGAAGCGGATCTCGACGCCGCCGGCGAGCCAGGCTTCTCGTTCTTTGGCCGCAAGCCCAAGAGCCAGCGCGGCGTCTACCTTTGGGGGCCGGTCGGTCGGGGCAAGTCCATGGTCATGGACCTGTTCTTCGACAGCGCGCCGGTGGCCAAGAAGCGCCGCATCCACTTCCACGCGTTCATGGCCGAGGTGCACGCCGACATCGACGCCTGGCGCAAGGGCGACGCCGCCGCGCGCAAGGCGCGCTTTGGCCAGCACAAGGGCGACGACCCGGTCGCGCCGACCGCCGAACGGATCGCCGGCGAGGCGCGCCTGCTGTGCTTCGACGAATTGCAGGTCACCGACATCGCCGACGCCATGATCCTGGGGCGTTTATTTGAGGCCCTGTTCGCCCGGGGCGTGACCCTGGTGGCGACGTCCAACCGGCCGCCCGAGGACCTCTACAAGGACGGCCTGAACCGCCAGCTCTTCCTGCCCTTCATCGATATGCTGAAGTTGGCGATGGATGTCGTGGCGGTGCGAGGTCCGGTGGATTTCCGCCTGGATCGTTTGCGCGCGGCGCGGACCTGGCTGGCGCCAAACGACAAGGCCAGCCAGGCCGAGTTCGACCGCCTCTGGGCCGACATGTTGGACGGCGCGCCGGAGACAGGCGCCACGCTGGAAGTGCTCGGGCGGAAGATGCGGTTGCCGCGCGCCGCCGGCGGGCTGGTGCGGTCTTCGTTCGCGAGTTTGTGCCAGCAGGCCCTGGGGCCTCAGGACTATCTCGCTGTCGCCGAGCGGTTCCATACCATCTTCCTCGAAGACGTGCCCTGCCTGACCCCCGCGCGTCGCGACGCCGCCCGGCGGTTCAACACCCTGGTCGACGCGCTCTACGAGGCTGACGTCAAGCTGGTGGCTTTGGCCGAGGCCGAGCCGGAGCAGCTCTATCCGGAAGGGGATGGGGCCTTCGAGTTCGAGCGGACCGTCTCGCGCCTGCAGGAAATGCGGTCCGCCGACTATGTCGGCCGGGTCCGGGACTAGGAGGCGCTGATGTCGGTGAAGGATCGCATTCGAGTCCGCGAAACCAGGCTCCTCTCCGACAACTGGTGCGTCCTGCGCACGACCACCTTCGACTGGAGACGCCGCGATGGGACGTGGCAGACCCAGTCGCGCGAGCACTACGATCGCGGCAATGGCGCTGTCCTGCTGCCCTACAATCTCGCCAACCGGACGGTGTTGTTGGTCAAGCAGTTCCGCTATCCGGCCTTCGTCAACGGTCATGACGACCTGCTGATCGAAGCCGCCGCCGGCCTGCTGGACGACGCCGAGCCCGAGGTCCGCATCCGGGCCGAGGTCGAGGAAGAGCTGGGCTATCGCCTGGGAGCGGTCCGCAAGGTCTTTGAAGCCTTCATGAGTCCAGGCTCGGTCACCGAGATCCTGCACTTCTTCGTCGCGGAGTACGACGCCACGATGCGCGTCGGCGCAGGCGGCGGCCATCCCGACGAGGGCGAGGATATCGAGGTGCTGGAGCTCCCGATCGCCGAGGCCCTGGCGATGATCGGCGACGGCCGCATCAGGGACGCCAAGACCATCATGCTTCTGCAGCACCTGGCCCTGCAAACCTTGCGCGACTAGGACTTCCCTGGAGCGTATCGCACAAGCGCCTCAGGCTGGATCGCGGACCAATGGGGTCTCGAACCGCGTGACCAGACCGTCGGGCGCGTAGTCGGCCTCGACCCAGCCTCGAAGCTCGCCGGTGATGCTGCGCTCGATGAGCCGCGACCCGAATCCGCGCCGCTCCGGCATGACGACTGCCGGGCCGCCGGTCTCGCGCCATTCGAACCGCAGCGCGTCATTGCTTGTCGACCAGGTCAGGATCAACTTTCCCGCCGTCGCAAGCGCTCCGTACTTCGCGGCGTTGGTGGCCAGCTCATGGAAGACCATGCCCAGCGACAAGGCCACCCGCGCCGGCAGGTGGACGTCCGGACCCTTCATCTCCACCCGCTCGGGGCCGTAGGGACCAAGCTCCTGCAGCAGGATTGGGCGCAGGCCCGCGCCCGCCCAGTGACTGTCGGTGAGGGCGTTATGGGTCTGGGACAGCGCAAGCAGCCGGGACTCAAAGGCGGTTGCAAAAGTCTCGGGGTCGCGCGCCCCCCGGAGCGTCTGCTGCGCGATGGCCTGGACGGTCGCCAGCGTATTCTTCACGCGGTGGTTCAGCTCGTCGAGCAACAGGCGCTGACGCTCATCGGCCTGCACCTGATCCGTCATGTCGATTCCCTCGACGAAGACGCCGGCCACGGAGCCGTCGCTCTCGATGATGGGCTGGTAGACGAAGTCCAGATAGCGCTCCTCCAGCGGCGCTCCGGCTTCCCGTTGCAGCGCGACCTTGACGCGGCGGCCGACGAACGCCTCTCGCGTCTCTAGAACGCGATCGAGCAGCGCCACGAAGCCTTGTTCCACCACCTCTGGCAATGCGGTCTTGAGCGGCAGCCCCGTCACGTCGCGGCAGCCGATCAGTTGAGAGTAGGCGTTGTTGGCGAGATCGAAGATGTGGTTCGGACCACGCAGTACGGCCATGAAGCTCGGCGCCTGCATGAACAAGGCGCGGAGTTGCCGGATCTGGGCTTGCACCGTCTCCGCCCGGCGCAAGACATCGTCTCCCAAGCGCGCAGCGGATGACCGCTGGCCCAGGGCGGCGTCCTTCAGCCGCTGGATCGCGGTGACATCCTGGGTGTGCTGGAGAATGAAGCGGGTTGCGCCCGTCGCGTCGGGTATCGGTGTGTGGGTGGCGCTCCAGATGCGATCTTCGACGCCGCCCCCCAAATGCGCCGGGCGTTCGATCGCATAGTGGATAAGAGGAAGTTCATCGACTTCGCCCGTGTCGCGCGCTCGCGTGATCGAGGCTTCCAGCTCATGTCGATTGGCGCCTTCGGATGGAAACGCATCGAAGAGGTAGCGCCCCTCCAGCGCCGTCCAGTCTCGAGCGACCGTGCGGAGGTAGGCCGCGTTGGCCGCGACATATCGGAGGTCTCGATCGAGCAACATGTAGGGCGAAGGAATGCGATCGAAGATTTCGCGGAAGTCGATCGCGTTGGTCATGCTGTTCCCCCGAAGCAACCGACCCTAACGCACGATCCATTCGGATTGTTCCGCTTTCTTCCGCAAGCCGCCTTGCGAACGTTTCTCAATAGGGCGCCGTTTAATTGACACCCCCGTCCTCGCGCTTAAAAGCATCCCGCAACGCACAAAGGCTACTGGGGTTGGACCTCTCATGACCGACACGAGCCGGGGGCTGCCTGAGCGCCCGATGTCGCCGCACCTGCAAGTGTGGCGCTGGCATATCACGATGGCCTGCTCGATCCTTCACCGCGGCTGCATTATCGGCCTGTGGGTCGGCGCCGTGATCCTGGCGGGCTGGGCCGCCGCCCTGGCGGCTGGACCGGACGCCTATGCGGGCTATGTCGGCTTGCTGGGGTCCCCGATCGGCAAGCTGGTTCTTCTGGGCGAGACCTTCGCGGTGTTCTTCAACGTCGCCTACACGCTTCGCCAGACCTTCTGGGACGCCGGCAAGGGCTTCGCCCCGCGCACGGCTGACATGACCGGCGCCATGGCTATCGCTTTTGCGGTGGTGGCGACGATCGTCACCTGGGTCATCGCCGGCGGCATCGGAGCGTTCTGATATGAGCAAGAACGATCAATTCCAGGTCCAGCAATTCCGCACGCCGCTGTCGCGCGCACGGGGCATGGGCGCCTCGCGCCACGGCGTCAGCCACTTCATCACCGAGCGGGTCTCAGGCCTCGCGCTCGCCCCGCTAACGCTGTGGGGGGCCTACGCGGCGCTCAAGCAGGTTCGCGCCCCGCACGACGTCGTCGTCCAGTGGATGGCGCAGCCCGTCAACGCCGTGCTTCTGAGCCTGCTCCTGATCGCCGCCCTCGTGCATCTCCAGAGCGCCGTTCAGGTCGTGATCGAAGACTATATCGAACGCTTCACGACCAAGACCGCCCTGGTCATCGGCAACCTTTTCGTCTGCGTGCTGGCCGGCGCTGTGGGGGTCTTCTCGATTCTCAAGGTCGCCCTGACCGTGACCGGAGCCCATTGATGTCGGCCTACAAGTTTATCGATCACAAGTTCGACGTCGTCGTCGTCGGCGCCGGCGGCTCGGGCCTCCGCGCCGCGCTCGGCGCCGCCCAGGCCGGCTTGAAGACCGCCTGCATCACCAAGGTGTTTCCGACCCGCAGCCACACCGTGGCGGCGCAGGGCGGCATCTCGGCCTCGCTGGGCAACATGGGCCAGGACGACTGGCGCTGGCACATGTTCGACACCGTCAAGGGGTCGGACTGGCTGGGCGACCAGGACGCCATCGAGTACCTGACCCGCAACGCGCCGGCGGCGGTCTATGAGCTCGAGCACTGGGGCGTGCCCTTCTCGCGCACGGCCGACGGCAAGATCTATCAGCGCGCCTTTGGCGGCATGACCAAGAACTTCGGCGAGGGCCCGATCCAGCGCACCTGCGCGGCGGCCGACCGGACCGGTCACGCCATGCTGCACACGATGTACGGCCAGTCCCTGGCCCACGACACCGAGTTCTTCATCGAGTACTTCGCCCTCGACCTGATCATGGAAGACGGCGTCTGCCGCGGCGTGACGGCGTGGAAGCTCGACGACGGCACCCTGCACCGCTTCCAGGCCCAGATGGTGATCCTGGCCACGGGCGGGTACGGCCGCGCCTACTTCTCGGCGACCTCGGCCCACACCTGCACGGGCGACGGCAACGCCATGGCGCTGCGCGCCGGCCTGCCGCTGCAGGACATGGAGTTCGTGCAGTTCCACCCGACCGGCATCTACGGCGCCGGCTGCCTCATCACCGAAGGCGCCCGCGGCGAAGGCGGCTACCTGACCAACTCGGAAGGCGAGCGCTTCATGGAGCGCTATGCGCCGACCGTGAAGGACCTGGCCCCGCGTGACATGGTCAGCCGCGCGATGACCATCGAGATCCGCGAAGGTCGCGGCGTGGGTCCCAACAAGGACCACATCTTCCTGCACCTCGACCACCTGGATCCGAAGATCCTGGCCGAGCGCCTGCCCGGCATCTCGGAAACCGCCAAGGTGTTCGCCGGCGTCGACGTGACCAAGGCGCCGATCCCGGTGCTGCCGACCGTTCACTACAACATGGGCGGCATCCCGACGAACTATCACGGCGAAGTCGTCACCAAGTCGGGCGACAACCCCGACCAGGTGATCCCGGGCCTGATGGCCGTGGGCGAGGCCGCCTGCGTGTCGGTGCACGGCGCCAACCGCCTGGGCTCCAACTCGCTGATCGACCTTGTCGTGTTCGGTCGCGCCGCGGCTCTGCGCTGCGCCGAGATCCTCAAGCCGGGCGCCAAGCAGCCCGAGCTGAAGGACGCCCAGACCGACGCGCACCTGGCGCGCTTTGATCGCTTCCGCAACGCTTCGGGCTCGACCGGCACCGCCGAGCTGCGTCTCGAGATGCAGAAGGCGATGCAGGAAGACGCCGCCGTGTTCCGCACCGGCGAAAGCCTCGACAGCGGCGTGAAGCGCCTGCAGGCCGTCTGGGACAAGAAGGCCGATCTCAAGGTCAGCGATCGCGGTCTGGTGTGGAACACCGACCTGATGGAGACCCTGGAGTTCGACAACCTGATCGGTCAGGCGGTCGTGACGGTGAACGGCGCGGCCAACCGCACCGAGAGCCGCGGCGCCCATGCCCGCGAAGACTTCTCGGATCGCAACGACACCGAATGGATGAAGCACACCCTGGCGTGGCTCGACCTCGACACCGGCAAGGTGAAGATCGATTACCGCCCGGTCCACAGCTACACCATGTCGGACGACATCGCTTACATCCCGCCGAAGCAACGGGTCTACTGAGGGTACGATGGTCGAACTCGCACTCCCCAAGAACTCGCAGGTCAAGTCGGGCAAGCACTGGCCCGCCCCGGCCGGCGCCAAGAAGGTCAAGACCTTCAAGATCTACCGCTACGACCCGGAATCGGGCGGCAATCCGCGCTGGGACACCTACGACGTCGATGTCGACGCCGTTGGCCCGATGGTCCTGGACGCCCTGCTTTACATCAAGAACAACATCGACCCGACCCTGGCCTTCCGCCGGTCGTGCCGGGAAGGCGTCTGCGGCTCGTGCTCGATGAACATCGGCGGCCGCAACACCCTGGCCTGCACCCACGGCTGGGCCGAGGTCCCGGGCAAGGCCGTCCAGATCAGCCCGCTGCCGCACATGCCGGTGGTCAAGGACCTGATTCCGGACCTGACGCTGTTCTACGCGCAGTATGCCTCGATCGAGCCCTGGCTGCACACCGATACGCCCGAGCCGCAGACCGAGTGGAAGCAAAGCCCCGAGGACCGCGAGAAGCTCGACGGCCTCTATGAGTGCATCCTCTGCGCCTGCTGCTCGACCTCGTGCCCCAGCTACTGGTGGAACGGCGACAAGTATCTGGGCCCGGCGGCTCTGCTGCATGCCTATCGCTGGCTGATCGACAGCCGCGACGAGGCCACCGGCGACCGCCTCGATGCGCTTGAGGATCCCTTCAAGCTCTATCGCTGCCACACGATCATGAACTGCGCCCAGGTCTGCCCGAAGGGATTGAACCCGGCCAAGGCGATCGCCGAGATCAAGAAGATGATGGTCGAGCGCGTCGTCTGACGCACCGTCCAGAACGAATAAAATGGGGCGGCTTCGGAGACGAGCCGCCCCATTCCGTATCCGCCTCTGTCGAAGGCGCTTGCCAATAGGTGACGCCGGCGTCATTTTTGACGAAAGGGAGGGCGTCATTGAGCGCTAACGTCAATCAGAACGCATGCGTCGTCATCGTCGGCGCGGGCCACGCCGGGGGCTCTGTCGCCGCGTTCCTGCGCCAGTATGGTCACGAAGGCCGGATCGTCCTGATCGGGGACGAGCCGCTGCTGCCCTATCAACGCCCGCCCTTGTCGAAGGCCTGGCTTAAAGGCGAGGCCGACGCCGACTCACTCTCCTTGAAGCCCGCCGACTGGTACGCCGAGAACAACGTGATGTTGCGGCTTGGCGGGGTGGCGGAGCGGATCAACCGGTCCGACAAGACCGTGACCCTGGCCTCTGGCGAGGTGATACCCTACGATTTCCTGGTCTTGGCCACCGGCGCCCGCGCCCGCGAGTTGCCAATCCCCGGATCAGATCTCGCCGGGGTCCTCGCGCTCCGCACGGCGGCGGACGCTGAACAGCTGAAAAACGCTCTGGGCCCAGACAAGCGCCTCGCCGTCGTCGGTGGCGGTTATGTTGGCCTCGAGGCCGCCGCTTCAGCCCGCGCCCTGGGCAGCCACGCCATGGTCATCGAGCGCGAGAGCCGCGTCCTGGCCCGTGTCGCCTGCGAGACGCTGTCGCATTTCTTCCAGGACTATCACGGCAAGCATGGCGTCGCGTTCGAGCTCAACGCCGGCGTCGCCGCCTTTGAAGGCCGGGACGGTCACGTGACGGGCGTGCGCTTCGCCGACGGCCGGGTCGTGGCCTGCGACGTCGCCCTCGTCGGGGTGGGGGCCGTTCCCAACGATGAGCTGGCCAAGGACGCCGGCTTGTCCACCGTCAATGGCGTGGTGGTCGACCTCGAGGCGCGCACCGACGACCCGTCCATCTTCGCCATTGGTGATGTCACCCACCGTCCTCTACCGCTCTATGACCGGCAGTTTCGACTGGAGAGCGTGCCGAACGCCCTCGAACAGGCCAAGCAGGCGGCTTCGGCCATTCTGGGCCGTCCGGGGCCGCCCCCCGAGACGCCGTGGTTCTGGTCGGACCAGTATGATCTCAAACTGCAGATCGCCGGGTTGCCGTTCGACGCCGACCGCCAGGTCGTACGCGGTGATGTGGCGGCGGCGAAGTTCGCCGTCTTCCATCTGAAGGGCGATCTGGTCCAAGCTGTCGAAGCCGTGAACGCGCCGCCTGAATTCATGGCGGGCAAGCAACTGATCGCCAAGCGCACGCCGGTTGACGCCAACAAGCTCGCCGATCCGTCGGTGTCCATGAAAGAGGTGGCGGCCTAAGGCCGCCTCATAGAGAGCCTTCCAAGGGTAACGGGAAACAGATGGCCAAGATCACCTACATCCAGCACGACGGCGCCGAGCAAGTCATCGACGTGAAGCCGGGCCTCACCGTCATGGAAGGCGCCGTGAAGAACAACGTGCCGGGCATCGACGCCGACTGCGGCGGCGCCTGCGCCTGTGCGACGTGCCACGTCTATGTCGACGAAGCCTGGCTCGATAAGACCGGCGACAAGTCGGCCATGGAGGAGTCGATGCTCGACTTCGCCGAGAACGTCGAGCCCAACAGCCGCCTGTCCTGTCAGATCAAGGTGAGCGACGCGCTGGACGGCTTGATCGTGCGTCTCCCGGAGAGCCAGCACTAAGGGATATGGCTGGAGCCCGCCTAGTCGGGCTCCGCACGCCTCTGTTAACGACGTCGTCAAAAGAGCGTCGTTATATTGTCGCGAGGGGGTTGCCAGCCGCCGGCTGGCCGACTAGATCACCGCCTCGCTCGGAACGGCATCGCGACCGGACGACGCGGCCCCCGAAAGGGAGTTGCATCGGTTCAGACGCTTCGCTAGAAACCGCGCTCCAATCGACTCAGTGATGGATCCGCAAGGGCGGCTTCGGCGGCCCCGGGATCCTCTTTTTGTCTCTTCGATGCCGGGTCTTCCGGAGCTTCGAAAAAGTCGAAAAGAGTTGGTTGACTTCGGAATGTCGCCTCTTTAGAAGCGCCGCTCCGAACATCGCCGCCAAGACTTCGCAAGAATTCAGCGGCGCGATGTTAGGTCTAGTTACTCGATACTTTGAAGTTTCTTCAAAATAATCGGTTGACTGGATTGGTTGGCTTCTCTAGAAGCTGGCCGCTCTGGCGGATCCGGATTTTCTGGTTTCGCCGCCCGGTTCGAAAAGTTTTGAAAAAAACGATTTGACACGGAAAACGAGGTTGGATAGATAGCCGCCTCCGCCGACATCGGGCGC
>Ga0102832_1001098_pt1 | contig 24227 bp, 26 predicted proteins | sample EBPBio282013_DNA_FD_88942 | JGI IMG/M metagenome (GOLD analysis project Ga0102832, IMG submission 88942) | Wastewater treatment Type I Accumulibacter community from EBPR Bioreactor in Madison, WI, USA - Reactor 2_5/28/2013_ DNA (Illumina Assembly) | ecosystem: Engineered > Bioreactor > EBPR >... | reverse complement strand
CGGCCTGCTGCACACGGTGGTCGAAGCGGATGCCCTCGACGCCGCCGGCAAAAATGACGCCGCATTCCAGGCCATCCAGCGTGCGCTGGCCCTCGCACCCCTCTACGAGGAGCCCCGCCTCGCCCTCGGCATCCACTATCACCGCCTGAAACGCTATCAGGAGGCCGAATTTGCCTACCTCTGGGCCGGGAAAGCCGGCGCGCTCAACCCTGAGGGCACCACCAACTGGCTGGACAGCTACCGCGAGCTCCTGCGCCAGACGGCTCTGGAGGCCGAAAAGGCACGCAACTCCCTCATCCTCCAGCAAGGGCGCTGAGTTTGAGATGCGCATTTGCCCTCGCGCCGAATTCCGCTACTGTCTCCCCCCTCATGGCACTCGCAAAAATCACCCAAGTCGCCGGTCGTGGCGTTTACGTCCCCGGTTCTGACATCGACACCGACCGCATCATCCCGGCGCGCTTCCTGAAGTCCATCTCGCGCAGCGGCTTCGGCAAGAACCTGTTCGCCAACTTCCGCTACAAGGAAGACGGCAGCGAGAACCCGGACTTCGTGCTGAACCAGGAACCCTACCGCCACGCCGAAGTGCTCATCGCCTTCGAGAATTTCGGCTGCGGTTCGTCGCGCGAGCACGCGCCCTGGGCGCTGCTCGACTTCGGCATCCGCTGCGTCATCGCGCCGGACTTCGCCGACATCTTCCACAACAACAGCTTCAAGAACGGCATCCTGCCGGTGCGGCTTCCGAAGGAAGTCTGCGCGCAGCTGATGGAGGATGCGAAGCTCGGCGCCAATGCCCGCATCACGGTCGATCTCGAACGCGAGGTGGTGGTCCGTCCGAACGGCGAGGAGATCCCCTTCAAGATCGACCCGCTGCGCCGGCACCTGCTGCTGAACGGCCTCGACGACATCGGCCAGACGATGCAGCACGCACCCGCCATCGACAGCTTCGAAGCCAAACAGAAGGCCGCCCAGCCCTGGCTCTACGCCTGAGCTGACCCTTTCTCCGGGCGGCGTCCACCCGGGGCGTCTCCCGACCGACCAGGAGACGTTCCCGACCATGCCTTCGAACAAGAAGCTTCTCATCCTGCCCGGCGACGGGATCGGGCCCGAGGTGATGCGCGAAGTCCGCCGCGTCATCGACTGGATGGGCCGTCGCCGCGCCGTGTCCTTCGACATCGAGGAAGGCATCGTCGGCGGCGCGTCCATCGACGCGCAGGGCACGCCCATCACGGATGAGACCGTCGAGAAGGCCAAGACCGCCGATGCGGTGCTGTTCGGCTCGGTCGGCGGCCCGAAGTGGGACAACGTCGAGTTCGACAAGAAGCCCGAGCGCGGCCTCTTGCGCCTGCGCAAGGAAATGGACCTGTTCGCCAACCTGCGGCCGGCCAAGGTGTTCGACGCGCTGATCGACGCCAGCTCGCTCAAGCCCGAGATCGTCAAGGGTCTCGACATCATGATCATCCGCGAGCTGACCAGCGGCGTGTACTTCGGCGAGCCGCGCGGCCGCCACACCAACGCCAAGGGCGAGGTCGAGGCGTTCGACACCCAGCGCTACACGGCGCCCGAGATCCGTCGCGTCTGCGCCGTCGCCTTCGAGCTGGCGCGCAAGCGCAAGAACAAGGTGATGTCGTCGGAGAAGGCCAACGTCATGCACACCGGCGTGCTGTGGCGCGAGGAGGCCTCGAAGCTGCACAAGGAGAAGTACTCCGACGTGAAGCTCGAGCACATGTACGCCGACGCGCTGGCGATGCAGCTGCTGCGTTCGCCCAACCAGTTCGACGTCATCGTCACCGACAACCTGTTCGGCGACATCCTGTCGGACGAGGCGTCGATGCTGACCGGCTCGCTCGGCATGCTGCCGTCGGCCTCGCTGGGCGCGCCCGACGCGACCGGCCGGCGCAAGGCGCTGTACGAGCCGATCCATGGCAGCGCGCCGGACATCGCGGGCAAGGGCCTCGCCAACCCGCTGGCCGAGACCCTGTCCTACGCGATGATGCTTCGCTACTCGTTCGACCTCGGCAAGGAAGCCGACCTGGTCGAGACGGCGGTCGAGAACGTCCTGAAGGCGGGCTACCGCACCGCCGACCTGCTGGCCGGCGGCAAGGCCGACGGCGTGAAGAAGGTCGGCACCCAGGAAATGGGCGACGCCATCATCAAGGAACTCGACCGGCTCTCCTGAGCCGGTCTCACCGCGTCAGGCCGCCCAGCACGCCGCGGATCAGGCCACCCAGCAGGCCGCCGCCCGAGCCCTTGCGGCCGGATCCGAACACCACCTTCGAGGCCTCGCGCACGACGACCGTGGTCGCCGTGCGGGCCGCCGACTTGGCGATCGTCTCGCCGAGCGTGTCGCTGCGCCGCGACGGCGCGCGCGGCTCGGAGGGCGCCGACTGCGGCACGCGGCTGCGCCGGGCCGGCGCGGGCGATGGCGGCGGCGCCGGGGATTGCGGCACCGGCGAGCGTCCCCACGGGCCGTCGTGCGGCGCGGGAGGATGCGGCGCGGGAGCGGGCGGCGCGTCGTACTGGCCGCGGCGGCCCGATGGCACGCGCGGCGGCGGCACGTCGGACGGGCCGGCCTTGCCGGACGCGGCGCGGCGCTCCAGCTCCTCGTAGGCCGAGTCGCGGTCGATCGCGTGGTCGTACTTGCCGGCCAGCGGGCTCGCCGCCACGGCCGCGGCGCGCTCGGCGTCGGTCAGCGGCCCGATGCGGCCGCGCGGCGGCGCGACGAGGCAGCGCTGCACCGGCTCGGGCACGCCCTTGTCGTCGAGGAAGGAGACCAGCGCCTCGCCGACGCCCAGCTCGACGATCGCCTCGGCGGCCTTGAACTTCGGGTTCGGCCGGAAGGTGTCGGCCGCCGTCTTCACCGCCTTCTGGTCCTTCGGCGTGAAGGCGCGCAGCGCGTGCTGGACGCGGTTGCCGAGCTGGCCCAGCACCGACTCGGGGATGTCGAGCGGGTTCTGGGTGATGAAGTAGATGCCGACGCCCTTCGAGCGGATCAGCCGCACGACCTGCTCGATCTTGTCGAGCAGCGCCTTGGGCGCGTCGTCGAACAGCAGGTGGGCCTCGTCGAAGAAGAACACGAACTTCGGCCGGTCGAGGTCGCCGACCTCGGGTATGACCTCGAACAGTTCCGACAGCAGCCACAGCAGGAAGGTCGCGTAAAGCCGCGGGCTCTGCATCAGCCGGTCGGCGGCCAGCACGTTGACGTAGCCGGCGCCGGACGCGTCGCGGCCGATCATGTCCTTGAGGTCGAGCGCCGGCTCGCCGAAGAAGCGTTCGCCGCCCTGCTGCTCGAGCGTCAGCAGCGCGCGCTGGATGGTGCCGACGCTCTGCTTGCTGACGTTGCCGTAGCGCGTGGTCAGCGTGCCGGCGTTCTCCGCCGTCCACTGCAGCATCGACTGCAGGTCCTTGAAGTCGAGCAGCAGCAGGCCCTGCTCGTCGGCCAGCTTGAAGACGATGTTGAGCACGCCTTCCTGGGTGTCGTTGAGCTGCAGCAGGCGGGCCATCAGCACCGGGCCGACCTCGCTCACCGTGGTCCGGACCGGATGACCCTTCTCGCCGAACAGGTCCCAGAAGATCGCCGGGAAGGCGCGGCCGGCATAGCCCTCGATCTTGAGCTGCTTCGCCCGCTCGACGGCGCGCGGGCTGTCGCCGCCGGCCCTGGCGATGCCCGACAGGTCGCCCTTCACGTCGGCCATGAAGACCGGCACGCCGTAGGCCGAGAAGCCCTCGGCGATGGTCTGCAACGTCACCGTCTTGCCGGTGCCGGTGGCGCCGGCCACCAGCCCGTGGCGGTTGGCGTATTTCAGGAGGAGGAACTGGTCGGCCTCGCTCGCCCCGACGAAGATCGCGTTCTCGGTCATGCCGGCTCTCCTGCCCCTCTCGGGCGACCCGTCACGGGCAACCCGTCTCTATCGGTCGCACCCGGGACTTTAGCCAAAGCGGCGCCGTTCTAGTAGGGTGCGCGCCATGACTCTGCCCCGCCTCCAGCTGTCCGTGATCGGCGACGAAATCGGCCCGACCCTCGACGAGATGATCTCCTTCGCCCACGAACACGGGCTCAAGCACCTCGACATGCGGACCGTCGGCGGCCGCAACCTGCTGGCCATGACGGACGACGAAGTCATCCAGATCAGCCGGACCCTGGAGAAGGCCGGGATCACCGTGCCGGCCTTCGTCTCGCCGCTGTTCAAGTGGCTGCCCAAGGACGCGGTCGGCACCGGCGACAAGCCCGACTTCGGCTTCGACCCGGCGCAGTGCCCGGAAGAGGAGATGGTTGCCCACGCCGTGCAGATCGCGGTGATCCTCGGCGCCCCGCACATGCGCCTGTTCAGCTTCCTGCGCTTCCGCGGCTTCGAGAACGCGCACATGATGCACGAGGATTTCGTCAAGCTGTACGGGCTGGCCAGCCACTACGACGTGGCGCTGCAGCTCGAGAACGAGCCGGTCTGCAACATCGGCACGATCGCCGAGCTGGCCGACTTCTTCCGCTGGTACGAGGATGCCCGCCTGCTGTCGGCGTCGGAGGACGAGTTCGAACAGCGCCCGGTCGGCGAGGAGGAGATCTACCTCAAGCCGCTGATCGACTTCGCCAACTCCTACGCCGCCGGCGAGCGGGCGAGCGACGCCGACCTCGACACGCTGGGGCCGCTGGTGACGGCGATCCACCTCAAGGACCGCGACCTCAAGACCGGCCGCGCGGTGCCGTTCGGCGAGGGCGACATCCCGTGGGCCGACGAGCTGCGCCGCCTGCTGTCGCGGGCCAAGGCGCCGGAGATCCTGGCCAGCATCGAGACCCATTGCTTCGACGATCCGCGCGCCGCCACCGCGCGCGCCGTGGCCGGCTTCCGGCGCATCGCCGCCGAGATCGGCGTCGAGGTCGTCTGAGCGCATGCGCCGGTTCGCCTTCGTCACCGTCGACGTCTTCACCGACCGGCGGTTCGGCGGCAACCCGCTGGCCGTCTTCCCCGACGCGCGCGGCCTCTCCGACGCCGAGATGCAGGCGATCGCTGCCGAGTTCAACCTCAGCGAGACCACCTTCGTGCTGCCGCCGGACGACCCGGCCAACACCGCGCGCGTGCGCATCTTCAACCGCACGTCCGAGATGCCGTTCGCCGGCCATCCCAACGTCGGCACCGGCTGGGTGGTGGCGCGGCAGCGCGGCGGCGGCCCCGCCGTGCTGCGCTTCGAGGAGATCGCCGGGCTGGTCGAGGTCGAGGTTTCGGCGGCGACCGGCGGCGACGGCGTCGTCACCATCGCCGCGCCGCAGCCGCTGACGCTGGGCGAGACCATGCCGGTCGACTTGCTGGCGGCCTGCGTCGGGCTGGCCGCCGACGACGTCGTGCTCGACCGCCACGCGCCGGTCGTGGCGTCGGTCGGCAACTCGTTCGTGATCGCCGAGGTGACGCCGGCGGCGCTGGCGCGCGCGACGCCCGACCTCGCGGCCTTCCGGACCGCGCTGGCGGCGTTCCCGGCGCTCGGACCGCGCCGCCTGCCGCTCTACCTCCATGCCGCGGCGGGCACGGCGGGCGACGTCGCGAAGCTTCGGGCGCGCATGTTCTCGCCGCTGAGCGGCACGCTCGAAGACGCCGCCACCGGCAGCGCCGCGACGCCGCTGGCCGCGCTCCTGCTGTCGCTCGACGCGCGCCCCCATAACCGAACCGAGGCTCGCTTCGACATCGTGCAGGGCGTCGAGATGGGCCGGCCGAGCCTGCTCGTCTGCTCGGCCTGGCGCGCCGCCGACGGCGTGCGGGCCAGCGTCGGCGGGACCTGCGTGCCGGTCCTGAGCGGGGAACTGACGCTTTAGCGACGGAAAGGTCCCTCGCGGCGCTCGGGATGACAAGAAAGGGCTGTCATTCCGAGCGCCGCGAGGGACCCTTCGATTACCTCAAATGCAGCGACGCCAGGCCGACCAGCACGGCGAAGCCGGCGCCGCCGGCGACCGCCAGCCGCCACGCCCAGGCGTAGTAGCCGGTGCGGCGGGCGACCAGCGTGGCCTTGCGCTCGAGCGTCGCGTCGTCGAGCTCGCCGACGTAGCCGCTCTCGACGTTGATCACCGGGAAGGCGAAGCCGCAGCTGACGATGGTGGCGATCAGGCTGAGATGGCCGACCGTCTTGCCGATCGTGCCGACCAGCACGTTGCCGCCCTGGAACGGGTCGGCGCCGCTCACGATCAGCACGTAGGCCAGCGCCGCCACGACGATGGCGTTGAAGCGCAGCAGCACCGAGGTCTTGGAATCGAGCGTCGCCAGCAGCCCGTGCAGGCGATCCCATGCCGCCAGCCGCGCCCGCTCGTCGGGCGTCCCCTGCCCGGTCTGCAGGCGCGCGACGGCCAGCGCCTGAGCCGCGAGGCTCATGCCCGGAGCGTCCGGATATTGTCGGCGTAGCGGTCCGGACCGCCCGCGAACACCGCCGTGCCGGCGACCAGCGCGTCGGCGCCGGCGGCGATGCAGCGCCGCGCCGTCTCGGCATTGACGCCGCCATCGACCTCGAGATCGATCGGCTTGCCGAGCGCGTCGATCGCGGCGCGCAGCGCGCGGATCTTCGCCAGCTGGGTCTCGATGAAGGCCTGGCCGCCGAAGCCCGGGTTGACGCTCATCACCAGCACGAGGTCGATGTCGCCCAGCACCGGCTCGACCAGCGCGAGCGGCGTCGCCGGGTTGAGCACCAGGCCCGGCCGCTTGCCCAGCCCGCGGATCAGCTGGATCGTGCGATGGACGTGCGGCCCCGCCTCGGGATGGAACGAGATGATGTCGGCACCGGCCTCGGCGAAGGCCGGCACCAGCGGGTCGACCGGCGAGATCATCAGGTGGACGTCGAACGGCAGCGGGCTGTGCTTGCGCAGCGCCTTCACCACCATCGGGCCGATCGTCAGGTTGGGCACGAAGTGGTTGTCCATGACGTCGACATGGATCCAGTCGGCGCCGGCCGCGGTCACGGCCGCGACCTCGGCGCCGAGCGCGGCGAAATCGGCCGACAGGATCGACGGCGCGATGCGGACGGGCTGTTGCGGCATGGCGGCGGCCCCGGTCAGGTGCCCGGCCGCGTCGGGGCTTCCCAGCCCTTGCGGCGGAACGGGTTCGACGGGAACGTGCCGAGCGGCTTGTACTCGCGCGAGAAGAAGGCGAGCTCCTCGAGCGCCAGCGCGAGGCTGCGCTGCGCCGGGTGGCCCTCGACCTCGGCGTAGAACTGCGCCTGCTCGAAGTGCGCGCCCGACAGGTAGCTCTCCAGCTTGACGATGTTGACGCCGTTGGTGGCGAAGCCGCCCAGCGCCTTGTACAGCGCCGCCGGCACGCTCTTCACGCGGAACAGGAAGGCGGTCATGCACTGCACGGTGCGCCAGTCGGGCGAGGCTTCCTCGCGCGAGAACACCAGCATGCGGGTGGTGTTGTGCTCGGCGTCCTCGATGTTCCTCGCCAGCACCTTGAGGCCGTAGATGCGCGCCGCCAGCGACGAGGCGATCGCGGCCACCGAGGCATCGCCGATCTCGGCGACCTCGCGGGCGGCGCCCGCGGTGTCGGCATGGACCAGCGGCGACAGCTTGTGCTTCTTCAGGAAATTGCGGCACTGGGCCAGCGCCTGGACGTGGCTCTTCACCGTCTTGATCGACTTCAGGCTGGCCCCCGGCAGGGCGACCAGGCAGTGCTCGACGCGCTGGAAATGCTCGGCGACGATCTTCAGCCGGGTGTGCGGCAGCAGGCTGTGCAGGTCGGCGACGCGCCCGGCGATCGAGTTCTCGACCGGGATCATGGCCAGCTCGGCCTTGCCGGCCTGGACCGCCGCCATCGCGGTTTCGAAGGTCGGGCAGCCGAGGGTGGTCATGTAGGGAAAGGCCGAGCGGCAGGCCATGTCCGAGTTGGCCCCGGGCTCGCCCTGGAACGAGATGGTGTTTCCCGCCGCCCCGCGGCCACGGGATGTCGTACGCGCCTTCGCCATTTGCCGATTCCTCGCCCCGCCTCAGCCGGTTTTCGCCGCGGAGCCGTTTCGCCCCCCGGACCCTTTCCCGTCAATCGCCCCACGGATAGGCGAAAAACCCCGCAATATCCGGCACTTGCGACGTTCCGCCGCGCGAGGTTCCGGGCTGGATTGGATACTACTGACGACGGTGTGGGCGTGCTACAGCAACGTCCTGAATTTTGGTGTCCTGGGATCCGAAGATGGCCAGTTTCAACACGGTTGCGGGCTGCATTCTGGCCTCGGCATTGTTCGCGATGGTGGTGGGCAAGGTTTCCAATGCCCTGGTCCATCCGCACAAGCTCGAGAAGCCGGCGATCGCGGTCGCCGACGAGGCGCCCGCCGCGGCGGCCACGGCTGCCGCCCCGGCCGCCGATCTGGCCCCGATCGGACCGAAGCTGGCCGGCGCCAACGTCGAGGCCGGCAAGGCGATCTTCGCCAAGCAGTGCGCGACCTGCCACACCGTCGACAAGGGCGGCGCCAACAAGGTCGGCCCCAACCTGTGGGACATCGTCGGCCGCAAGAAGGCGAGCCACGAGGGCTTCAGCTACTCGGCCGGCCTGCAGGCCAAGGGTGGCGACTGGACCTACGAAGACCTCAACCACATGGTCTTCAAGCCGACCGCGTACGTGAAGGGCACCAAGATGGCGTTCGCCGGCCTCGCCAAGGAGCCGGAGCGCGCCGACGTGATCGCCTACCTGCGTTCGCTCTCGGCGTCGCCGAAGCCGCTGCCGTAAGGCGGGGCATTCGTTGAGCGGGCCGGTTCCCGCCGACCTGGTCGCGCTGGCCGGCCGGCTGGCCGACGTCGCCCGGCCGATCTCCAGCCGCTACTTCCGCACCGGCGTCATGGTCGACGACAAGACCGACGCCAGCCCCGTGACCATCGCCGACCGCGAGGCCGAGAGCGCCATGCGCGCGCTGCTGACCGAGCACGTGCCGCAGCACGGCGTGTTCGGCGAGGAGCACGGCGCGGTGCGCACCGACGCCGAGTATGTCTGGGTGCTCGACCCGATCGACGGCACCAAGGCCTTCATCACCGGGCTGCCGATCTTCGGCACGCTGATCGCGCTCTTGCATCGCGGCGTGCCGGTGCTCGGCATCATCGACCAGCCGATCCTCAAGGAGCGCTGGCTGGGGGTCGCCGGCCAACCGTCGACCTTCAACGGCCAGCCGATCGCCGTGCGCGCCTGCGCGACGCTCGGCCAGGCCTACATGTACTCGACGGCGCCGATCATGTTCCCCGGGGCGCTGGAGCAGCGCCACCAGGCGCTGACGCAGCGCGTGAAGCTGTTCCGCTGGGGCGGCGATTGCTACGCCTACGGCCTGCTGGCGGCGGGGCACGTCGACCTGGTGGTCGAGAATTCGCTGAAGCTCTACGACTTCGCCGCGCTGGTCCCGGTGATCAAGGGCGCCGGCGGCCTGATCACCGACTGGGCCGGCAAGGACCTCGACATGCACTCCGACGGGTCGGTCCTGGCGGCCGGCGACCCGGCCGTGCATCGCGCCGCGGCGGACGTGCTCAACGGCACCATCCCGGCACCGGCGGGCCGGACGCGCGGGCTCGGCTGACGCCTAGGCCGCGACGCCGGTCACGTGGATGAAGGCGACGACGGCCAGCAGCGACAGGACGCCAAAGGCGAGAACGGCTCGATCGAAGGTCAACATGGGTGCTCTCCGGTTTCGACCGGACTGTCGGCAATCCGTCGCGACGGGTCACGCCCCAATGGGTCCAGACCGGATGGTTGAAGGGCCCCGGTTCAGCGCGACCCATCCAGAATGGTGCGGACCAGCCGCGCGAGATCGCGCTTGCGGACCGGCTTCTCGATCAGGTGCAGGCCGGGGCCCAGCGCGCCGGGCGGCAGGGCCGCGTCCTCGGTGTAGCCCGACATCAGCAGCACCGGCGTGGCGGGCGACCTCCGCCGCACCTCCTCGGCCAGCGCCCGGCCGCCGATCGCGCCCGGCATGACGACGTCGGTGACGACCAGATCGAACGGCCGGCGCGCCTCGACGAAGGCGGCCAGCCCAGCCTCGCCATCGGTCGCCTCGGTGACGCGGTAGCCGAGCGACGACAATTGCTCGACGACGCCCGCCCGCACCTGCGGATCGTCCTCGACCACCAGGATGCGACCGCTTCCCGCCGGCGGGGCGGCCTCGCGGCGTTGCCGCGGCGCGGCGCCGGCCGCCTCACCGCGCGGCAGGTAGAGCCGCACCATGGTGCCCTCGCCCGGCACGCTGTCGATCGCGATGTGGCCGTTGGACTGGCGCACGAAGCCGTAGACCATGCTGAGGCCGAGGCCGGTGCCCTTGCCGACCTCCTTGGTGGTGAAGAACGGTTCGAAGACGCGGGCCAGCACGCCGGGCGGCATGCCGGTGCCCTCGTCGCTCACCGACAGCAGCACGTAGGCGCCCGGCACCGCGTCGGGATGGCCGGCGACGTAGGCCTCGTCGAGCGCGACGTTGTCGGTCTCGATGGTCAGGCGGCCGCCGCCCGGCATCGCGTCGCGCGCGTTGAGGCACAGGTTGACCAGCGCCGATTCGAGCTGGGCGCGATCGACGCTGGTGCTCCACAGGCCGGAGGCCGGGCGGAAGCGGATGTCGATGTTTTCGCCCAGCGTCCGGCGCAGCAGGCGGCTGGTCCCCTCGACCAGGCCGTTGAGATCGGTCGGCTGCGGCCGCAGCGGCTGCTTGCGCGAAAAGGCCAGCAGCTGCCGCGTCAGGTCGGCGGCGCGCTGCGCCGCGCGGCCGACCTGGTCGAGCCGGTCGCGCACGCCGCGCGGCAGCCGGTCGCGCTCGAGCAGCGCGTCGGTGTTGGCCATGATGACCATCAGGATGTTGTTGAAGTCGTGCGCGATGCCGCCGGTCAACTGGCCCACCGCTTCCATCTTCTGCGCCTGCCGCAGCTGCTCCTCGGTGCGGTTGCGCTCCGACAGGTCGCGGATGATGCCGACGTAGATCGGCTGGCCGTCGTGGCTGATCTCGCCGACCGCGAGGTGCATCGGGAAGGTCGAGCCGTCGCGCCGCTGCCCGGTGACCTCGCGCGAGATGCCGATGATCTTGCGGACACCGGTGCGCTCGTAGTTGTCGAGGAAGGTGTCGTGCTGGTGCGCCATGTCGGGCGGCATCAGCATCTTGACGTTGTGGCCCAGCGCCTCGGCCGCGCTGTAGCCGAAAAGCCGCTCGCAGGCCCGGTTGTAGAGCTGCATGCGACCCTGCCGGTCGATGATGATCAGCCCGTCGACCAGCGTGTCGAGCACGGTGTCGACCAGCGACCGCAGCCGCGATTCGCTGGCCTGCAGCGCGCTGATGTCGCGCAGGATCATGCCGAACCCGGCCAGCCGGCCGTGCGCGTCATTCACCGGCGTGACGATGACGTCGGCGGTGAAGCGGCTGCCATCGCGGCGCAGGCGCAGGCCGAATTCCTCGAAACGCCCGGTCCGCGCCTGCTGCAGCAGGCGGTCCGGTGCCCCGTCGGCGGCGTCCTGCGGCAGGTGCAGGCACGACATTGGCTGGCCGACCAGTTCCCCGGCGGCGTGGCCCAGGATCGCGGTGGCGCCCTCGTTGGCGGTGCGGATCGTGCCGTCGCTGTCGAGCAGGAGCACCGCGTAGTCGGCGAGGCCCTCGACGAAGGTCGCCAGCCGGCGCGCGTCCGCCTCGGCGCGTGCCGCGGACGTGCGGGCGGAGGCAGGGGCCATGCCCGTCTCAGTCCTCGGGATCGAGTTCCGAGACCGGCTTGCCGCTCAACGCGTCGTTGAGGGTCCGGAGCGGCATCGGCTTCTCGAGGATCACCGGGCGCGCGGCCCGGGCGCGCAGCAGCTCGCGCAACCGGCCGAGGTCGTGCGAGCCCGACATCAGGATCCAGCGGCACCCGGGCGTGCGCGCGGCGCTTTCGAGAAAGAACTGGAGGCCATCGCCATCGGGCAGCCCGACATCGCAGATCGCCGCCTCGAACAGCGCGGCGGGCGGGCCGGACAGCGCGGCGCGCGCCGCGGCCACCGTGGCGCACCCCGTCGCCTCGTGGCGGCGTCGTTCCAGGTATTCGACGATCTCGACGCGAAGGTCAGCGTCGTCCTCGACGACCAGGATCTTCATGACACCCGCTCTGCTGGTCGATCCCTTCAATCGACGCGCAACCATTAAGCGCGACCGCGCGGAAAGGGGTCAACGACTCTTTCCACCCGCCTCGGTGATCCAGGTCACCCTTGGATCGATAGCGTACTAAACCCGACGCGCGAGGTAGGTTTCGAAGAAGTTCTCGACGGCGCGCATGCCGCCGTCGGACAGCCGGATGATGGTGCGCCGCTTGTCGGCCCTGTCCTCGACCCGAACGATCAGGTCGTGCCCCTGCAGCGTCTCCATGCGACGCAAGGCCGTGGTCTGCGGCACGCCCGAGGCGGCACCGAGGCTGGTCACCGTCACCTCGGCGCCGGCCAGCGAGGCGTCGTACAGGTCGAGCAGCATCTCCCAACACGGATCCGAGAACAATTCGGCGGGAAAGTACTGGCTGCGAAGCCGCCGCATCTTCTTGAGATCGTTGAGCGCCGCGCGCTTGCGTACCATCGGGTCCGGGCTCTGCGCCGCCGCCCCGTCGCCGGGTGCCGGCTCGGCCGTCCGCAAACGGACCTTGCGGGCCAGCTGGGCCGACTTCACCGCGCGCACCAGGCGCGGGCCGTCGATCGGCTTGGCCAGCATGTCGCGGGCGCCCATCCGGATCGCCTGCACGGCATCGTCGAAGCCGGCATGGCCGCTGACGAAGATGATCTCGGGCCGGTCGGCATCGCCCAGCCGGCTCAATCGCTCGGCGAATTCCATACCGTCGAGCTCGGGCATGCGCAGGTCGGTGACCACGACCTGCGGCCGCCAGCCGTCGGCCAGGACCTGCAACGCCGCCCAGCCATCGTGGGCCGGCCTGCACCGCAGGTGAGCCTTGCTGAGATACTCGACCAGTTCCTCGACGGCATCGACATCGTCATCGACGACCAGCACGTCGATCGCCTTCTCGGCGTCGGCAGCGTTCGACGGCTCCATCGTTCCGCTCCACTGCAATCGATCCGGAACGGATTGAATCGCCCCGCCCGGCGTCTCCCTTCGGTGCATACTAGACCAACGTCACAGCCTCACCAAGGGAGCGAGCCTCCGTGGCTCAACTCGACGTCCTGCTCGATCGTCACGCCAGCCTGTTCGCCCGCGGCGCATCCCGTCGCAGCGTCGCCGCCCGGCGCACGCTGATCCTCGGCCTGCTGAACGTGGCGATGGTCTGGATCGTCGCCGGCTCGATCGTCTGGCAGGGCCACCGCGACGCCATCGAAGACGCCAAGGCGGTCGCGACCAACCTCAGCCTGACCACCGCGGGCTACACCCAGCACGCGGTCGGCTCGGCCGACCTGCTGCTGCGCAGCATCCTCGACTGGCTCGAGGACGAGAACCTCACGAGCGAGGGCCAATTCCGCGTCGTGCTGCGCGAGAAGCGGTTCCACGACGTCCTCCGCGACCGCATCGGCGGCCTGCCGCAGGTCCCAGTCGCCTCGGTGTACGACAACAACGGCACCCTGCTGACCACGTCGTTCGCGTGGCCGACGCCGGACCTCAACGTCGGCACGCTGCCGACCTTCCAGGCCATGCTCGATCCCCGGGGACCCGACGTCGTGACGACCGAGGCGCGCCAGGGCCGGATGAGCGGCCAGTGGACCTTCTACATCTCGCGCAAGATCCGCGCCGCCGACGGCACGTTGCTGGGGCTCGCGGTCGTCGGCCTGGACAGCGCCTATTTCGGCAAGCTGTTCAGTTCGCTGGCACTGGGCGACAGCAGCTGGGTCTCGCTGTTCCGCGACGACGGCGCCCTGCTGGCCACCAGCCTGAGCGACCACCACCTCATGGGGCACACCTATCACGACGCGATCCCGCTGCGGCTCATGCGGCAGGGCTTTTCCGGGCAGGCCACCATGGTGGAGGGACCGGCCTGGTGGAGCCCGTCCTACACCGCGCCCCGCCTCGTCGCGCCGCGCCAGGTCGAGGGCTTCCCCTACCTGGTCTCGGTCAACATCGCGGAAGCGGTCATCCTCGCCCGCTGGACCGAGCGCAGCTGGCTGATCGCCGGCCTCGCCTTCGCGATCAGCGTCGCCGCCGGCCTGGTGACGGCGCAGGTGATGCGTCTCACCGTACGCACCGAACGATCCGAGCGCGTGGCGGCGGAGCGGCGCATGCTGGCCGCGCTGATCGACACGCCGGCGGCCCTGGCCGCCGTGGTCGACCGCCAGGGCCTCGTCCTCTATTGCAACGAGCGGTTCCGCGAGGTCGTGGCCGGCGGTGGCGAGCCGCGACGCAGCCTGCACGACCCGGCGATCCGCAACGCCGGCACCATCTTCGATTTCGCGGCCCGCGGCACCGGCGCGCCGCAGGAGGCCGACCTCGAGGTGCGGCGGGCCAACGAAGCGCCGCGCTATCTCCATTTCTCGGTCTCGGCCCAGGACCTGCCCGATCTCGGCGCCTGCACCATCCTGGTCGGCCACGACGAGACGCTGCGCCGGCAGACGCAGAAGGCACTGACCGAGACCTCCAAGCTGGTGACGCTGGGCGAGATGACGACCGGCATGGCGCACGAGTTGAGCCAGCCGTTGAACGTCATCCGGATGGCGGCACAGAACGCGCTGACCGAGGTCCGGCCGGGGGTGCCCGAGGCCGGCGAGGCCGCGACGGAAGTCCTCGACGACGCGGCCTTGCGCCGGTTCCTGGGCGGCAAGCTCGACCGCATCATGGCGCAGGTCGACCGCGCCGCCTCGATCATCGCCCGCATGCGGGTATTCGGGCGGCGGCCCGAGGGACGGCCGGGCATCATCGACGCGCGCGAGGTCTGCCGCGACGCCCTGTCCCTGCTGGCCCAGCGGCTGCGCAACGAGCACATCGTCGTGACCGAGGCGCTGGGCGACAGGCCGCTGCGGGTGCGCGCCCACGTCCAGCTGGCCGAGCAGGTGCTGGTCAACCTCCTGCTGAACGCCATCGACGCCGTGCGCGAGCAGCCGGTCGGCGAGCGGCGCATCGCCGTCGAGGCCAACGTCGTCGACGGGCGCGTGCTGGTGACCGTGAGCGACAACGGGCCGGGGGTACCGGCGGCGATGCGCGAGCGCATCTTCGAGCCGTTCTTCACCTCGAAGGCGCCCGGCCAGGGCACCGGGCTCGGCCTGTCGCTGTCGTACGGCCTGGTGCGCGAGGCCGGCGGCACGCTGTCCCTCCTGCCGACGGACCGGGGCGCGGCGTTCCGGATCGACCTGCCCGAAGCCGCCCCGGACGGCACGGACTAGCGCGCCGATGATCGAGCTGTCGATCGATCGTGCCAATCGGATCGTCGTCGTCCGCTTCGTCGACAGCATCGATGCCGGCGACTTCGCCACCATCGACCGCACTCTCGCGGGCTTGCCGGATGCCGCCTCGCTGCGCTGCATCGTCGATCTCGGCGGCGTCACCGACATCCGCGTCGGCAGCCCCGGCCTGGCGGACCGGGCGAAGCGCCGACCGGCCCTGCCGACCGCTTACAAGGTGTTCGTCGCACCGACCGATGTCTCGTTCGGCATCAGCCGCCAGTTCTCGACCCACCGCGACCTCGCGGGACAGGCCAGCCCCCGCATCGTGCGTAGCTTCGCCGAAGCCCTGGAGAGATTCGACGTGGCCGACGCGCGGTTCGAGCCGCTACCGCTGCCCGCCGATCGCTAGCGCGCCTTCCAGGTCTCGCGGTCCATGTCGAACCAGACGACGTCGTCGTAGCCCTTGTAGGCGACACGGCGGCGATAGGTCAGGCCGATCCGCTTCATCACCGCCTGCGACGCGCGGTTGTCGGGCAGCGTGATGGCGAAGATCGTGCGCAGGTCGAGCGTGTCGAAGCCGAAGGCCAGCGCGGCCCGCGCCACCTCGGTGGCATAGCCATGGCCCCAGGCGTCCGGATGGAGGGCCCACAGCACCTCGGTCTCGAGGAACTCGGGCACGAAGTTGAGGCCGCCATGGCCGATCAGCCGACCGTCGCGGAACACGCCCCACGGCCCATGGCGCCGCTCGCGCCAGCCGGTGGCGAACCGCTCGATGGTGGCGCGGGCGCCGTCCAGCGGATCGCCCGCGACCGGCGGCAGCCAGCGCGCCACCGCCGGGTGCCAGCGCATCGCGACATAGGCCTCGGCATCGTCCGGCAGCAGCGGACGCAGGACCAGGCGCTCGGTGGTGAGGATCGTCATCTTTACAGAACTTTACAGGACCGAGAGGAAGGCGAAACCGTGCCGCGCGATATAGGAGCCACGGGATCACACCCGGTGAAACGCAAAGGAGACCGACATGACCGTTAATCGTCCCCTCGCCACCGCCTTCGCCGCCCTTCTGGCCGGCAGCCTCGCCCTGTCCGCCGGCGGCACCGCCTTCGCCAAGGCCGACGGCCCGGGCTTCGACCCCGCCCGCTTCCAGGAGCGCATCGAGAAGCGCGTCGACGGCGCGCTGTCCAAGACCGACGCCACCGCCGAGCAGAAGAAGAAGGTGGCCGAGATCCTGCAGTCCGCGATGAAGGACATGAAGCCGTTCCGCGACCAGCGGGTCGAGAACCGCAAGGCGCTGGAGGCGGCGATGCAGGCCCCGACCATCGACCCGGCGAAGATCGAGCAGCTGCGGACCGAGCAGGTGAAGATCACCGACGCCAGCTCGAAGCGCTTCACCCAGGCGCTGGTCGATGCCGGCAACGTGCTGAGCCCGGCGCAGCGCCAGGCCTTCTTCAAGGCCTGGAGCGAGCGCCAGGGCCGCCGTCACGGCTAACGCCGGGCGGATGACGAAGCGGCTGCCCCGGCCGATACTGCGATCATGGCCGAGCGCATCCTGATGATCGACGACGATACCCGCCTCGCCACGATGGTCTCCGACTATCTTGGCGGGGCGGGCTTTCGCGTGTCCGTGGCCGGCAGCGCGCGCGACGGCGAGGCGCAGCTCAGGCGCGAGACCTACGATGCCGTGATCCTCGACCTCATGTTGCCCGACGGCGACGGGCTGGACCTGTGCCGCCGCCTGCGCGCCACCACCGACGTGCCGATCCTGATGCTGACGGCACGCGGCGAGCCGATGGACCGCGTGGTCGGGCTCGAGGTCGGCGCCGACGACTACCTGGCCAAGCCGTTCGAGCCGCGCGAGCTGCAGGCCCGGCTGCGCGCCATCCTGCGCCGCAGGGGCAGCACGGCGCCGCGCGGCGAGACGCTGCGCTTCGGCCGGCTCGAGATCGACAAGGGCGCCCGCGTCGTGCGGGTCGACGGCGAGGAACGGCCGCTCACCTCCTGGCAGTTCGCGCTGCTGCTGGTGCTGGCCGAACGGGCCGGCCGCGTGCTGTCGCGCGACGCGCTGATGGACCTCTTGAAGGGCGAGAAGCTCGAGGCCTTCGACCGCTCGGTCGACGTCCACGTCTCGCGCATCCGGGCCGCCATCGAGGACGACGCGAAGAAGCCGCGTCGCATCCTGACGGTGCGCGGCGCGGGCTACGTGTTCGCCCGCGACCAGGACCGCTGATGAACCGTCTCTACCTGCAGTTCTACCTGACCATCCTGGTCGTGCTGGCGGTGTTCGTCGGCGCCGCCGCCGTGCTGTGGCGGCTGGCCGACGACGACGGCCGCACGCCGCAATACTTCGAGATCGCCGCCGAGTTGACCGGCGCGCTGCTGCCCGACGCCGCCGCGCCACCGCGCGAACAGCAGGTCGCGGTCGAGAGCCTGCACCGCAAGCTGCGCTTCGACATCGCGCTGTACCGGCCCGACGGCCAGCCGATCGCCGCCGCCGGCGAGCCGCCGCCGCGCTTCGAGCCGCGCCGGGCGCGGCCGGGCTGGCGGCGCGGACCGGGCGGTCCGACCTTCACCCTGCAGCTGCCCGACGGCCGCTGGCTGGTCGCCAGGCAGGTGCGCGAGCGCGCCAACCCGATGTTCTGGATCACCGCCTTCCTGGCCCTGGTGGCCCTGGCGGTGGCGGTCGGCGCCTATCCCGTGGTCCGCGGTCTGGGCCGCCGGCTGGAGCGGCTGAAGGACGGCGTCGAGCGGTTCGGCGACGATCTCGGCGCACGCGTCAAGGTCGAGGGACGCGACGAGGTCGCGGCGCTGGCGCAGAGCTTCAACCGCTCGGCCGACCGCATCGAGCAACTGGTCGCCGCGCATCGCCTGCTGCTCGCCAACTGCAGCCACGAGCTGCGCACGCCACTGGCGCGCATCGCCGTCGCCGCCTCGATGCTGGGCGAGGCCGCCGATCCCAAGACGCGGGCGGCGATCGGCGAGGACATCGCCGAACTCGACCGGCTGATCGAGGAGATCCTGCTGACCAGCCGGCTCGACGCGCAGTTGGCGGGCGATGCCGCGCCGGACCGCGACGAGACGGTCGACCTGCTGGCCGTCGCCGCCGAGGAGGCGGCGCACTACGACCACGAGGTCGAGGGCGCGCCGGTCAGCGTGCACGGCGACCGGCTGCTGCTGCGCCGGCTGGTGCGCAACCTGATCGAGAACGCGCAGCGCTACGGCGGCGACGGGCCGGTCGAGGTCAGGGTATGGCCGAAGGGCGGGCGCGCCGTGCTCGAGGTCGCCGACCGCGGCCCGGGCATCCCGGCGGCCGAGCGCGAGCGCGTGTTCGAACCGTTCTACCGCCTGCCCGCCACTGCCGAGACCGGGCGCGGCAGCGGGCTGGGCCTCGCGCTGGTCCGCCAGATCGCCCGGCGCCACGGCGGCGAGGCGGTTTGCCTGGCAACAGAAACCACCGGCAGCCGCTTCCGAATCGACCTGCCGGCGGCTAAAGAATGAGGTGAACGGACGTTTACCGGAGGGCGCCATGGACTTCGAGATTCCCGCCGAGATCTCGGCCTACCTGCAGGAACTGGACGCCTTCATCGAGCGCGAGATTCGGCCGCTGGAGCGGGAGAACGACAACATCCGCTTCTTCGACCACCGCCGCGAGCATGCCCGCACCGACTGGGATAACGACGGCCAGCCGCGCCACGAGTGGGAAGAATTGCTGGCCGAGATGCGCCGCCGCGCCGACAAGGCCGGTCACCTGCGCTTCGGCCTGCCGAAGGAACTCGGCGGCAAGGACGGCTCCAACCTCGCGATGGCGGTGATCCGCGAGCACCTCGCGCACAAGGGGCTCGGCCTGCACAACGACCTGCAGAACGAGAGCTCGATCGTCGGCAACTTCCCGGTCGCCCTGCTGCTGTATCGCTTCGGCACGCAGGAGCAGAAGGAACGCTACCTCGAGGGCATGTTCACCGGCAAGGAACGCATCGCCTTCGGCCTGACCGAGCCCGACCACGGCTCGGACGCCACCTTCATGGAGACCACCGCGGTCAAGCAGGGCGGCGACTGGGTGATCAACGGGATGAAGCGGTTCAACACCGGCATGCACACCGCCACCGTCGACCTGGTGTTCGCCCGCACCTCGGGCAAGCCGGGTGACGCGCGCGGCATCTCGGCCTTCCTCGTGCCGGTCAAGTCGCCGGGCTTCAAGGTCGAGTACATGTGGTGGACCTTCAACATGCCGTCCGACCACGCCGAGGTGTCGCTGACCGACGTCAAGGTCCCGGGCTCGACCATGCTGGGCGAGGAAGGCCGCGGCCTCGACGTGGCGCAGACCTTCGTCCACGAGAACCGCATCCGCCAGGCCGCCTCCAGCCTCGGCGCGGCGCAGTACTGCATCGACATGTCGGTCGCCTACGCGCGCAATCGCAAGGTGTTCGGCAAGGCGCTGGCCTCCAACCAGGCGATCCAGTTCCCGCTGGCCGAACTGCACACCGAGGCCGAGATGACGCGCGGCCTGGTGCGCAAGACGGCCTGGCACCTCGACCGCCAGCACCACATGCAGGTCAGCGAGTGGGTGGCGATGTCGAACTACCGCGCCAACCGGCTGGTCTGCGACGCCGCCGACCGCGCCATCCAGGTCCATGGCGGCATCGGCTATTCGCGCCACATGCCGTTCGAGCACATCTACCGCCACCACCGCCGCTACCGCATCACCGAGGGCTCGGAGGAAATCCAGATCCGCCGCGTCGCCGGCGCCCTGTTCGGCTTCTGGGGCGCCCAGAAGGCCTCGACCGCGCCGAAGGGGTGAACGAATGAAAGGTCCCTCGCTGCGCTCGGGATGACATGAAAAGGCTGTCATCCCGAGCGTAAGCGAGGGACCCTTCTCCATCTTCACATGACGCCCCCTCCCCGCTCCCGCCTCGCCGGCGACGCCATCATGGTCGGCACCGCCATGCTGATGGGGTCGAGCTACCCGTTCGCCAAGGACGTGCTCGCCGTCATGAGCCCGCTGCTCTACTCGGGCTCGCGCTACCTCGTGGCCTCGCTGTTCCTGTTCGCCGTGCTGGCGCTGCGCCGCCAGCGCATCGCGCTGCCGCGCCGCGACTGGCCGGCGATGGTGCTGCTGGCGCTGGTCGGGGTCGCGGTGTTCCAGGCCTGCTGGGGGCTGGCGATCGCCCGGACCTCGCCGTCGCTCGGCTCGATCGTCATCACCACCAGCACCGCCTTCTCGGCGATCCTCGCCTGGCTGTCGGGCCGCCGCCTGCCGGCGCTGGGCTGGCTGGGCATCGTCGTCGCCTTCGCCGGCGTCGTGCTGGTGGTCAACAACTCGCTGACCACGATCACGGTGTCGGTCGGCAGCCTCGACGGCACCCTGATCTGGATCGTCGCCGCCTTCGCCTGGGCGCTCTACGTGGACCGGGCGGCGCCCTACAACCTGCGCCTGGGTGCCCTCCCGGTGATGGCCTGGACCACCCTGATCGGGTCCCTGATGCTGCTGCCGCTGGCCCTCGTCTTCGACTCGCTGGCCGAGTTCGGCCGGCTCGACGACCGGCTGCGCCTGTTCTGGCTCTACACCGCCATTTTCCCGGTCGGCGTGGCCTTTCTCGGCCTGACCGCCGGCTTCGAGCGGCTCGGGGTCAGCCGGGTCATGGTCTACATGTACCTGATCCCGGTGGCCGGGGTCGGCCTGTCGGCCGCCTTTTTCGGCGATCCGCTGACCTGGGCCCGGGTGCTGGGCGGCCTGGTGGTGCTGTCCGGCGTCATTCTGACGCGCGTCGCGCTCGACCGTGCGGCGCGGGTTCCTGTATGAAATGGCAGCCAACCTGAAGGACTGCCCATGGCCCGCCCGGCCGTCAGAAAGAAGGCCGCTTCCAAGGCCGCCGTCGCCGCCAAGCCCGCGACCGCCAAGCCCGCCCTGCCGACGCTCGCCACCCCGGGCAGCGGCGGCCGCCGGGCCTTCGTCGCGCGCGCCACCAAGGAGACGCGGATCGCCGCCGCCATCAACCTCGACGGCACCGGCACGTACGACATCCACACCGGCATCGGCTTCCTCGACCACATGCTCGAGCAGCTGTCGCGCCACAGCCTGATCGACATCACGCTGCGCGCCGAGGGCGACCTGCACATCGACTACCACCACACCACCGAGGACAGCGGCATCGTGCTGGGCGAGTGCCTCGCCAAGGCGCTGGGCGACCGCGCCGGCATCCGGCGCTACGGCTCGGCCAAGATCCCGATGGACGAGACGCTGACCGAGGTCGCGCTCGACGTGTCCAACCGGCCCTACCTGGTGTGGAAGGTCGCCTTCTCCAAGCCCAAGCTCGGCACCATGGACACCGAGCTGTTCAAGGAGTGGTTCCAGGCCTTCGCCCAGCTCGGCGGGCTGACGCTGCACGTCTGGAACCAGTACGGCGACAACAACCACCACATCGTCGAGAGCTGCTTCAAGGGCCTCGCCCGGGCGCTGCGCGTCGCGATCGAGATCGACCCGCGCCAGGCGACGGCGGTGCCGAGCACCAAGGGCGTGCTCTGACGCCATGACCGTCTTGTCATGACTGTCGCGATCGTCGACTACGGCTCGGGCAACCTGCGCTCGGCCGCCAAGGCGTTCGAGCGGGCGGCACGCGAGGCCGGCGCCGACGGCCGCGTCACGGTGACCTCCGATCCGAAGACCGTCGCCGCCGCCGACCGCATCGTGCTGCCGGGCGTCGGCGCCTTCGCCGACTGCCGCGCCGGCCTGTACGCCGTGCCCGGCATGGTCGAGACCCTGCAGCGCGCGGTGATCGAACAGGGCCGGCCGTTCCTCGGCATCTGCGTCGGCATGCAGCTGATGGCGACCCGCGGCGTCGAGTACGGCATCCATGCCGGGCTCGACTGGATCGCCGGCGACGTCGTGCGCATCCAGCCGCGCGGCGCCAGCGGCAGCGAGCACCTCAAGATCCCGCACATGGGCTGGAACGAGCTGTGCGAGCTCAGGCCGCACCCGCTGCTCGAGGGCATCGAGACGCGCGACCACGCCTACTTCGTGCACTCCTTCCAGCTCGAGGCGAAGCGGCCGGAGACCGTGCTGGCCCGCACCGAGTACGGCGGCCCGATCACCGCCGTGGTCGGCCGCGCCAACCTCGCCGGCACGCAGTTCCACCCCGAGAAGAGCCAGGCCACCGGCCTGCGCCTGATCGCCAACTTCCTGCGCTGGACGCCGTAAGGTCTCGACTAGGCCGCCTGCCGCGCCTGCCCGGTGCCGAGGAACGCCCGCATCGAGCGCTCGATCGCCGCGCGGTCGAGCCCGTCGACGATGAACACGAGGCGCGACCGCCGGTCGGCGTCAGGCCACGCCGCCATGTGGACCGGCGGGTAGACCAGGTGCTGCACGCCGTGCAGGGCCACCGGGGCCTGCTCGCCCGCCACGTTCAGGATGCCCTTCACGCGCAGCACGCGCGCGCCGTGGCGGTTGAGCAGCATCGTCAGCCACAGGCCGAAGCGCCGCCAGTCGACCGGGCCGTCGAACACCACGGCGAAGGCCGCGACCCCGCGCCCCGCGCCCCGCGCGTGCGGTTCGACGCCGGCCAGTTCGTCGGCGAACAGCCGGCGCGCCGCCTCGGCGCGGGCCGCCGTCGCGAACAGGTCGTGCGCCAGCAGCGCCTCGGCATCGAGCGGTCCCTCGGCGGCGCGCCACAGCCGCGCCGACGGGTTCAGGCGGGCGATCGCCCGTAGCGCCGCCCGCACCGCGTTGTCGTCGGCGAGGTCGGTCTTGGTCAGCACCAGCCGGTCGGCGACCGCGAGCTGGCGCACGCTCTCCGGATGGCGGTCGAGCTGCGCCGCGGCGTTCAGCGCGTCGACCGTGGTGATGACGTTGCCCAGCCGGAAGTGATGGCGCAGCACCGGGTCGGCCTGCACCGTCGACAGCACCGGGAACGGGTCGGCGAGGCCCGTGCTCTCGATCACCACGCGCCGGAACGGCGGGACGACTCCCTGGGTGCGCCTCGACAGCAGGTCGCGCATGGCGGCGGCGAGGTCGCCGCGGATGGTGCAGCAGACGCAGCCCGACGGCAGGATCACCATCGCCTCGTCGACGCGCTGCAGCAGGTGATGGTCGAGGCCGACCTCGCCCAGCTCGTTGATCAGCACGGCGGTGTCGGCCAGCGCCGGGTCGGCCAGCAGGCGCTGCAGCAGCGTGGTCTTGCCCGAGCCGAGGAAGCCGGTGAGCAGGTTGACCGGCGTGAAGACCGGCTCAGCCATGCGACTCCCCGGTCCGGGCCTCGAGCCGCTCCAGGAGGTCGGGATCGAGCGGGTCGCAGGGCCGGCCGAGCAGCCGCTCGGCGGCCGGCCACAGGTGTCCGAGATCGTCGACGATCTCGCTCTTGCCGGTCGCGGTCGACAGCACGAAAGCGCTGCCCTGCCAGTCCGCGAGGCCGAGGCGATAGTGCGCGAGCACGTGGCGCGCCGCCGCGACGCGCAGCGCCCGGCCGCGCCGGCGCTCGGCCGGGTCGGCGGCGGCGGCGTAGAGGCCCGGGCGGTGAACCTGGTCGGTCCAGTGTCCCGCGCCGCCCAGCACGCCGCACAGCGCGCACACGGGCGTCAGCCCTTCTGGCGCGGCGACCGGCGGGCGAAGTCGTCCGCCATCTCGTTCATCGTCACGAAGCGCACGCCGGGATGGCCCGCCATGTAGTGGTACAGCCGTTCCAGCATCATCAGCACGTGCGGCCGGCCCGACACGTCGGGATGGATGGTCATCGGGAACACGGCGTAGTCGTACTCGCGGTAGACCCAGTCGAACTGGTCGCGCCACATCTGCTCGATGTCGCGCGGATTGACGAAGCCGTGGCTGTTCGGCGACTTCTTGATGAACATCATCGGCGGCAGGTCGTCGAGGTACCAGCTGGCCGGGATCTCGATCAGGTCGGTCTCGTGGCCGCGCTTCAGCGGCACCATCCATTCCGCCGGCCGGCGCGCATAGTCGATCTTGGTCCAGCTGTCGCCGACCCGCACGTAGTAGGGCTG
>Ga0102832_1001097_pt1 | contig 24246 bp, 17 predicted proteins | sample EBPBio282013_DNA_FD_88942 | JGI IMG/M metagenome (GOLD analysis project Ga0102832, IMG submission 88942) | Wastewater treatment Type I Accumulibacter community from EBPR Bioreactor in Madison, WI, USA - Reactor 2_5/28/2013_ DNA (Illumina Assembly) | ecosystem: Engineered > Bioreactor > EBPR >... | reverse complement strand
TCGATCGAGGCCGTCGACACGCGCCTCGAGGCGGCGGCCGGCACGCTGGGCGCCAACCCGGCCTGGGTGTTCGCCACGGTCACCCTGCCGCTCTGCCTGCCCGGCGTGATCGCCGGCGCGATCCTGTGCTTCGCCAAGGCGATGGGCGAGTTCGGCGCGACCATCACCTTCGTCTCCAACATCCCCGGCGAGACCCAGACCCTGCCGTCGCTGATCTACACCCTGACCCAGGTGCCGGGTGGCGATGCCGGCGCGCTGCGCCTGACGCTGGTGTCGATCGCCATCTCGATGGTGGCGTTGCTGGGGTCCGAGTTGCTGGCCCGCCGGGTCGGCTTCCGGCGCCGCGCGGCATGAGCCTCGAGGTCGACGTCGACCTGGCGCGTGGCAGCTTCCGGCTGGCCGCGCGCTTCTCCGCGCCGAGCGGCCTCACCGCGCTGTTCGGCCGCTCGGGTTCGGGCAAGACGACGCTGGTCGACATCGTCGGCGGGCTGGTGCGGCCCGATCGCGGCCGCGTCGCGGTCGACGGCCAGGCGCTGGTCGACACCGCTTCCGGCACGTTCGTGCCGCGCCACCGCCGGCGCGTCGGCTACGTCTTCCAGGACAGCCGCCTGTTCCCGCACCTCAGCGTGCGCCGCAACCTGCTGTACGGCCGCTGGTTCAACCGGGCGGCGAGCCTCGTGGGGGGCGGCGCCCCCGCCGAGTTCGACGCGGTGATCGAGTTGCTGGGCATCGGCGCGCTGCTGGAACGCGCGCCGGAGCAGCTGTCAGGGGGCGAGAAGCAGCGCGTGGCGATCGGCCGGGCGCTGCTGGCGCACCCGCGGCTGCTGCTGATGGACGAGCCGCTGGCCTCGCTCGACGAGCAGCGGCGCGGCGAGATCCTGCCCTACATCGAGCGGCTGCGCGACGAGGCGGGCGTGCCGATCCTCTATGTCAGCCACTCGGCGGCCGAGGTCGCGCGGCTCGCGACCACCGTGGTGCTGCTGGCCGACGGCAAGGTCACCGCGGTCGGGCCGGTGTCCGAGATCCTGCCGCTGGCCGACCCCGGCGACGGCGGCAGCGTGCTCGACGCGGTCGTGGCGCGCCACGACGAGGCCTTCCGGCTGACCGTGCTGTCGACCCGCGCCGGCGAGTTGCAGGTGCCGCGGCTCGGCGTGGCGCCCGGCGCGACGGTCCGCGCCTTCATCCGCGGCCGCGACGTCATGCTGTCGCTGGCGCCGCCGCAGGACATCAGCGCGCTCAACGTGCTGTCCGGCCGCATCGCCGGCATCGTGCCCGACGGCAACGGCGCGCAGGCCGAGATCCGGCTCGACTGCAACGGCGCGGCGCTGACTGCGCGGGTCACCGCCAAGTCGGTGCATCGCCTCGCCCTGGCGCCCGGCCTGCCGGTCTACGCCGTCATCAAGAGCGTGTCGTTCGAGCGCAATTGAACGGACGCGGCGGCTGACCCCGGCCGCCGGGACGGCTATCCTCGGCGCGCCAGACGAGGATCCCGATGCCGTCGACCTACCTGCTGCCGTTCACGCCGCGCTTCATCACGCTCACGATCACCATCTTCCTGACGTTGATCCTCGCGGTCGCCTTCGCGGTCGACCCGCACTTGTGGCTGGCAGTGCCGCTGGCGGCCGGCCTGTTCCTGACCGGGCTGGGCTTCGTCGACCTCGTGCAGAAGCGGCACGCGATCCTGCGCAACTACCCGATCGCCGGGCACCTGCGCTTCATCTTCGAGGCGATCCGTCCGGAGATGCGCCAGTACTTCTTCGAGGACGAGAAGAACGGCATGCCGTTCAGCCGCGACCGCCGCGCCGTCGTCTACCAGCGCGCCAAGAACGAGCTCGACGTGCGGCCGTTCGGCACCAACTTCGACGTCTACGCGGTCGGCTACGAGTGGATGTCGCACTCGATCGCGCCGACGCCGGTCGCCAAGGAGGCGCATCGCATCCTGATCGGCGGACCGGAGTGCACGCAGCCCTACTCGGCCTCGGTGTTCAACATCTCGGCGATGAGCTTTGGCGCGCTGAGCGCCAACGCCATCCGTGCGCTGAACGGCGGCGCCAGGCTAGGCGGCTTCTACCACGACACCGGCGAGGGCGGTTACAGCCCCTACCACCGCGAGTGCGGCGGCGACATCGTGTGGGAGATCGGCTCGGGCTACTTCGGGGCGCGCAACGAGGACGGCACCTTCTCGCCCGAGCGCTTCGCCGAGGGCGCGGCCAACCCCCAGGTCAAGATGGTCGAGCTGAAGCTCAGCCAGGGCGCCAAGCCCGGGCACGGCGGCGTGCTGCCGGCGCCCAAGGTCAGCCAGGAGATCGCGCTGACGCGCGGCGTGCCGATGGGACACGACTGCATCTCGCCGTCGCGCCACTCGGCCTTCTCGACGCCTGTCGAGATGATGCGGTTCATCGGCGAGATGCGCCGCCTGTCAGGCGGCAAGCCGGCCGGCTTCAAGCTGTGCATCGGCCACGAGTGGGAATTCCTCGCGATCTGCAAGGCGATGCTGGAAACCGGCATCTATCCCGACTTCATCGTCGTCGACGGCAAGGAAGGCGGCACCGGCGCGGCCCCCATGGAGTTCGTCGATCACATCGGCAAGCCGATGCGGCAGGGCCTCTACATCGTGCACAACGCGCTGGTCGGCATCGGCGTGCGCGACCGCATCAAGATCGGCGCCGCCGGCAAGATCATCACCGCCTTCGACATCGTACGCGCCATGGCGCTGGGCGCCGACTGGTGCAACTCGGCGCGCGGCTTCATGTTCGCCGTCGGCTGCATCCAGTCGCAGCACTGCCACACCGACCGCTGCCCGACCGGCGTGGCGACGCAGGATCCGACCCGCCAGCGCGCCCTCGACGTGCCGGACAAGACCCAGCGCGTCGCCAACTTCCACAAGGCCACGCTGCACGAGCTGGCCGAGCTGACCGCCGCGGCCGGCCTCGACCATCCCAACGACTTCCAGCCGCTGCACATCTGGCAGCGCGTCGCCCCCGGCGAGACCATCACCTTCGCCGAGATCTTCCCGGCGATCGCCAAGGGCTCGCTGCTCAGCGGCACCGTGCCGCCGCGCTGGGCGCAAGCCTGGGCGATGGCCGACGCCCACTCGTTCCGCGCGGTGACCTGAGCCCGCCAAACAGGTTGCGAAATGGCAATCCTTGCCCCAGCAATGGGGAACAAGGAGAGGAAATGCCATGACTGCGCCGTTCGATGTCACGCCCCTGCTGGCGCCCAACACGCCCGCGCCCGCCGCCCGCTACAACGGCTTCCCGCGCTTCAACTTCATCGGCGGCCACAACGACCCGAAGAACGTGCCGGTCGAGGCGCTGGTCGAGGCCGCGACGGCGGTGCTGCGCCGCGAGGGCGTGACGCTGGCGACCTACGGGCTGGAGAGCGGCCCGCTCGGCTACCGGCCGCTGCGCGCCTTCCTGTCGAGCAAGCTCAAGGACCATGCCGCGATCGACTGCTCGCCCGACGAGATCCTGATCACCTCGGGTTCGCTGCAGGGCCTCGACCTGGTCAACAGCCTGCTGCTCGCTCCCGGCGACACGGTGATCGTCGAACAGGAAACCTACGGCGGCGCCCTGACGCGGCTGGCCAAGCTGGGCGTCAAGGTGATCGGCGTGCCGCTCGACGCCGAGGGGCTGCGGCTCGACGCGCTGGAGAAGACGCTGGCCGATCTCAAGGCCAAGGGCATCACGCCCAAGTACATCTACACCATCCCGACGGTGCAGAACCCGACCGGCGCGATCATGGGCGTGGAGCGGCGCAAGGCGCTGCTGGCGCTCGCGCGCCAGTACGGCGTGCTGGTGTTCGAGGACGAGTGCTACTCCGACCTGGTGTGGGACGGCGACCGCCCGCCGTCGATCTACTCGATGGCCGGCGGCGAGGGCGTGATCTTCGTCGGCTCGTTCTCCAAGTCGATCGCCCCGGCGCTGCGCGTCGGCTACATCGTCGCCAAGTGGGACATCCTTTCGCGCATCCTCGGCCTCAAGCAGGACGCGGGCTCGGGGGCGCTCGAGCAGATGGTGCTGGCCGAGTTCTGCAACAGGCACTTCAGGAACCACGTGCCGAAGCTCAACAAGGCGCTCGCCGCCAAGCTGCAGGTGCTGCGCGAGGCGCTGGCCGAGCAGTTCGGCACCGCCGCCGAGTTCGGCAACCCGCCGGGCGGCATCTACCTCTGGATCAAGCTGCCCGACGTCGTCGACACCGTGAAGCTGGCGCAAGCCGCTGCCGCCGCCGGCGTGTCGCTCAACCCGGGTCCCGAGTGGTCGACCGACAAGGCCTATGCCAAGTCGCGGCTGCGGCTGTGCTTCGCCAACCCCGAGCCGGAGACCATCCGGCAGGGCGTGGCGACGCTGGCCGAGGTCTGCCGCCGCGAGTTCGGCGTGCCGCTGCGCAGCGCCAACATCGACCGCGCCTGACCGGAGCCGAGCGTTTCATGATCGAGTTCAAGGCCGGGCGGCCCGCCGCCCGCTCCTCCCGCGGCATGGTCACCAGCCCGCACGCGCTGGCCTCGGAAGCCGGCACGGCCGTGCTGCGCGACGGCGGCACCGCGGTCGACGCGGCGGTGGCGACCAGCGCCGCCCTGTCGGTGCTCTACCCGCACATGACCGGCATCGGCGGCGACGCCTTCTGGCTGATCTGGGACGCCCGCGCGAAGCAGGTGCGCTACCTCGACGGCGGCGGTCGCGCGACGGCGGCCGGCACCATCGAGGCCTTCACGAAGCGCGGCCTCTCCGAGGTGCCCTACCGCGGTCCGCTGCCGGCGACGCTCACCGTGCCGGGCGCGGTGGCGAGCTGGACCATGGCACACGCCGCCCACGGCCGGCTGCCGTTGCGGCGCTGCCTCGATGCCGCGATCGGCTACGCGCGCGACGGCTTCCCGGTGACCGCGCGGCTGGCCTACTGGCGGGAGCTCGCGCGCGCCGAACTGGCGAAGAGTCCCGAGGCGTCCGCGATCTTCCTCAAGGATGGGCCGACGCTCACCAATCCCGACCTCGCGCGCACGCTGGAAGCCATCGCCAGCGACGGCTGGCACGGCTTCTACGAGGGCGAGGTCGGCCGCGAACTGGTGCGCTGGTCGCGGGCCAACGACGGCTTCTTCACCGCCGCCGACCTGTCCAACCAGCACGCCCGATGGGAAGCGCCGCTCAAGGGTCAGTATCGCGACGTCACGATCTACGAGACCGCGCCGCCAACCCAGGGCTTCGCGGTACTGGAGATGCTGAACCTGCTGGAGCCGCTGGAACTGTACAAGAAGCCGTTCCTGTCGGCCGACGCGGTGCATTTCATGGTCCAGGCCAAGCAGCTCGCCTACCACGACCGCGACCGCCACCTCGGCGACCCGCGCTTCGCCGACGTGCCGGTCGACCGGTTGATCTCCAAGGCCTACGCCGACCAGCGTCGCGGCCTGATGGACCCGGCGCGCGCCGTGCCGTGGGACCGCATCCCCGAGTATGGCAGCCTGGCCGGCGACACCGTGTTCATCGCGGTGGTCGACGGCGAGGGCAACGCGGTGTCGCTGATCCACTCGCTGTACGGCGGCTTCGGTGCCGCCGTCGTCGCCGGCACCACCGGCGTGGTGATGCAGAACCGCTCCGCCTACTTCTCGCTCGACCCGAAGAGCCCCAACCGGCTGGAACCCGGCAAGACGCCGCTGCACACGCTGATCGCCTCGCTGGCGTTCCGCGACGGCAAGCCGTGGGCCGTGGTCGGCTGCATGGGCGCCGATGGCCAGCCGCAGATCCACATGCAGGTCTACCACGCGCTGGTCGATCACGGCCTCGACATTCAGCAGGCGCTCGACATGCCGCGCTTCCTGTCCGGCCGCTTCGCGATCGGCGAGCCGCGCGACACGCTGCACATCGAGGCGCGCTTCCCGCGCGAGACGATCGACGAGCTCGACCGCCGCGGTCACCTGCTCGACCGCTGGGGCGACTTCGACGAGCTGGCGGGCCATGCCCACGGCATTGTCATCGACGGCAGGACGGGCGAGCTGAGCGGCGGCGCCGATCCGCGCAGCGACGGCGCGGCCGTCGGTCTCTGACCCGGGGCGGCGCCGCGATGCCCAGTACTGCGACAGCAGGCGCCGCCTATCCCGACAGCTGGTACGCCGCGACGCGCGACGCGGCCCCGACGCGGCCGCCGCTGGCGGGCAGCGAGGAGGCGGACGTCGTCGTGGTGGGCGGCGGCTTCGCCGGCCTGCACACCGCGCGCCTGCTGGCCCAGCGCGGCCGGCGCGCCGTCCTTCTCGAGCGGCGGCGCATCGGCTGGGGCGCGTCGGGGCGCAACGGCGGCTTCGTCGGTCCCGGCTACGCCGAGCGCTCGGGCGCACTGATCGACCGGCTGGGCGAAGACCATGCCCGCCGCCTCTATGCCCAGTCGCAGCGCGGCACCGCCATCGTGCGCGCGGCGATCGACGACCTGCAGCGCCCCGACCTGCTGATGGGCACGGCCAAGATCACGGTCTCGCGCACCGACCAGGGCCCGGACTTCGCCGACCGCACGCGCCGGCTGGCCGAGCGGCTGGGCGCGAGCTTCGAGCCGTGGGACACCGCGCGGGTGCGCGCGGTGCTGTCGACGACGCGCTACCACCAGGCCATCCACGACCCGACCTCGTTCCACGTCCACCCGCTGAACCTCGCGCTGGCGCTGGCCGCCGACATCGAGCGCCTGGGCGGCGTGGTGCACGAAGACAGCGACGCGATCGCGCTGGACCGCGACGGCGCCGGTTGGCGCGTGCGCACGCCGGGCGGCGCGGTGACGGCGCGTGCCGTCGTGCTGGCCGGCAACGCCGATCTCGGGCCGGTGCAGAAGCGGCTGGCGGCCGCGGTACTGCCGGTCGCGACCTACGTCGCGGTGACGGCGAAGCTGGGGCCGGCGCTGGCCGAGGCGATCCGCTGGCGCGGCGCGATCTCCGACACGAGGCGGGCCGGCGACTATTACCGCGTGGTCGACGGCGACCGCCTGCTGTGGGGCGGCCGCATCACCACCGACACGCGCGAGCCGCCGCGGCTGCGCGCCATGATGAAGCGGGACATCCTGTCGGTGTACCCGCAACTCGGCGACGTCGCGATCGACTACGCCTGGCCCGGCCTGATGGGCTACGCGCCGCACCGCATGCCGCAGGTCGGCGAGGTCGAGCCCGGCCTGTGGATCTGCTCGGCGTTCGGCGGCCACGGCGTGGCGCAGACTGCGGCCGGCGCCGACGTCGTGGCGGCCGGCATCGCCGGCGAGGACGATCGCTGGACGATGTTCCGGCCGTTCGGCACGGCGTGGGCCGGCGGACCGTTCGGCAAGGTCGCCACCCAGCTGGTCTACTGGCGCCTGCAGGCCAGCGACTGGTGGGACGAGACGCGCCAGGCACAGAACGCCGAGAGGCTGCGGACATGAACCGGATCGGCGATTCGCCGCGCCGCCGCGAGGACGCGCGCTTCCTGACCGGCCACGGCCGCTACCTCGACGACCTTCGCTTCGACGGTCTCGGCCACGCCGTCGTGCTGCGGTCGCCGCACGCCCACGCCCGGCTGCGCGGACTCGACGTCGCTGCCGCGCGGGCCATGCCCGGCGTGCGCGCCGTCCTGACCGCTGCCGAGGCGCGCGCCGACGGGCTGGGGCCGCTGCGGCCCTACGCCGAGGCCAACGTGCAGACCGGCGAGCCGTTCGCCTTCGCAGCCCAGCCGCTGCTGGCCGAGGACAAGGTGCGCTTCGTCGGCGAGCCGGTGGCGCTGGTCGTCGCCGACACCGCCGCGCAGGCGCTCGACGCGGCCGAGGCGATCGTCGCCGACTTCGACCCGCTGCCCGCGGTCACCACCGGAGAGGCCGCACGCGCGACCGGTGCGCCGCAGATCAGCGACGCCGTGCCGGGCAACGTCTGCCTCGACTGGCGCACCGGCGACGGGGCCGCGGCCGACGCGGCCTTCGCCGTCGCCGCCCACGTCGTGTCTTTGCCGCTCGACAATCACCGCGTGGTCGCCAACCCGATGGAGCCGCGCGGCGGCATCGGCCTGTTCGATCCGGCGACCGGCCGTTACACGCTGCACGTCTCCAGCCAGAACCTCCACATCAACCGCAACCACGTGGCGCGCGCGCTGGGCGTCGCGCCGGCCGAGGTGCGCTTCGTCGCGCCGGATGTCGGCGGCGGCTTCGGCGCCAAGAACTTTGCCTACGCCGAGCACGTGCTGCTGCTGTGGGCGGCGAAGCGCACCGGCCGGCCGGTGAAATGGATCGCCAGCCGCACCGAGACCCTGCTGTCCGACCACGCGGCGCGCGACATGCAGGCGACGGCGTCACTGGCGCTCGATGCCGAGGGCCGGTTCCTGGCACTGCGCATCGAGAGCCTGGCCAACCTCGGGGCCTACATGGCGGGCGCCGGCGGCGGCCTGCAGACCTACCAGTACATCCACCTGCAGGGCTCGGTGTACCGCATCCCGGCCATCGCGCTGCGGGTCGGCGCCGTGCTGACCAACACAGCGCCGATCGGCGTGACCCGCGGCCCGGGCTTCGCCGAGGCGATCAACGCCATCGAGCGCCTGGCCGACCGCGCGGCGCGCAAGATCGGCCTCGACCGCGCCGAACTGCGCCGCCGCAACATGGTGCCGTCCGACGCGATGCCGATGACCAACGCCTTCGGCTTCTCGGTCGACAGCGGCGCCTTCCCGCAGACCCTCGACGCGGCGCTGGCCCGCGCCGACGTCGCGGGCTTCGCCGCACGGCGGCGCGCCAGCGAGGCCGCGGGCAAGCTGCGCGGGCTGGGCTTCGCCTACCACGTCAAGGGCACCGGCGGGCCACCCGAGGAAAACGTCGAGATCCGCTTCGAGGCCGACGGCACGGTGTCGCTGGTTACCGGCACGCAGACCATCGGCCAGGGCCACGAGACCACATTCCCGCAGATCGTCGCCCAGCGGCTGGGCATCGCCGACGACCGCGTGCGCCTGCGCCAGGGCGACACCGACCTGATCGCCTTCGGCGGCGGCCACGGCAGTTCGCGCGCCACCTACATGGCGGGCACCGCGATCTGCCGCGCCGCCGACGAGATCCTCGACAAGGGCCGCGCCATCGCCGCGGAAATGCTCGAGACCGCCGAGGCCGACCTGCGCTTCGCCGACGGGCGGTTCGTCGTCTCGGGCACCGACCGCGCGGTCGGGCTGCTCGAGGTCGCCGCGCGCGGCCGCGCCGCGGGGCGCCCGCTCGACACCTATCACTTCTGGAAGCGCGACCACATGACCTTCCCCAACGGCTGCCACGTCGTCGAGGTCGAGATCGACCGCGACACCGGAGCGGCGACGCTGGCGCGCTACACCGCGGTCGACGACTACGGCGTGCTGGTGAACCCGCGGGTCGCGGCCGGCCAGGCGCACGGCGCGATGGCGCAGGGCTCTGGCCAGGCCCTGCTCGAGCAGGCGATCTACGACCCGGCCTCGGGCCAGATGCTGTCGGCGTCGTTCATGGACTACGCCCTGCCGCGCGCCGACGACCTGCCGTCGTTCGACCTCGGCTTCAACCCGACGCCCTGCACCACCAACCCGCTGGGCGTGAAGGGCTGCGGCGAGGCCGGCGCCATCGCCGCCTTCCCGGCGATCGCCAACGCGATCCTCGACGCGCTGGCGCCGTTCGGCATCGAGACGATCGACGGCCCGGCGACGCCCCACCGGCTCTGGCAACTCCTGGAGAAGCACGCATGAAGCGTGAGGCGCCCGCCGCGGCCCGCAACCGCCAGCCGATCCTCGAGGTCCTCCGGACCCGCCTGCCGGACCGCGGGCTGGTGCTCGAGGTGGCGAGCGGCACCGGCGAGCACGCCGTGCATTTCGCCGCCGCCCTGCCCGGGCTCGTCTTCCAGCCGAGCGACCCCGACGCGGCGGCGCGGGCCAGCATCGACGCCTGGGGGACCGACAGCGGCCTGCCCAACCTGCGGCCGGCGCTGGCCCTCGACGCCAGCGCGGCAGGCTGGCCGATCGCCGCCGCCGACGCCGTCCTGTGCTGCAACATGATCCATATCTCGCCCTGGGCCTCGACGGTCGGCCTGGTCGGAGGCGCCGCCCGCGTCCTGCCGTCGGGCGGGCTCCTGTACCTCTACGGCCCCTACCGGCGGGGCGGCCGGCACACCGCGCCCAGCAACGAGGCGTTCGATGCCGACCTGAGGCGGCGAAATCCCGCATGGGGCGTGCGGGACCTCGAGGCGGTGGCCGCCCTGGCCACCGAAGCCGGCTTCGACCCTCCCGAAGTGGTGGAAATGCCCGCCAACAACCTGTCCGTGGTGTTCCGGCGGCCCTGATTCCCGCCATTCCGGGGCCTCGCGCAGTGGCATCCCGGCACTTTATGCGGTAGGGCTTCCCCACTACCGGCTGGGGGAGTTTCGTCCGTTATGAATCGCAGCCTTATCCTGCTGCCGCTGCTGGTCGCCGCCCTTGCCGGCTGCAAGCCGGAAAACAAGTTCCAGCCCCCGCCGCCGCCCGAGATCACGATCGCCCTGCCGCTGCAGCAGGAGGTCGTGCCGTTCGAGATCCAGACCGGCAATACCGTCGCCTTCAACACGGTCGACCTGGTGGCCCGCGTCGAGGGCTTCCTGACCTCCCAGAACTACGTCGACGGCGCGATCGTGAAGAAGGGCGACACGCTCTTCGTCATCGAGCAGACGATGTACAAGGCCAAGGTCAAGGAGGCCGAGGCGGGCCTCGACGCCGCCAAGGCGCAGCTGGTCCAGGCCGAGGCCGAGTTCAGCCGCCAGCAGACCCTGCTGCAGCAGAACGTGTCGGCCCAGAACGTGTTCGACCAGGCCAAGGCCAAGCGCGATTCGGCGCGCGCCAACGTCGAGAACAACGAGGGCAACCTGGTCATCGCCCAGACCAACCTCGCCTACACCACCGTCTCCGCGCCGTTCGACGGCATCGTCACCAAGCACCTCGTGTCGGTCGGCGAGCTGGTCGGCAACGGCGTCGCCACCAAGCTGGCGACCATCGTCCAGCTCGACCCGATCTACGTCGAGTTCAACGTCAGCGAGCAGGATGTCCTGACGGTCCGCGCCAACCTCAAGGGCAAGCGGATGACGGTTGAGGAACTGGCCAAGATCCCGCTCGATATCGGCCTGATGAACGAGGAAGGCTTCCCGCATTCGGGCTTCATGAACTACGTGTCGCCCGAGATCGATCCCAACACGGGCACGATCCTGGTGCGCGGCCTGTTCCAGAACCCGACCCACGCGCTGCTTCCGGGCTTCTTCGCCCGGGTGCGCATGCCGATGGGGCTGGCGGCCGAGAAGGCCATGCTGGTGCCCAACCGGGTGATCGCCGAGGACCAGGCCGGCCGCTACGTGCTGGTGGTGAACAAGGACGACGTGGTCGAGCAGCGCCGCATCACCCAGGGCATGCTGCTGCCCGGCGGACTGCGCGCCATCACCAAGGGACTGAACGCCGAAGACCGCGTCGTGCTGACGACCAGCGGCCGCGCGGTGCCGGGCGGCAAGGTGGTCCCGAAGCTGACGACGCTGACGCCGCCGCCCCCCGGCGACAACATCCTCAAGTAGCGCCGGGACCACACCGATGATCTCGGCATTCTTCATCAACCGGCCGGTCCTTGCCAACGTGCTGGCCATCGTCATCGTGGTGCTGGGCGCCGTGGCGCTCGCCACCCTGCCGGTGTCGCAGTACCCCAACGTCGTGCCGCCGACCGTACAGGTCACGGCGAGCTACCCGGGCGCCAGCGCGCAGACCGTGGTCGACAACGTCGCCCTGCCGATCGAGCTGCAGGTCAACGGCGTCGAGGGCATGATCTACATGCAGTCGACCAGCACCGATGCCGGCACCTACACGCTGACGGTGACCTTCGCGATCGGCACCGACCTCGATTTCGCGCAGGTGCTGGTCCAGAACAAGGTCAGCGCCGCGATGGCCTCGCTGCCGATGTCGGTGCAGGCCCAGGGCGTGATCGTCGAGAAGAAGTCGACCGCCATCCTGCAGATCGTCTCGCTGACCTCGCCCGACGGGACCTTCGACAGCCTCTACATGTCGAACTACGCCACCATCAACCTGGTGAACGAGCTGAACCGCCTGCCCGGCGTCGGCAACACCAACGTGATGGGCGTCGGCCAGTACGCCATGCGCGTCTGGCTGGATCCGCAGAAGCTCTACACCTACGGCCTGACCCCGTCCGAGGTCAGCCGGGTGATCCAGGAGCAGAGCCAGCCGGTCACGGCCGGCCAGGTCGGCGTGCCGCCGGCGCCCAAGGGCCAGGACTTCCAGTTCACCGTCGACGTGCAGGGACGCCTCGCCTCGCCCGAGGAATTCTCCAACATCGTCGTCAAGACCGAGCAGGGCAGCGGCGGCCGCATCCTGCGGCTGCGCGACATCGGCCGCGTCGAGCTGGGCGCGCAGACCTACACCAACACCTACAAGCGCAACAACATGCAGGGCGCCGGCATCGCCATCTACCAGCTGCCGAACGCCAACGCGCTGGACGTCGCCAACCGCGTCCGCGCCAAGATGGACGAGCTCGCCAAGGCCTTCCCCAAGGGGCTGGAATACTCGATCCCGTTCGACACCACGATGTTCGTCAAGGCGTCGATCAACGAGGTCTTCATGACCCTGATCGAGGCCGGCCTGCTGGTCCTGGTCGTCATCATGGTGTTCCTCCAGGACTGGCGCGCCACCCTGGTCCCGGCCACCACCATCCCGGTGACGATCATCGGCGCCTTCGCCGCCATGAGCGCGATGGGCTTCAGCATCAACACCACCACCATGTTCGGCATCGTGCTGGCGATCGGCATCGTGGTCGACGACGCGATCGTCATCGTCGAGGGCGTGGCACGCCACATCGAGCGCGGGATGACGCCGCACGACGCGGCGATCAAGGCGATGGAAGAGCTGATCGGGCCGGTCATCGGTATCACGCTGGTGCTGATGTCGGTCTTCCTGCCGGCCGCCTTCGTGCCGGGCCTGACCGGCCAGATGTTCGCGCAGTTCGCCCTGGTGATCGCCGCGACGGCCTTCATCAGCGCGATCAACGCCGCGACGCTGAAGCCGACCCAGTGCGCCATGTGGCTGCGCCCGACGGTGCCGCCGGAGAAGCGCAACATTGCCTTCCGCGCCTTCAACAAGGTGTACGGTTTCGTCGAGGACGCCTACGCCGCGCTGGTCGGCAAGATGGTGCACCATTCGGGCATCATGGTGCTGCTGGCGCTGGTGGCGGCCGGGGTCGGCGGCTGGGGCGTCGCCCGCCTGCCGACCGCGTTCATCCCGAACGAGGACCAGGGCTACATGATCGTCGGCCTGTACCTGCCCGACGGCGCGTCGCTCGAGCGCACCGACCTCGCGCTGGCCGAGGTCAGCAAGATCGCCATGGCGGTGCCCGGCGTGAAGGAGGTCGTGGCGATCTCGGGCATGTCGATCCTCGACCTCAATGCCCCGCTGGCCAACGGCGGCGTCGCCTACGTCATCCTCGACGACTGGAGCAAGCGCGGCAAGAAGCCGGGCGAGGACCTGCGCTCGATCGTGATGAACATCGCGAAGGGGACCGAGGGCTTGCAGGACGGCCGCGCCTTCCCGCTGGTGCCGCCGGCCATCCAGGGCATCGGCAATGCCGGCGGCTTCCAGATGCAGGTCGAGCAGAAGGACGGGACGTTCGACTGGGTCAAGCTGCAGAACGCCACGAACAACCTGATCCAGCAGGCCAGCACCCAGTCGGGACTGGCCAACCTCGTGACCTCGTACCGTGCCGGCGCGCCGCACGTCTGGGTCGACATCGACCGCATCAAGGCCGAGACGCTGAAGGTCTCGATCGGCGACGTCTTCTCGACCCTGTCGTCGTACCTCGGCTCGTCCTACGTCAACCGCTTCAACAAGTACGGCCTGACCCTGATGGTCTTCATGCAGGCCGAGTCCAAGTACCGCACGCAGCCGCGCGACATCCTGCAGCTCGAGGTGCGCAACAAGGACGGCAAGATGGTGCCGATCGGCGCGCTGGCCGAGCTGCGCCAGTCGTCGGGCCCGCCGCTGATCAGCCTGTACAACCTCTACCCGTCGGCGGCGATCGTCGGCGCGCCGGCGCCGGGCTTCAGCTCGGGCGAGGCGATGGACCTGATGGACCAGGTCGCCAACGCGACGCTGCCGCCGGGCACCGGCTACGAATGGACCGCGATGTCCTACCAGGAGAACATCGTCGGCAACCAGATGCTCTACGTCTTCGCGCTGGCGATCCTGCTGGTCTACCTCTGCCTCGCCGGCCAGTACGAGAGCTGGATCGCGCCGCTGGCGGTGATCTTCGCCGTGCCGCTGGCCCTGATCGGGCCGGCGATCGCCCTGACCGCGGTCGGCCTGCCGAACAACATGTACACCCAGATCGGCCTGATGCTGCTGATCGCGCTGGGCGCCAAGAACGCCATCCTGATCGTCGAGGTGGCGCGCGACGCCCGCCTCAAGGAGGGCAAGGAGATCCTCGAGGCGGCGGTCGAGGCGGCCCGCACCCGGTTCCGCCCGATCCTCATGACCTCGTTCGCCTTCATCCTCGGCGTGCTGCCGCTGGTGACGGCGACCGGCGCCGGCGCCAACTCGCGCATCTCGCTGGGCATCGCGGTGATGAGCGGCATGATGGCCTCGACCTGCCTCGCCGTGCTGTTCGTGCCGTCCTTCTTCACGGTGCTGCAGCGCTTCGAGGAACGGCGCAAGAAGGGCAAGGCCCCCAAGGCGGCGCCCCCGGCGGCGGCCTCGCCGGCCGCCTGAAGCGCGACGCCGCGCCCGGCTTGCACCGGGCGCACGGTATGCTAGTGGGCGGGCCTCACGGAGGCCTGCCCTGAAGAACGCCGTCCTATTCCTGCTGTCGATGCTGTTCAGCGTGGCCGTCGCCGAGGCGGCGGTGCGCCTGCTCGACGGCTACCCGCTGCTGGCGTTCCCGCTGGGCGCGCCGAAGGGCCGCGAGTCGGTCGAGACCTCGATGGTCGACGCGATCCCGCTGCAGCCCGGCGTCGACCGCGCCTGGTTCTATGCCGACCCGCCGCCGCTGCCCAACCGCCGGCCGGTGTCGGCCGAGTGGCAGAAGCTGTTCCACGAGCTCGAGGCCAGCTCGACCGGCGGCATGGCGTTCCGCCCGTCCGACATCTTCAAGGCCTGGAACACCGCCTTCATGGGGCCCGATCCCTGCAAGCACGAGTTCCTGCGCCACGCCCCGGGTCACCTCTGGGTCTACGATCCGCCGGACGGCGCGCCGACGCCGCCCTACCGCTATATCCCCGACGCTACCCAGCCGATCGGCCTGGTCGTGAACCAGATGGGCTGGCGCGGCGCGCCGATCCAGGTGCCGCGTGGCGACAAGGTCGTCCGCATCGTGTTCGTCGGCTCGTCGACCACCGCCGGCCCGCCGCACCTGCCGTTCTCCTACCCCGAGTATGTCGGCTACTGGCTCAACCGCTGGGCCGAGGCGCGCAAGCTGGCGGTGCGCTTCGAGGTCCTCAATGCGGGCCGCGAGAGCATCGTCTCGACCGACACCGCCGCGGTCGTCCGCACCGAGGTCCTGCCGCTCAAGCCCGACCTCGTCGTCTACTACGAGGGCGGCAACCAGTTCCTGCTGCACAGCATCGTGTCCGACGTGAAGAAGGACGTCGCGCCGCCGCCGTCGGCCGCCCCGAGCGGCGACGGGTCCGGCCCGCAGGGCTGGCTGCAGGCTGCGGCACGCTACTCGGCGATCGCCGGTCGCGTGCGCACCGCGGTCGGCGCCGCGGGCAGCCAGCTCGACGGCCGCGAGCCGCCCAAGCCCGACTATCGCCTGAACTGGCCGGCCGGCCTCGACGAGAAGGACCCGGACCTCGCCTACCCGACCCTGCCGATCAACCTCAACACCATCACCCGCGACCTCGACCGGATGCGCACCGAGCTCGCCCAGGCGGGCAGCGACTTCGCGGTCAGCTCGTTCCTCTGGATGGTCAAGGACGGCATGGTGCTCGACCCGATCCGGCACCGCTTCATCCTCGACCAGCTGAACATCAGCTACTTCCCGTACCGCTACCGCGACATGGAGCGGCTGTCGGATTTCCAGAACCGGTTCCTCGCCAAGTACGCGAAGAGCCGCGGCATCGGCTTCATCGACACCGCGCGCTACTTCCCGTTCAACCCCGACCTGTTCGTCGACGCCGTGCACACGACGTGGGCCGGCCTGCGGCTGCAGGCCTGGGTGACGTTCAACCAGCTGCTGCCGATCGTCGAGAAGCACCTCGCCGACGGCAGCTGGCCGCGGCCGAGCGATCCCGCGACCGCCAGCCTGCCGACCATCGTGCCGCGCAAGATCACGTTCGACTGCAAGCGCTAGCGGCGCGCCACCGCGGGCAGGCGTTCGGCGAGGCGGGCCGCCTCGGCCAGCATGCCCTCGATCAGGTCGCGCACGCTCGGCACGTCGTGGATCAGGCCGGCGACCTGGCCGGCCGCCGACTGGCGGCGGTCGTCGCGGCTCTCGCCGTAGCGCGAGGCGCGGACCGCGGCGGCCATCGCCTTCAGCTCGGCCTCCGGCACGCCGCGCGCCACCGCGTCCTCGTAGGCCTCGATCTGCGGCGTGCGGATGCAGCGTACCGTGGCGCCGGTCATGGCGCGCGTCACGATGGTGTCGGTCTCGCGCATCGCCAGCAGGCGGTCGCGGCCCCACGCGTTGAGGTCGGACTCGACGGTCGCCATGAAGCGGGTCCCCATCTGGATGCCGACGGCGCCCAGCGCGAAGGCCGCGAGCATCCCGCGCGCATCGCCGATGCCGCCGGCCGCCAGCACCGGGATCTTCACCGCGTCGACCACCTGCGGCACCAGCGGCAGCGTCGCCACCGTGCCGACATGGCCGCCGGCCTCGGTGCCCGAGGCGACCACGGCATCGACGCCCTCGGCCTCCATGCGGCGGGCGTGCTCGACGGTCGGGATCACCGACACGACGCGGATGCCGGCGTCCTTCAGGCGGCGCACGATGTCCTCGCCGGGATCGGCCCGACCGGTGGTGACGATCGGCACGCCGAGCTCGATGCAGGTCGCGGCGCAGCGCTCGGCGATGCCGCGTCCCATCGGCATGATGTTGACGCCGAACGGCTTCCGGGTGCGCGCGCGCACCGCCTCGATGTCGGCCCTGAGCTTGTGGTCGGTGCCGCCGAAGGTCGGCAGCACGCCCAGCCCGCCGGCCTCGCTGACGGCGGCGACCAGCTCGACGCCGCCGCCGCCCTGCATGGCGCCCTGCAGGATGGGATAGCGGATGCCGAGCAGGTCGCAGGCGACGGTGTGGAACACGGTCAGCCCGCCTTGGTGCCGACGACCCGGCCGAGCGAGCCGGGGATGAAGTCGTGCAGCGCCACGTCGCGGAAGCCCGCCGCCTCGAAGTAGCCGATCACGTCGGACTCCGAATGCGCCAGCCCCAGCGAGTCGGAGATCGCCTGGCCAAGCCCCCAGTAGGCGGGGCCCCATGGCCCGGTGCGCTCGTCGTTGGTCATCTCGCCGACCAGGTGCATCTGGCCGCCCGGCAGCAGCGCGTCGTGCGCCTTGGCGACGACCCTGGCGATCATCTCGCGGCCATACATCGGCAGGTTCGACGCCATGATCGCCACGTCGCAGTCGGCCGGGAACGGGTCGACGGTGAAGTTGCAGGGCCGCGCCTCGACGCGGTCCGCCACGCCCTGCTCGGCGATGAAGTCGCGCGCCACCTCGCAGACCACCGGCAGGTCGAGCACGACGCCACGGATCGCCGGATGCTGCTTGGCCGCCGCGATGCAGTAGGCGCCCGAGCCGCCGCCGATATCCATGATGCGCTTGCGGCCCGACAGGTCGACCTGGCGCACGAAGCGGCGGCCGGCGCCCAGCCCGATCGAGAAGGTCGCGGCGTGGTAGCGGCGCGCGTCGGCCACCGTGAAGGTCTCGATCGAGCCCATCACCTTGAGGTTGTGCTCGCGCAGGTGATCGGCCAGCCGGCCCCACTCGTTCCACTGCGGCTTGGTGAAGGTGATCCAGGGCCCCATGTAGCCGGGCTTGCCCTCGACCAAGTAGCGATCGACGTCGGCGGCGTTGACGTGCCGGCCGTCCTTCTTCTCGACGAGGCCGGCGGCGCACAGCATGACCATCAGCCGCTCGGCGCTGGTCGGCTCGATGCCGACCGCCGCGGCCACCGCGTCGTAGGTGCCGGCGCCGTTGCCGATCGCCGTGAACACGCCCAGTTCGACCGCCGCCATCAGGGCGGCGGACTGGCCGTAGGATTGCGCGATGTTCTGCAGGCGGACCGTGGTCGGCGGCGGACCGTCGGTCGAGGCCCGCTGTGTCTGCTCCGCCATGTTTCCTCCGCCCGGTCGTGATGCCGAAAGGACAGCACGATCGGGACGGTCGGACAACGGCCGGTCAGCTCCAGCGGGCGACTTCCGCGGCGTACCTTTCGCGGTGCAGGCAGAGCACGTTCACGAACTCGGGCGCACGGTCGAGCGCCACGGAGTCGAGGCGCGACCGGTTCGACACGAAGTGGCGATAGCCCAGCGCGCCGAAGAAGGCGGCCAGTGCCGCCGGGCTCGAGCCGGCTTCCTTGAGGCGCGGCGGATCGACCTCGAGCAGCACGATCGGGTGGTGATGCTCGAGCACGCCGCGCGCCCCGGCGAGCGCCTTGGGCTCGTGGCCCTCGACGTCGATCTTGATGAAGTCGGCGGCGCGGGTTCCGGCCAGCGCCGGCCACAGCCCGTCGAGCGTCTCGAGGCGCACGGTCGTGTGCTCGGCCGCGTCGGCGCCGATCTGGGCCGAGCCCGAGTTGCCCTGGCGGGCCGCCATCTTCGCCTCGCCGGGCGCGTCGGACAGGCCGACCTGCAACGCCGTGACCTGCTCGGCCATGTCGTTCAGCGCGATGTTGCGCGACAGGCGGGCGTAGTTGTGCGGCATCGGTTCGAAGGCGATGGCGCGGCTCTCGTTGCCCAGCGTGCGCGCGAGGTGGATGGCGTAGTAGCCGAAGTTGCTGCCGATATCGACGACCAGCGAATCGCGCGCCAGCAGGCGCCTGAGGTGCCAGACGTCCCAGAAGTCCTTGGTGCCGTGCCAGAACACGTCCTGGTGGACGAAGTCGGCGGGGTTCAGTGCCCAGCGCGTGCCGCGCCGCCTGACCACCAGCTCGGCGTCGATGTCGGCCTGCGTGATGCGGCGCAGGCGGTTGAGGACGCGGTAGCTGCCGCGGTGGCGGACGTTGTTGCCGTACCAGGCGAGCGACTTGAAGACGAGCGAATCAGCATGCATGCAAGGGGCCTCCGCGGCCCCCGGTACAATCCATGTGCCAAGCCGCCGTCCGCGAGAACCCGCGGTTTTCCGGGCCCGCCGATTCGACCCGCGCCCCCGGGCCGTTGCAGAATGCGAACCGCCGTCGCGAATGGCGAACGGCCGAGGGAAGGAAACGACGATGGGCAGGTCCACCATGCTGGCGGCTGCCGTGACGGCAGCGCTCTTCATCGCGCCGGCGGTGCAGGCCCAGACGGCGGGTGGCCCCGGCCGGCTGCCGACCGGCGCGGCGTGGGGCGACCACGACCTCTCGCCGTTCTATCGCTGGTCGCAGGCGCTGCCGGCCGAGCCCGGCAAGGTCCTGCGCGAGGAGGACCAGCCGGCGCAGCCCGAGATCACGGCGGCCTCGGCCGCACGGCGCCTGCTCTACACCTCGACCGACGCGCGCTGGCGCTCGGGCGTGGTGCCGGTCAGCGGCACGCTCTACCTGCCGAAGGGCGCGGCGCCCGCCGGCGGCTGGCCGCTGGTCGCGTGGGCGCACGGCACGCTCGGCGTGTCGGACCGTTGCGCGCCGTCGTGGACGGGTCACAAGCCACGCGACGCGGCCTACATCAACCGCTGGCTGGAGAACGGCTTCGCCGTCGTCGCCACCGACTACCAGGGGCTCGGCGGTCCCGGTCCGCACCCCTACCTGAACTGGGAGGCCGAGGGCCGCTCGGTGCTCGACGCGGCGCGCGCCGCGCTGGCGGCGCGTCCCGGGCAGATCGCCAACGCGTTGCTGGTCACCGGCCAGAGCCAGGGATCGGGCGCGGCGATCGGCGCGACCCGCATCGCGCCGACCTATGCTCCCGAGCTCGGCCTCAAGGCGACGGTCGCCACCGGTGTCATCTCGCGCTTCCCCGATGCAGCGCACAAGGTGCCGCCGCTGTCGGTGACCTCGCCGGTGTTCAGCATGCTGCTGATGCTGGGCGGTGCGCTGCCCGACGACGGCCCGACCGCCGACAGCCTGGTCTCCGACAAGGGCCGCCCGGTGCTGGCGGCCGGCCGCGACGCCTGCAGCCCCGACATGGCGCAGGTGGCGCGGCGCGACAAGGTCGACGCCACCAACGCCTTCGCCACCGCGCCCGACGCCCTCGGCACGCGGCTGGGCACGGTCGTCGACATGCCGTCGGTGAAGATCGGCGTGCCGATCCTGCTGGGCACCGGCCTGGCCGACAGCCTGGTCCTGCCGCGCCACCAGTTCGGCGCGGTGGCCGCGCTGTGCGCCACCGGCAGCCCGGTGACCTGGAAGTCGTACGAGGGAGCGACCCACAACGGCGGCCTGCATGCCTCGTTCGACGACGCACTGGCCCTCTATCGCGGCGCCCTGGCGGGGACGCCGCCGGCCAGCAACTGCGGCGCGGTGAGCGAGCCCGGAACGCCCGGCAAGGCGATGGCCGGCATCCCCTACAACGACTGACTTTCGTGCTAGAAGAGCCGCCTCAAGCCATTCATGGACATCGCATGACGAAACCGACCAACGTCCTCATCGACCGCCATCCTGGCCGCTCCACCCAGACGATCGGGCTGGCGCGCGCGCTCGGCACGGATCCCGACCTGATCCACGAGCCGTCGGTCGGCGTCGTCGGCACCAAGGGCGACAGCCAGTGCTACCTCGGCGTGCTGTCCAAGGTCGAGGCGATCCACGAGCGCCTGAAGGCGCGCGTCGGCCAGGGCCAGGGCCAGCTCAAGCTGCGCCTCGTGCAGCCCGAGTTCACGATCGCCACCTCCGACGGCATCCGCAACGGCACGCGCGAGATGCGCTACTCGCTGATCGGCCGCGAGGTCACCAACGACGCGCTGTGCGAGCACCTGAGCGCCACCGGGCTGGCCGGCACGATCGCCGTGGTCGCCTGCGACAAGCCGCCGGTCGGCACGCTGGCCGCGCTGCTCGAGCACAACAAGCCGGCGATCATCATGTCGGACGGGCCGATCCATCCCGGCAAGGATCCCAACACCGGCGAGGCGCTCGACATCGTCAGCGCCTACCAGGTCGCCGCCCATCCCGACGAGGCCTACCGCCACCACATCGCCTGCCACGCCTGCCCGGGCATCGGCAGCTGCGGCGGCATGTTCACCTACAACACCATGCAGACCTTCATCGGCGTGGTCGGCATGCAGCCGCTGCACATGGTGGCGCCGGCGTCCGACGACCCGCGCCGCGTCAAGGAATTCGCCGGCGAGCTGGTCGAGCTGCTGGCCAACCTGATGGCGAAGGACCTCAAGCCGCGCGACATCGTGGTGCGCGACTCGATCCGCAACGCGATGATCGTCGCCATGGCGATCGGCGGCTCGACCAACGTCACGCTGCACGGGCCGGAGATCGCCCGCGCCGCCGGCTTCGCCGACTTCTGGAAGGAAGTCATGACGCCGGAGGAGTTCAACTACCTGTCGCAGCACGTCGTGCCGGTGGTCACCGACGCGCGGCCCTACGGCAAGTACTCGATGGTCGACATCGACGCGATCGGCGGCGTGCAGGTCATCGTGCGCGAGCTGCTCGAGGCCGGCCTGCTGAACGGCGACGTGCTGACCTGCACCGGCGAGACGCTGGCCGAGCAGGTCAAGCGGCTGGGCGCCAAGAAGGCCGACGGCAAGGTCGTCTACCCGGTCGAGAAGCCGTACAAGCCGACCGGCGGCCTGCGCGTGCTGGGCGGCAACCTGTCGCCGGACTTCTCGGCGATCCTCAAGCTGGCCGGCGTCGAGGGCGGGCTGGAGAACAACATCTTCCGCGGCACCGCGCGGGTGTTCGAGGGCGAGGCGGCGCTCCTGAAGGCGCTCGACACGACGCCGGAGCGCTTCCAGAACCACGACATGATCATCGTGCGCTACGAGGGTCCGAGCGGCGCGCCGGGCATGCCGGAGATGCTCGACCCGACGTCGCGCATCACCACGCTGTGCCGCGAGCGCAACATCGTCGTCGGCCTGATGACCGACGCGCGCTTCTCGGGCGGCTCGGTCGGCCTGGTGATCGGCCACGTCGGTCCCGAGGCGGCACTGGGTGGCCCGATCGCGCTGGTCGAGGACGGCGACGAGATCGTGGCCGACCTCAACACCAACGAGCTGAACTGCACCGCGCTCGCCGACCCGGCGGTGCGCGCCAAGCGCCAGGCGGCGTGGGACAAGGTGGTCGCCGGCAACGGCGGCATCCACCCGAACTGCGGCATCGCCGACACCCGCCTGCTGCACCGCGCCCGCGCCACGGCCGTACCGGCGACCCGCGGCGGCGGCCTGCATCCCAACCGCGAGGTCTGGGTGCGCAACCCGCGCAAGGCGGAGCGCTCCGCCTTCGTGCTGCGCAACAAGCACCGGCCGCAGGCCGACAAGCGGTTCTAGCGGACCGCGATCAGCCCTTCGGTCCGCGAGCCGCGAGCCGAAGGGCGCTCTCCCCGACCTGCCGGTCGACCAGCACGAGGCTGGCGACGAACGCCGCCGCCGGATCGGCCGGCGGCGTGGCGTCGAGAATGCAGTGGATCCCGATGGTGCCGCTCGCCCCCGGCGCGATGACCGGCCCGGCACCTGCCTCTGCCAACGGCTCCAAGGGAGAGGCGGAAACCGCCAGCGCGCGGTGGCCGCGCACCGACGCCGTCGCGAGGTGCCAGGGCGTGTCCGACCGGTTCGTCACCTCGACCCGGATCACCAGGTTCAGGGCGACGCGGTTGGCGTAGCAGGTCTCCGACCAGCGGCCCTCGCGCACCGAGAGATCGACGGCGTGCGCCGGCGAGGCGGCCAGCGAGCGGACAGCCTGCGCCACGTCCCCCCAGTGGAACGTCGTCAGCATCACCACGCCGGCCAGCACGAGGATCGCGAGGCCGAGGTTGCTGTGAAGGAGTGTTAGGTCGAGCGGGTTCACGCCGGCGCAGACTAGTGAAACGCCGCGTCGATCCCCTGTGATCCCCCTCACCCTGGCCGGGCGTTTCCGCTACCGTCGTCTCCACGGAGGACCTTTTTCGTGACGCGGAAGACTAGACGAGGCGACCGGTGAGGCCGGCCGGCAAGGGCCCCCTCGACTCGCTGTACTTCGACTACCCGGTGTTCGCCGCCCGCGCGGTCCCGGAGCAGGCCGGCGTCGCGACGCGCCACGACGTGGTGATCGCCGGTGCCGGGCCGGTCGGCCTCGCGGCTGCGTACTCCGCGCAGCTGTTGGGTGCTTCGGTAGTGATCGTCGGTGACATGAATGCCGACCGACTGGCCCAGGCGCGCAGCTTCGGTTGCGAGACCGTCGACCTGTCCACCGGTGCCGGGTTGGCCGACATGATCGCCGAGCTGCGCCAGCTCAATCCCAAGCCGGGTCTCGCCTTCGGTTCGACCGCGGTGCAGCCGATCGTGCCGGACGTGTTCGTGCGCGCCGCGCCGGACGGATCGTGGTTGGTCGAACTCAACAGCGATGCGCTGCCGCGCGTTCTGGTCAACCAGACTTACGCCGCGCGCGTCAGCGCGAGCGCCGGCAAGGACAGCGACAAGACATTCGTCGCCCATTGCCTCCAGACGGCGAATTGGCTGACCAAAAGCCTCGAACAGCGCGCCCGCACCATCCTGAAAGTGTCATCGGAAATCGTGCGCCAACAGGACGCGTTCTTCGCCAAAGGCGTCGAATATCTGCGTCCGCTCAACCTCAAGACAATCGCCGACGCGATCGGAATGCATGAATCGACCGTTTCGCGCGTCACGTCATCAAAATATATGGCGACGCCGCGCGGGCTTTTCGAATTGAAATATTTCTTCACCGCCTCGATAGGATCGAGCGCGGGCGGGGAATCCCATTCCGCCGAATCGGTGCGCTTCAAGATCAAGCAACTGATCGATTCCGAGGGCGCAAACGACGTTCTGTCCGATGACGCGATCGTCTTGAAGCTCAAGGAGGCGCAGGTGGATATCGCCCGCCGCACCGTCGCCAAATATCGGGAGAGCCTGCGCATTCCCTCCTCGGTGGAGCGGCGGCGGGAAAAGGCGGCGCTGGCGGCGCAACTTGCGTAACTCCAGCGGGTTGCAGGATGGTATATGTATATACGTTTGATTTATAACAGTTTTC
>Ga0102832_1001095_pt1 | contig 24347 bp, 21 predicted proteins | sample EBPBio282013_DNA_FD_88942 | JGI IMG/M metagenome (GOLD analysis project Ga0102832, IMG submission 88942) | Wastewater treatment Type I Accumulibacter community from EBPR Bioreactor in Madison, WI, USA - Reactor 2_5/28/2013_ DNA (Illumina Assembly) | ecosystem: Engineered > Bioreactor > EBPR >... | reverse complement strand
ACCACCAACCCAAACCCCAACCCCAACCCCAACCCCTTATATTTATAAAAAAATCTTATATTTTCAAATCAATCTATAAAAAATTGTATAAAATTCAAAAAATGATATAACTATTCAAAGATTTAATAACTAAAAAAAATAATGTTTAAAACTTTAGAATTTTCTTTGACAAAGCCATTTCATATATGGTTTAAATACTTTAGTAGCATTTCAGATCTTTGATACAAAAATTTTCTGGCTTTAAAAAATAATAATTGTAGGAAGTAAAAGAGGGAAAGAATAAAGTAAATTAAATACTAATGAATCAATCGAAGAGTCCTCCCATATCCATTCCTTCTTCTTCAACTTCAGCTGGTGGGGCTTCTTTTTTCTTTTATTATTTAGCTGGAGCTTTAGTTTCAGTTTTAGCTTGAGTGACTGGGGCTGAGGTGGTTGAGGCAGATCCTGCACTGATTGATCCGAAGAATTCGCTGACGTTTCTTCCCTTGAGGGCTTTAGCAACAGCGTTGAGTAATCCAGCGTTGACGGTAACTCCAGCGGCTTGGAGAACAGCGGTAAGTGATGCTTGGTTGACTTCGGCGCCAGTTCCTGAGAGGACGAAGGCGGCGTAGCTGATAGCTAATTGTTCTTTTTCGACTGAGGTCATTTGTGACTGTATGATTAAAATAATAATTAATAAATTTTTTTTATTATTTTCATCAAATTACAAATAAAAATTCTTTGCTATATTTTTTGTTTCTCTCTCATATTTCAATATCCTAAAATTTTAATTAATAAACTCTCAATCTTTTTATTAAAATTTTGTTTAAACTTTTTATTTTTTATAATTGATTCAAAAACTATAAAAAGAATCATGTCAAAAATCTCTCTGTTACTTATCGCTTCTATTCTAGTCATATCAAACTGTTATCTTGAAGTTTACATACCCGAATGTGCACGCAGAATCATACCCTATAATGTTAATTATACAATGGCAAATTTTGGATACATACCGTACGGCGAATCATTTGTTGGGCAGCTTTTTGTTCCACAAACATAAAATAATGCTGATTTGTGTAAAATTGAAGGTGAGCCACAGCTTAAATCTAAAAACGAAAAATAGTTTATGCTGATTAAAAGAGGCAACTGTAAATTTACACAAAAAGTACTCAACGCACAAAAACTCGGTGCTGATTATGTCATGATTTACGATAATTAACCCTCACAAAAACCACACGTAATCATGAAGAATGATGGGCATGGTCATCTCGTCAATATACCCTCCATATTTATTTCAGGAAAAGACGGATAACTTATCCTCAACGCTACAAAAGAATGTAATGAAAATATCTTCTTTAAACAAGTATTCGAAGTTTTTGAAACATAAATCGTTGACCTATCACTTTGGCTAAATTTAGACAATGTAATTTTTTAATCTATCAAATAGAGATAATCATACATTCTATTGAAAGACTTTTACAAGTACGACTATTTCAATGTAATTCAATAATATGTCAACACTTCTGTCAAGTAAATATTATTTTATTTCTTTAAGATTTAAAGTCGAATATGGATGTAGCTTATTGTACTGTGATTAAAAGGATTGCTTGGGAAGTGAATAAAATAAGTATTGTTTCCCTGTCGATCGTTCTGGAGATAGCTAAGTTGTCTCTGGTGGATAAATTTTAAGCGAGTCATTGAGAATGTATGTTTTATTCGATTTGTTGCCTGAAAATAAAAATAAAGTATGGTTCGATTATATGTAAAAATTCGATACCAATCTTTGTCTTGACCTCAAGGATATTGAAACTTGCTCTTATGACACTATGAAATAAGCTGGCGTGTCTGATGAGGTTATTGAGGCAATAAAAAAGAACGTTACTGAAACTATGAACCAATTATCAACTAAAAAATTCAATGAATAAAACATTTTCTACTTGATTGCTAATGAAGCTGATGAAAAAAACATTATATTCTACCCTGAGGCTGTTATTAATGGCAAAAATTTCTATGGATTGTTCAAAGCTCCTTAAGTTTTTGAGATGATTTGCAACTCTCTTATTACCCAACCAAAAGAATGCTACAGCTTTATTAAAAATAAGACTTCCCCTCAAGCTTTGGATAAAACTGACGACCTCTGGTTGACAGTCTTTTTTATCGTTCTTTTAATGACTCTTGGATTTTTAGTAGCCCTATTCGTTTATACTCGTTTAATTAAAAAAGAAGTCAATCAACAAATGAGTATGGAAGTTAATAAAATGGTTTAAAACTATGTTACTCTTACTGAACAAAAATCTGGTGCTTCGATGGGTAAAAATGATATGTGAAATTGTTTGATATTAATATCTTTTTCAATAATTTTCTTATTTAATTTGTATAATCTTGTATTTCTTGAGAATCTAAAAAGTAGCTAAAATTCTTCAGTAAAGCATAAAAAAGCCGTATAAAAAAATCAATTTCTATTGGGATTGAAAAAGTATCTGACGATGAATTCTTACAATTATTATCTGCTGACTTTTCCTCTTCTGTTTTTGTCTACAATTTGAACATATGATGCAATATCAGTAGCAGTAGGTTGAAACTGTTTATTCATGGCTCTGTAACAGTCGACAAGCCATTTTGCAACTTCGATTGATTAACAAATGCCGTCTCCATTTCCATCATAGGTTTCGATAATTTTTCTTGATCAAAATAAAGTTTTACCTGGCAAGATTTCTGCAATCTTATCTTGAAAAAAGACCGCCATTTTCTACAAGAGTATGATTGGTTTCAAATCCAGTGTTAGTGACTTGACTTTGAGCGAATTGACTGGGAAAGCCGAAGTTGTTCATCGATTATTTTTCTTGAATTCAAATTTCTAAATTATTAAATCGCTAAAATTGCTAATTCGAGGGTTTTATTTAATTAATCCAATGAAAAAAGATATCAAGAAAATATATAGGTCAAAACATCATTTATTTTTATTTTATCTTATCAATTTTTCATTTTCTGACTGCGCCCTTGACACTGCCTTTGACTGTGCTTTTCACGCTTTGTTGGTATTGACTGCTGCCTTTGACGCTTTGTGATGTAACCTATTTTTATTTAGTTAATGTGGGAAGTTATGGCTCTACTTTGTCACCCAAAACATCGTTAGGCATTTTCCAGAAGAAGATAGCCCCTTCTGAGCCTACAGAGATGATTGTTCTTTGATCAGGCGAAATTTTAACTTTGTTGATGCTGTTGGAATGGCCTTATCCTTCATAGTAACAGATTCCTTCATCGTAATTGTATATTTTAAGCTTTCCGTCTTGACCACCTAAAATGAAGTGTTTTCCTTCAGCTGTCAAATCAATGGTATTCAATTATTTATCAGAGGCTTAAATTGATCTGATGATTGTTCCGTCGTATTTTTCCCAATATGTGACTTTCCTATCTGAACCGGCTGTCAAAATTTGATATTCTTAAGTGTTAAGAAGGGCTTGTTTGAAAGCTGTTGATTCAAACAAGCATAAAAGTCTTGTATGAGATTTAAGGTCCCAAATGATGCAAGAGCCATCTCCACTAGCTGAAACAGCTTGGGAGTTGTCCTTATTAATTTGGATTGACCAGACTCTACTTCTGTGCTCTTTGAGAGAAGCTTACATGACTTGAGTTTGTTTAGAAATTTTCCAGATTCTGATTTCACCCTCAGCACCTCCTGAAATAATTCTAGTACCATCAGTAGTTGCTGTAACAGCTGTACAACCGTGATTATGAGCATCATTTATGACATAAAGCAATTTTCCTGATTGAGGTAAGAAGGCTCTAATTTTACCATCACTCCAACCTGAAATGATAGATTTTCCATCATGCATGAAAAATACACTGAAACATTCAAGACCAGGGACTTGGATTCTCAAAAGTTATTGTCTATTTTTAGCATTCCAAATTCTAATTTAGTTGACTGAAGCTGTAGCAAAGACGTCGGAAAAATTGTGTGGGAAAACTATGTCATTAATTCTTTAGTAATGGCATGTATTCCTAAGTTATGGTGCGAGAGTGGTTGAATTAACCCAATAAATATTTGATTGAGAAGTTCCACAGAAAAAGTGAGTAAAATCTCCTGTAAATGAGATTGAAGTAACAGCACCCATCACTTAATTTTGTTGGGATAATTGCATTGTTTGGATAGAAATTCTTCCCAGTTTTCCTTATCCAGAACCTACAACTAAATCACCGTTTGGTAAAATTTTGATACAATTAATACCAAGACTGAATAATTTTTTAACTGGACCGACTCTTTTATATATTGCTTTATCAATATTAATTTCGAATACATCACCAGTCTTTGTTCCAACATAACAATACTGGTCGTCATGATCTACAGCCACGCAAGTAAAGTGTCTTTTTACATTACCGAAGTTAACGGCTAATGAAAGGATTTTTTTATAAACTTTATCAATAGTAAGAACTTGAACTCCGTTTTGCAAGACAGCGATCATTTTAGATGGGTCATTATTTAAGAAAACAATTTCATTAACGACTTCTTTGTTTGGTGTTCCATAAAGACTTTTTCCAGTTTCGACATCCCAAACAACTAACATATTTCTTTCTTTAAAAAAATATTTACTTATCTTCAAGACATCCTTGTGAGGCGAGAAGTTGTGAATCTGGAGAAAATGCGAGACTGTTGATTCCAACTTTATGTAATTTAAGTCTATGTTTAATTTATTTTGTTTCGAAATCCCAAATGATAATATCTGCAGGGAATCCGGGGAATGTATTTTGTGCACTGGCTAAGTATTTTCCATCAGGTGAAATTTTGATAGCTAAATTATAGGTAAGGAAATACATGAGATTCTGTTATCATGACCTCTGAGGAAAGTTTGTGCTCTTGAGAGGATATGTCTGACAACGACAGTTGATCCAAGTGGATAAATAATATGTTCGTTATCAGGATGGAGTAACAAACCATCGTAAGTGTTACCTGAGAATCCAATGACTGCGTTAATTTCGAGATCTTTCTACATTTTGTCTTTATGATAAGAATTTAAAGTTAGTTATATTTTTTATCTTTTTTAAAATATTAACTAACCACCTATCTTTTTATAGCTTTAGAATTTATTTTATCTTGTCAATAAAAAAAGAATCTTTTTAAAATATACAATTGGAAATCTTGATCATTCTTAGGTATAAGTTTAAATCTTAATTCTGACTCACTGACATTTTACGTTACTTTCTAGATTCTCAAAAAAAAGCAAGCTTTGGATTAAATCAAAACAAAAAAAACAGTAAACATAAATCAAGACTCATTTCCCATCAATATACTTTGGTTTTCAGCAACTACATTGTTTCTTTTGATCCTCAACTGCTGTTTTCTTACCAATCATGATTTATCTTTTTGATACTAGACCTTCAAACTATCCTTTGGTTTAATATTTTCTATGAATGTCTTTGACTAGCATTTCGAAACCTTCATTAACGTTCGATGATGATTTTGCGCTGACTTATATAAAAGGGATTCCAAACCGCCTTGCTAAAGCCAAGCCTTCGTCGATATTCACAGCCCTTTATTCAACTAAATCACTTTTTGTTGCCATAAGGATTTTGGTTACATCACTTGGAGCGTTAGACTCTATCTGTGTCATCCATTTCTCGATATTTTCGAAAGACTGTCTATCAATAATGGAATATGTTAATATGATACCTGCTGCTCCTTTATAATACGTTTGTGTGATATTTTTGAATCTTTATTGTCCAGCAGTATCCCAGATTTGCATTTTGTACTTTTTCTAATCGATCATTATAGTTTTTATCTTAAAGTCAACACCAATTGTAGCAACATACGAATCTTTAAAATGGTTTTAACAAAACCTTGTAATCAAGTTTGTCTTACCAACCCCGCTATCACCGATTATTATTATCTTTATCATGAAGTCATATTTTTAACCTTTTTTTGCTGGCTACATTTTCGATTTTTTACTTTAAATCTAATTTTAATAACCTTCTTTAAATTATATAAACGAACCTTTATTTACTATATTATTACTAAACTATCAAAATTTAAAGAAAAAAATTATACATTGAACAAATTTTATTTATCTTGAGTTTTAAAGAATTTTTATCGAAAGATTATCAATTTTCTTGAAAGTTCTAAACTTTTTAATTTTCTTTGTAGTGAATCCATTCAATATTTTTTGAATAGAAAAAATAAATTAAAAAATTTTTAAGTATGATTTTTCTACATTTTTTAAAGCAATTAGATAAATTTTGTTGATGGTTCTTTTCATGTTTTGAAAAATATCTAATGCATGATCAATCTTTTCTATGTATTGGATAAACAAATTTTTTACAAATAAATTTAAATTTTTATACAAGAGTTAGAAAATTCGTTTCAAAAAAATGGCGAATTATTAATTTTTTATTTATAATTTCAGCATATTGGAGGATTTTTTTTGATAATCATTACAGAAAAGTCAATAAACCTTAGAAAAATCTTTACCATCTAAGAAATCATAAATAATATCAAATATAATATTAACAATCCTAACGATTTTCAAGACCATTGCTGGATTTGATCAAGATGTATTTCTATAGAAAACTTGTTCTGTCCATTTTGTAACAATCTGTAAAAAGAGCCTTAATCAACGACTATGAGACTTTATGGTTTTTCTTCGACAGTATCTGTAATACTGGTCTTTTGTACACTTAGATCAATTTTTTTCATTTATTCTTGGAATAATTGAGGTGACTTTTTTTACAATTTCTTCTTGATGCTGTTAATTATTTCGTCAATTTTATCTTCGTATTTCATTTGGAGTTTTTGGTGATGACTTCTACATTGGTCTGGAGTTCTTTTTTTGAGTATTTTAGAAAGTCGATAGAAAACTTTGTTTTTTCTCCTTTAAGGCTCTGATATAAAGTCAGATTTGTTCTATTATAGGAATTTTAAATAAATGATGTTTTAGTCAAATTCCCAGTTGCCTATTCTAAGTTTCTTTTTGTTTACTGGAAGACCAAGTTTTTTTATTTGATGGTATTACAATTAAAACTAGTCACTTTCCGAACTTTCATGTTTGGTTTTCTTTAAAGATTTGTTAGGTTTGTTTGTTTACTAAAATCTTCCTTCTGAATGCATCTTCTCCACTATTTTTCTTATAAATTAAAAAAATGATTTATTATAAAGCTCGGTAAATTGGAATTTAATGCCAATCTTTCTTCTTTTGAGGATTGGGTTTCTGAAGTTTTTATAACCCGCACGAGAGTCTTTTATAGAAATTTGAAGGAAATAATGAGAAAGGGATCATAAATGACTGTGATCTTTTGAATTAGTTGCATGCATGGATAAAGATTTTAAAATTATTTCAAACATAATGCGAGAGATTTATTAATTATATCTTATTTGTTATTGAGACATTGATCATTTATTCTTTTAAGCACATTGATTCCATTTCTATCTAATTTTTTATCTGAATTTTTATTTTTTTAACAACAAATTCGATTTATCGTCATTTCAAAAATGTTGCTTTTTAAAAAGATTAAAGTCTCAAAATATAATCAAAGTGTAAAAATGTAAAAAAGATGGCTAAGTCCATCCCTTAGCTGTATTCTCTTATTATTATAACTCTGAAGAGATTTGAATTAGAATCGAAATTAAAAAATTAATTATCTTATTTAATATCTTTTTATTAGCATCTTAATCAACAAATCCGCTGAGGAACTTTATGAATGTTTGTATTTTCTTTATCTTTACAATATTTGGCATCTTTTTTTTAACTTTACAGTCAAAATGTTTTGTGATATTATTAGTCTCTTAAACTTTTTTATGCCGTCGTCTTAATATTTTTAGTATTCACAGATCTTTTTGAGAATAGAAAAATTTATTGGAGGACCAACCACAGATAAAAATTGCAGTTTGCTAATGAAAGGAAAGGATTATAGAAAAAAGATTGGTTATAATATTTATGGGGTGGTGAGAGAAAAGTAAAGAATTTTTTCAAAAGTAGATAATAATCAACAGAAAACATTGAGACAATTTTAAAGATAAAATCCTCATTATAATTCGAGATTTTAAACGTTCTATGACATACCCATCAAATTGTTGTTTTGATCATAGCAATCATATAAGAAATTTATTTAATTAATTATAAAAAGTTTGTTATAAAAATGCAGGGTTAATAGACTCCGACGAAATCTACACCTACGAAAGCACCTGAGTTGATGAAGAAAAAATCATTAACTCCGATTACGTTGGAGGATTTCACCATCAAGTATACCCTTGGCAGAGGTGCCTACGGAGATGTTTACCTGGTTGAAAAAAATTCTGATAAAAAACTCTACGCGATGAAACAAATACAAAAACGTAAACTTGAAAGATAACGAAAATAGTATCAGGCCCTTGTCTAAAAGTAAATGCTATCCGTTTTGAAACACCCTGCTATCATAAAACTTAGATACGCCTTTCAAGACAAAAAGGCACTTTATTTTATTCTTTAGTGGTGTGAGGGTGGAGAGTTTCTCTAATTCATTAAACTCAATCTTAATACTCTAAACGAATAGATTAAAAGGTTTTACATCGCCGAAATCGTCAATATTTTGGAGTATCTCCACAAAAATGGTGTTACTCATCGCGATATCAAGGTAAAACTTTAAATAATATTTCAGCCTTAAAACTTAATGTTATCTGATACAGGACACTTGAAAGTCATTGATTTTGGAACGGCCGAGATATCAAAATGTACACTGATATCAAATTCTTTTAAATAAAAAATTGAAAAAATGAAAGATAAAAAGTAAGATTCAGAATCGAATTCTGAAGAATAAGAAATTTAATAACCATAATCACCAAAGAAAAAGTAAAGGCGTTCCACTTTTGTAGGTTCTTGCTAGTATTTTTTTATTCTATCAAAGCTATGTCTCGCCATAGTTAGTGGAGTTTAACCATTGTCCTCCTGAAGCTGATCTTTGGGCCTTAGGATGTATTTTGTATCAACTCTATTACCTTGATTCTCCTTTCAAGGATTATTATGAATTCGCAGTTTATTAGAAAATCAAAAAATGTCAAATCTAGTTTCCTCCCAACAAATAAATTTCTGAATAAGCAATTGATTTGATTAAAAAATTATTAAAGAAAAATCCCGATGAGCGCCTTGGCTCAGGTAAAACTTAAGATTTGACTTATCAAAAATTAAAATAACATCCATACTTTAAAGGTCTTGATGTGGATAAGGTTTTTTAAATGTCAGTCCCACAAATTGAAGAACTTAAAGAGCCTTAACTCTCCAATGATAAAAAATAAAAAATTGATTAAAAAAATGAAAAGACCCGAACGGAATTCTCAAAATAAATGCTTTAGAAATTTAGTTTAATCACTGAAACTCATAATTAAAGAAAAGTATTGATCCATGGCTTGGTTTAAAAGAAAACTTTCATAAAATATTCCTTCTACTACTTGATTATTTATGATGACTTGTCTATTGAAAGAATCAAGTCATAAGAAACTGATAAGGTAAAGTTCTTGAAAATTGATCTCAGCGAAAAAGAACTGCCAGCAATTTTTATTGATGACTGTAAATTTTAGCTTGTTACAACTGAGAAAAAATATTCCTTTAAGTGTAACAAAGATGCTAAGAATTGGGTTTCAACAATAAATTCAAAGTTCAGTTAAATAAAAAAGACTTTATGAGAAATTTTTACTGAATAGATCCTTTCATTAAAAAGGATGGAAATTTATTACTGAATTATTTATTTTTTGTATTTTTTCCTTGATTAAAATTATTTATTTTATCGTCTTATGCTTCGGGTATTTTAATATGAACAGAAATGTATATATTCCAGCGTTTTTTAGGAATTTTCTAAAAGAATTGGGAAATATTAGAAACAAGAAAAATCAATTAATTCAACTTTTATTTGATGAAGCTTGAATTGTTTTGCTTTTTTTGAGCTCATCTAACAAAGTTGTAGGGTCAGTCTATCTGACTGCTCTTGGTGAAAGCTCATATTCTCTGATTTGTGGAATATTGGCTACTTTTTGCATGATTGATAAAAGTTTAGGAAATTTGATCATTTCGCCTGGGAATATCAAATCCATGTATCTAACTAACTCATACATAGAAAGGTCGATAAGTGTAAAATATCCCAAGAACCAGTTGTCTTGCTTGGCAATTTCTTCATATTTTACTAATCTTGGGACCACATTGTTTTTCCATTGGTATTTTTTGAGTTCCATCAATTATTCAGGAGTCTTTTTTTGGCAATTGATGTTAATGATATTTCCCATAGTTTAGATGGTCCAGACGTACATTTTCAAGATGGCCCTGTCCTCTAGTGTTTTTCCTAACAAATCAGGAGAGCCAAATCTGTTGATGAGGTAAGTACAGATTGGTGTTGGTTAAGTGACAACAAAATCTCCTTCTTTGAGGAAAGGGACATCTGGGAAATCCCAGTTTTTAGTTTTGGTTCTTTTGAATCTATCCCATTCAGAAAGTGTGAATAGTTAATCTTTGTAGTCAATTTTCAAGTATTCACAGAGAAGTCTTGGGACCTGCGCCTTGCCTCTGAGCTTGTAATAACCTATAACAATCTATGGGGAGGTAGATTGTGCCATGGCGCTATCGAAATCGAACTAGAAGTTTTAGTGAAGCATTGTTTCTGATCAGTAAGTAATTGATTATAAAAGGGGAGGATAAAAATATTTCAAGACGAACAGAAAAAAAATGAATAGAATTATACTAAACATTCAAAAAAAACTTAAACTTTATGATGATTTTTAACCATAAAAATGGAAAAGTCGTTTTTCAAAGTCTTAAAATTTCAAAGAGATTAATGACAATTTTCTGGAACCACGATTTAACCTGGGACATAGCATTATTAATAGATTGACGTAAATTTAAAGATTATTTAATAAATATTTTTTCTGAACAGATATTTCAGTTATTTTATAAAAGACTAAAAAATAAAAATTATTAAAAAATTAATTTATTTCTGTTTAAAGGCTTTGCAGATTCTTTTAATCAAACTTCGATAAAAATCTTATATTTTCTAGCCTATCCCAATCATTAGAAACGATTTTCTCATTTTTTTGCATTATTCTTATCCATTTTTGAAAATGAATCATTTCATATGTTTTTTAATCAAATCAAATGAAAAATTCCTCAATAATATAAAAGTTAATAATTTGAAAAAAGATAATGTTTAGTTTGATATAAAATTGAATATAATGAATGAGTTTAAGACAAACTTTTTCTTGACTCCCAGTGATCTTCAATGTCATAGGTTGGCCCTTACATAAAAATAATTGACAGAGTTTTGGTATAGTCGCACATTAGTCGAATTGTAAAAAATATTATGTATTCACGATCAATACCTCGTTTACAATATCATATTTGAGCAATATCTCCAGCATTATCTCAGCCATAAGAAAATATCTCCTGGCTAAGTATTTCACGTAATGTACAAGTAACAGACATTGACATGGGTATACGATGCGAAGATATTCCGTAACCCTATTAACTAAAAATACGATAACGATCTGATATCAACATTTTTAATCGCATATAGATAAAAGTAATAGATTCCGAATGATGATGTGTTCTAATTTTTGGACTATAGTATTTTATAGCCACAGCGATGGATATTAAAGGTCAAATAAAGTGCTTTGTTGAGAATTTTTCCTTTTTTGATTCATAGATTTTTACAAAAGAAATAATCTTGCTATGAGCCATCCATGCGCAACCCAATTGGTGGGTATTATTTGAGTAAGAATCCCAACATGAATCGGGAAGTTGTCATATTGTAGCCAAAAGTTTACTATTATTACTTGTACTCATTTTTACCCAAGTACTCGATAAACCTCTAAAGCTCAGTCAAGACTGTATTCGACATTATCGCCTAATTAATGTTCAACAACCTTTTGATCGCATGGTACAACAGCCTGTCATAGTAATAAAAATATTAGCGTCATTTTAAGAGATGTTTTCGTCTAATATAAAAACCAAAGAACAAATAATAATTTACATCAATAGACAATCGATTTACAGAAATAAAATGGCAAACTTTTAAGACATTTGTGTTCAAGCTTAGATATAAAGTTGTTTAGACCCAAGATCATTACTAATTTTATCAGATTGATCTTAAAAGCGAAGAAAAGCTTAATGAGCCTTATGAAGGGTTGCCTGTGGATGATTAAAATATCTTGAAGGCGTTTGAAAAGAAAAAAATATCATCGCCGAATTACGATGAGGAATATACACAGTTCTTTGATTATGTGCAAATGTGAGGTTTTGTAAAAAATATAAAAAGCTATGAAAGAATTATCTTTCAAAAATGAAAATTTGTTTTCGACTTTTTTATTGAGGAGAATTCTTAGGTTTAATTTGACCTTCAAAAAATATTCTCTCTCAATAGATAAATCATTTCTTCAACAATTGAAGAAAAGAGCTGAAAACCATTTTGTTTTAATCCGATTTGATATTATATTAATTTACTTTTTCCTCTTCATTTTTTTTCATTTAAGATTTTGAATATTTCTATTTCTATCTAAAAAAAAGATCATGAGTTTTAATATTGAATTTAATGAATGAAAATTGAATAAAATAAAAAAATAATAATTTTTGATTTTTTTATAAAGATGCCAAACTTGTTGTGGAGAACTCACATTAGAAACTACGGAAAGGACAGTAGAGAATGCAGAAACTGCAAATGTCAAATGGGTTTGATTAGAAAATACGATTTGCTCTTATGCAGAAAATGTTTCAGAGAGTATGGTAACATCATTGGGTTCACCAAATCCAGATGATTGATTAAAATCGATTCGAATGATTATTCATTAACTTATTTAATCGCATAAACCATTGTAGAACATAAAGATTACTTAATTCTCAGACAAGAATTTTCTAAAATTACTGTCAAGATTGATTTTATGGATAGTTTGTATTAAAAAAAATCTATTGATTATTATAGCTATACAAATAAATGTATTGATCAAAATGTCATAATTTACTTTCTGATTTGATAATCTTTTTCTTTTCGATCAGTCCATTAACATTGCAACCTTGAACTCGTTATAGTCGATTATTCCGTTTCCGTCCTTGTCGCAGCTCAAGATAACCTCATCAAGAGACTTTCCATTCATAGTGTTTATTCCATTTTCTTCAATAAAATAAAATAAATTACGTTTGAAAACTTATTAAAGTTATGATCGTTAAACATAGCCATTACCGTCCTTGTCTAACATGCGGAAGGCTGATTTTATGTTTTCTTCTTTGAAAAGCTTGTCTTTTTACATGGCGAAAGCCAAAAATTATGTGTAATTGATTGTTCCGCTCTTATCAGTATCAATAGAGTCCATGACATCCTTCAATTATTGTAATGAGGATTTGTTTTTCTCATCTGACAGGGCGATTTTTAATTATTCGATTGAAATTTAACCATCGTGATTCAAATCGATTTATTTGAAGACCTTTCCTAATTATTCGACTTATTTTTCTGACATTCTTGAAGCTATGAATGTAGCGGCCAATTTTTTTAACTTTTTTAGTCAGATAAGTACTTTAGAGAATTTGGCGAAGTTTTGAACTTTACCATAACTTAGTTTCAATGGTTTTGTTGAAAGTTATTTAAGCATCCAAGGATGTTCAAAGATTTCTTCAATTTTGAGCCTCTTTTCTGGTGTTACTAAAATTCTTTGGATAAGGTCTTTGCATTAGGGGCTGACTCCTTACATTTCAGGGACTAAAATTATTAATGAAATGATTACTGTCAATATCATACTTATGTTTTCTCACAGCCTGGATAATTTATTTATCATCTTAGCCATCAAATGGAGGCACAGCAGTAACTAAAATATAAAGAATGACTCCTAACGACCAGATATCGCATCTTTAATCATAGCTTCCTTCAATAATTTCAGGAGCGATGTAATAGGACTAAAATTATTTTAATTTTTACTGTTCCAATCAATTTTTTTTATTTTTTTTAGTCGATTTACTTTTTCATTGAATCTTTCCATTGGTAAGAAAGTCCAAAATCAATTAACTTTAAATTCATGCTATTTCTATTGAGGAAAAGGAAATTTTCAGGTTTTAAATCTCTGTGAGCAATATGTTGGTGGTGACAGTAGCTTATAGCTTAAATCATTTGACGGAATAATAATCTAGCGTCGTGTTATGAAAAATTTCCATTAGCTTACAATCGTTCAAAAAGCTCTCCTCCATCACATAAACTGTTTTAATTCAAATAAGTACTCAGTGACTAAAAATATGTTTTTTTCGTCTTCGAAACATTCGTATAATCTGACAATTGCTGGATGATCCAACTGTTTGAGTAATTAAATTTAATTGATCAACAAATCTGGTTGCTTGATATTTTTCTTTGGAATTTTTTTAATAGCTCGCCATGGGCCATCAATATTTTTTTCTTTCGCCTTGTACACAACTCCATATGCTCCTCTTCCCAATTACTAAGGGTATAAAAATTGCCAATACTTTTGGATGAAAATCATAATGGTTCAAGATATTATCTTTGCTGGTTGTTATGAAGTTTTTCTTTTCTATGACGAGATCGGTCTTTTTCATATTTCGACAGTATTCTTATATCAATTTTAAAGATATAAATCTTCACAATTTATTAAATTCATATCTTTTAAAATTTATATCAAAAAGTAACGAAATTATTCTATATTAAGTCCAAATTATGGTCAAAGCGTTTTATGAAAAATTAATTCTTGTCTTTTGAGAGAGCTTTTTAAAAGAAGTAAAAAATATTACAAAAAATGAGAAATCAAATTTTAATCTTTGAAGACTTATTGATTGCTTTACAATCACATTTTGTTACACAGTAACAACAGGCCCAATCAGGTTTATGATTTTTTAATTGAATGACTATATCATGATCTTTATGACAAAGTATACTACAGTTTTAGCAAATCCACTTTGTCTTACAGGTTTTGCAATTGAAAAAGTTAGTGACCTTTGTACCATCCCAATTATGAGTATAACAATAAACATTTAATTGTATTGGTATTCCTTAAATTCTTATATTTTTTCCAGCCAATTGACCGATTCTTGAGTCTATACTTGTTTTCTATCCATTTATTAGCAACTCATTTGGCATCTGACCTTCAATTCTAACATTCATTTCTGAGCAGACATTTTACATATATGGTAAAATCGATGAAAATTGAGCCATGGGCGACACTTTTATTGTTGTCTTGTGAACTTTTTTTGTTGGTAAAACTATTTATAATTGTGTTGAACAAGAAATAAGTTAAGGTGAAATTATGGGTGCAGGCAAGTTTTACAGTACATAATTATGAAGTTCCTTAATTAACTATTCATGGGTTTTGACATTTTTTGCCCCATAGAGAAGCTTCTTTTCCTCAGTACTTTTTGCAAGAGAAAACATCTCAGTCATGTATTTTCTATACTTCAATAATGTGTCTTCAAACATTTCAAGTATTTTCTTTTTTAGAACAAAATTTTACTTTTTAAATTGGAGCCATGACTTTATCCTCACCTTCAGGATCTTACAAGTGCAATATTTTTTGTGAAAAAACCTTCCCAAGATATTTTTAATTTTCTTTTCTGATTTATTATTCGACAATTTTTTTAATTGTGTTAAAATGATAGTTTTTGAAAACATCGTCTTTAAATTATTTAAGTTACTGATTGCAAAAAGGACAGCGATGATGACGATTTATGGTCTCTTCGATACATGGCTTACAATATACATGTCCACATCTTGTTATATAGCAATCGCTGATCGGATTCAGACATACTGTACATTGAAACTCAGCCTATAGTTTTTACGGGTTGATTTTAAAGTTTATGTGGTTCTATTGCTATTCGCTTATCATTATTCTTTATTTTTTGTTGCAAAATAAAAAAAGGCCTTTTGAAAAGATTTATAAAACGATCAAAGAATTATAAAACTCTGTTAATATTTCTTAGAACTTTTTATTAAAATTAGATGTTAAGTTTTAATATACTTGATTAATTGATGATTCAGCGATAAAAAAATAAAAAGAATATACAAAAAAGTTAATAAAATTAATGAAAACCAAATACTGTCTAAAATCGACTGTTTCTTTTAATGATATCAATAAGTCATCTGTTAATCGATCAAAGTCCAAGCAAACATTTTCTTTCTGTAAAAGTCAAAGATTTGAAACCATTAAGAGCAAGTACAAATATAATCTCATCAAGTTGCCCTAAGAATACCTATGATCAGGATCTTCTGCAAAGAAAAAACTCTGGTTTGTCGATTGGAAAAGGAAATCGTTCAGATTTCACAAAAGTATTAACATCTTCACCTGGTGTCTCAAAATACAATTTAAAGTCATTTTTTGATGGCAAAGACTCAAGAATGAAGGGATACTCATTGAGAATGAGCCGATAAGTAAAGCTTTTTATTATTTAAGGATGTAAATTTTGGAAGTTATTTGAACAAATAATTAATATCAATTCCACCCCCAACAAGATATAATAATGAAAAGAAATAACGAATAAGATCGCCTTCCTACTCTTTGAGACCCAAGACGAGGATCCTTGATAAGTCTAAAACTATTGAAGCGCAAAATGATAATCCAGGTCCAGGAAATTACGATAATCCATAAATAGATATGAATTCAAAATATGCTTCTAAATTTTCAAATATTGGATTTACAAGCTCAAGATCTAAAAGGTTCGATTCAAATGGTAAGATTTTTATTAATGTAAGATAATTATGTTCCAGGACCAGGAAATTATCAATAGGTTTCAAGTTTATCAAAAGTAGGAAAATATATCCTTTCAAATCATACGGGAGGGACCAAGGCAATATTTGATCACTCAAAAAGAGTTTCAAAGTTCTAAGAAATTAAAATTAAATCTAAATAAAACCCTGGACCGGGCTACTATCGTCTGCCTTCGGAATTCGGTCATTATGACGGAGATATTTATCAAAATACAAGGACCTTAAACACTTCAAGGTATTCCAAAAGAGTACCTTCGAAGAGAGACTGATGATTTTTCCTGTTTTATCGATGTAATGAGATTTTTTAAATTGATTCGCTCATTTTTGAAAATTCAATTTCAAATGACCGCTAAAATGATTTCATCATAATTTTTTGTTCTTATAATTCATGGGAAGCAGACCTGATTAACTTTTACAAACTCTTGATCACCTTTTGGCTCAAGAAAACGTCAAGAAAGCCTGTACTTTGGGTGTAATAATCGACTCAACAACCGCCTACTTCGACTATAAAGAAAATAAATATGTCAAAAAAATTAAAATAATCGATGAGTCAATGAACAACGCTAGAACAACAGCTAACTTCAGATACGGATATTGTACTGTCATGTTCTTCTCTGAAAATATTGAAAGTCTTCCTAATCCATTCGCTATTGGAGATATCTTATATTTGAGAAGGTACATTTTTAGCTTAGTAAAAGATTCGCATTTGAAGTCTATGATGAAAGCTTCCAAGCCAGAAATAACCCATCAAATTATTGTTCATGGGCCTTGTTACATGGTGATGTCCAAAATAAAGATTTTGCTGAATATCAACTTTCAAAAGCTGAGTTCAATCTCAATTAATAAAAATACAGCTCAATGAAAGAAAACGTTAGAAATCTCAGATAATTTGCCAGAGGATTTTTGGGTAAACACACAGTTTTGTTGACCGTCCCAGCCGGTGTCAACCCAAAAGATCAAGATCTTGTTGTTCAAGTCGTTAGAAAAAATGAACAAGGAGTTCTTAGAGTCAGAGATGGAAAAAGATAATTGATTGTTAGAAACTGCCCAACTTTTGTTGAAGAAAAAGAAATCGGTAAATTGAGAAGTATCGCTAAAGTCAGAAAGAATGATGATGGTGAAAATGAAGTCGTTAATAACAACTTCACTTCACTTCTTAGACTTCCATAATGGACTTCTGATGCTCAATCATTCCTTCAACAAGAAAACGCCATGGAAGTTGAAGAGTAAACAGAAATGTATACTGACCTCAGCTTTTTGAATTCTGCTCCTTTAGGTAAAAAATTTATTTTATCATAGCCGAAATTGAAGGAAAGAAGTTCTTTATCAGATGCGAAGTTTTCAATGTCTCAGCTAAAACATTCCAAGAGGCTATCAAATATTATGATCCAAAGAAGAACAGCGTTTCTGATTCAGCTAAAGACAACACAAAACCAGTTTATAAAATTTTACTTTCATGTCAAGATGACTCAATTAGAAGTGATAAGAACCAAAAATTGAACGAAATTTGGTTGTTCTCATACGATGGTCAAGGTTCAGATTTCGTTGAAAGAGTTGATTTGGGTCAACTTAACGAATTTTCAACTTTGAAACAAGAGAATCTTTTATACGAAAGAAGATTCAACGAAGTTTTGTAATCTGACTGTGTCAAGATGACTGTTGAGGTTTTGAGCGATGGAAAAGGAAACAGAGCCTTTAGAGCATTAAATGTTAAGTGCTGATATGAACTTGATTCAATTAAATTTTGTTTTGATCATCTGATTGTTCTTTATGTGTAAGCATATAAAATACTTTATAAATTTATGAAATATTAAATAAAAATTGATAGAATTTTTTATTCCCATATTTTTTTTTTGAAATTTAGATTTATTTTTAAAACAAACAAACATTGGATAAAATTTTAATATTAAAAACAAACAGATTATCAGTTTACTAAATAGCTTTTATATTTACCTGCATATTAATAAACAAAAATAGCGACATTAGCCACATAAAGAATGAATATTCAGTAAATTCGTAACAAGTATAAGTCCATCTTAGATGATGACTTCCTTAATTAACAAGCTCAAAGAAATTAATCTTTTTAAGAGGAACAACAATCTTAAAGATAATGGATTAACATAGCGAGACAGTAAAAACAGAAACGTATTCTCACTTAGTCTGCTGTTAATAAGGAAAATTATGCTCGTCCAAGTAAAGATCACAAAAAGCCATCAGTCAGTAGTAAGAAAACACCAACAAGAATGTCGACATAATAAACTATCATTGACTTGAAACAAAAGCTTGCTCAATCTTTGTTAAATTGCTCCAGAAAGGACGCCTAAATTAGTGATTTTTAGCATGTCGTGCTTAGAAAGAATGAGTAAATTAAACTGCACCAAAAGTCGATTTCATAACTTAAAAAAATTATCGAGTAAAAAGACTCTTTAATTTTTTAAGAAAAGTTGCATCAATAAAAATTGCATAAGGAAATCTAATCAAGAGATAATTCAATCAAAGAGCTGAGAATTTAAAATTAACTTTTGAAAAAGCATATTGATAACTATGCAAAATAACTCGAATCGACTAACTTAAGGTTCAAAGAATAACAAAGGCGCTTTGATAAAATAGAAAAATAAAAGTAAAAAGTTGACAGTCTTAAGTCCAAAATTGATAAATTGAAAGATGACGTGAAAAGACTTAAATTTTTGTTAAGTGATTATGAAGGATATACTCCTGTTATGATGGCTCTTGAAGGCAAACATTTTCTTGGTAAGCCATCAAAAGAAAGTAAATAACTTTAATACTGGTATCCAGATGCTTTAATAAATGGGTTGTAAAAATTCCTTAAAAGATAACAGATAGGACACGGGAATAAAATTTTCACTGAAAATTTGACCAAGTTCATTTATGGAATGCTATAAAGAAGTTAAAAAACTGGTTAGAAAAAAATTAAAAGTAAATACAACTCTAGAATAAAACAAATTGAAAGAAAAAAGAACCATATCCTTAATGTTTTTGAATCCGGAGTTCATGATGATACAAAAAGACTTTCCGCAACAAATTGTCGACTCAATACTTCATCTTTGAGAAAAACAACTATATTAAATGGTTGCTCCCAACTAAAAAGTCGAGATTTCTCAGTTTGTCTCTAAAAAAGCATGTGTTTGTAAAGATAAAAGCAAGGCATGCTTACATCAAAGCATATTTCGAACAGAGACTCCAAAGTTGACAAAAGAAAATCCTTCATTATTTAAGGACTTGAAAGATCTGTTAAAATGAATCAAAATCACAAAAAACATGTGCTATTAGAATTAATTGAATCTTTTTGTAAGGGGGTACAAAAATTATTCAAATTGGACAACAAAACTTTAGTTCAATAAAAAATTACTGCCTTATGTGAATGGCTTAGATAAAGCGTTGATGAAATTTACTAAACCAATAAACTTTTAGATAATGATGATTAATATAACGAGACTGGAAAGTGGAAAACACTTGGTAATTTATGATTTTTTCTTTTTCTTTTTTAAATTTTGTTCAATAAATTTTATTTATTAGAGATAAAAATAGAACATAAATTTACAAAATAAAATAAAAAATATGGAGTTACTGGGAGTTGAACCCAGGGCCTCGTGCATGCTAAGCACGCGCTCTACCAACTGAGCTATAACCCCGTGACGTTAATCTTAGGATTATCGATAAATTATAATCAATCATATTCATCATCATCTTTACCGAACAGAAGATTTTATTGTGATTTTGATTATATGATTAAAAAAATAATTTCAATAATTTTTGGGCAAATTAATAAAATTATTGTGTCAAATAATGAGAACGTTTTCTACAATCAGTCATGATGCTGTGAGAAATCACCCTTCGAACAACTCTCCATCGAAAGTCGCCTTTAAGTTTTCGCAAAGCAAACGTTTTAAGGAACCCAATCCTGAGTACTTTTTTAGATTAATTTTTAGATGTTCAAAAACTTTCTATCAAGACTTCAAAAATATATCTTAACTTTCAAATCGAAAAACTTCATTTGGATATGGAAAAAAATATGATTTCACACAAACTCTTACCTGTAGCCCACCGGCCACTCAATACAATCTTAAATCAACCATTTAATAATCACGAACAAGAGGCAAAAGCTTTGGCTGTGCCAGAGATAAATCTCCCGATCGATCATATCTTGTTCCTCAGCTTCAAAAAGTCCCTGGCCCTGGAAAGGTATCATATATTTTTATTTCAGTACATTGAAAAGTTAGAAACATTGTCAAAAGTGAGTTATACGATGAGACCTAAGACAGAAGATGTAATAATGAAAAATATTTCATATTTAAAAAATCCAGGACCTGGCACATATCAATAAGTCAATCTTTTGCCAAAAACAGGAAGATTTACCGTTTCAAAGTTTAATGATACTAAATTCGCCAAAATTAATCCTAATGGCGAAAGATTTGCCACAATAAAGCTTACTCCAGGTCCATTGGATTACCAATAAAAAGATAACATAAATGGATTTGGAAAATATATTGTTTCAAAAAACAAAGGAGATGGAACAAGAGCTTTTGCACAAACTGCTCGATTTGGAAGTCGTGGACTTTGGCAAGTCACAGATACTCCAGGTCCAGGAAATTATCAGGATCCATCTTAATTTGGCGCTTATGGAGACGCTAAATATTACAAGACATTAACAAGTTTTAAATCAACCCAAAATTGACAATTCAGAGTATTATGATCTTTCCATTAATAATTTATTTCATCAAATCAATTAACAGTCTTCAAACTAATGAAATTAGTAAAAAAAATGAATGTTAAAAATCAAGAAAAGTTATAAATAAAGAGGTTAAATTTTATACGTGTAATTAATATAAATTCAAAGGACAAAATCCTGAGAAGAACAAATGAGAACAAAGATATTCTCACTTATATTCACAGTGTTGATATTGATAAGCTCAATCAACACACTATAAAAAGCACCATAGACATTTTAGTTTACTACTTAAGTCACAAGGTATTGATAAAAATAATTCTAGACTGATGGATATATTGATTAACTCATTGTATACACAAAAGTAAATCTTTTTGAGAGAAGTTATTTCTAATGCTTCTGATGCGTTGGATAAGATAAGGTTTGTAGCGTTAACTGATCCCAGTGCTCTTGGTGAAACCAAATAACTTGAGATTAGAATTGAGATTAACGAGGAAGAAAAATATGTTCAAGTTAGAGATACTGGTGTTGGTATGACTAAACAAGAACTTATTGAAAATCTTGGTACCATTGCCAAGTCAGGAACTACCAATTTCCTTGAAGCTCTTAAAGCTGGAAATATCAATCTTATCGGACAGTTCGGTGTCGGGTTCTACTCAACTTTCTTGGCTGGCTCAAAGATTGTTGTTATTTCAAAATCTAATAATGACGATACTCAATGGATCTGGACTTCTGAAGCTGCTGCTTCATATCAAATCAAGCCTGATCCAGAAGGAAATACTTTAGGTAGAGGAACTATTGTCAGAATTTATCTTAAAGAAGACGCTCAAGAATTCTTGTCTCACAAGAGAATCTTTAAACTTGTAAAAAAATATTCTGAATTTATTGACTTCCCAATTTATTTGAACAATAAAAAAGAAATCTAAGTTTAATAGCCAGTTGAAGCTGAAGTTCAATAATAAACTGAAGATTTAGAAATTAAAGAAAGCGAGGAAAAAAAGTCATAAAAAGTCAAAAAGACAGTTTATGAATGGTAAAAAATCAATACAGAAAAGGCCTTATGGTTGAGAGATAAGGATGATATCTATGAAGAAGATTATATTGACTTTTTTAAGGCTTTGAGTAAGCAATCAAACCCACCAATGAACTGGATTCATTTCAACACTGATGGTGAGGTTGTTTTCAATTCAATTTTGTATATTCCTAACAGAGTTCCATTTGACTTTTATTCCAATTATCATGGTAGAAAGAATGACTTGAAACTTTATGTTAGAAGAGTCTTGATTACTGAAGAAAATACTGACCTTATTCCAAAATATTTGTCATTCGTTATGGGTGTTATTGATAGTGATGACTTACCACTTAACGTTAACAGACAAACTCTTGTCCAATCAAAAACTTTCAAAATCATCAATCAAAAGATCACAAAAAAGATTTTGGATATGATTCAAGAAATCTCCAAATGGGATGATATTGATGAGGAATAATACGAATAAGACTTTGAATATCAATTCGAAGAAGAATAATTGTAAGCTTTGACTGAAGAGTAACTCCAAAAGAAAAAGTAAGAACATAAACAAAAAATGCTTAACAAAAACAAATAAAGATATGAAAAGTTCTATAAAGAATTTGGCAAAGCTATCAAGTTGGGTATCTTGGAAGACAAGACTCACAGAGAAAAACTCGCATCACTCAGTCGTTGGCATTCAACTAGATCAACTACTGACATGATCTCATTCGATGACTACATTGCTAAAATGAAACCAGTTCAGGATCAAATTTATTATTTCAGTGGCGAGGACAGATCAGTCTTGGAAAAGAGTCCTTTGGTTGTTGGTTTGGTTAGAAGAGGTTATGAAGTCATTTTGTGTGATGACCCAATTGATGAGTATGTCTTTAACACTCTTAGAGAATACGAAAAGAAGGTAATTTTTTATTTAATATCAAGAATATCGTTAATGTTGGTAAAGGAGATTTTAAAATGCCAGATGATGACGAGTTCGAAAGAAAGAAACTTAAGTTCCTTACTATAAAATACGAGCCACTTGTTGAATACGCAAAGAAATTGTTGTTCGAAAAGGTCAATAACGTTATTGTTTCAAACAGACTTACTGATGAGCCATGCGTCGTTGTTGCTGATTCATATGGTCATAGCTCTTTTATGGATAAGATTCAGAAGGCTCAAATGTTTGCAAGCGCCACTGACAATCCAGTTTCTGATTTCAAGAAAATCATGGAGATCAATCCTCATCACAAAGTCAACCAAATCATTTTGTAAAAGATTCAAGTACTTTTTTAATTAATGCAAGAACAACAAAATCAACGAATAACTTGAACAACTTGTTGAATTGATGTATGAGACAGCAGCATTCCATTCAGGCTTCAGCCCTAAAGACAACAATGACTTTGTTAAGAGATTCTATAAAACCTACTCAAAAGCTTTAGGAGTCATTAATCTCGAAAGACAATAAATCCCAGTTGAAGGTGACATTGAGTTGGATGAAAAAGATTTTGAAGGTGATAATGAGTAAGTCTTTAGAGTAAATCCATCAGATGTTAAGATTCAGACACAAGATGAAGAAGATATTGTTTGATTTTTTATTGTTGTAATGTTTCATGTATAAATTTTATTATTTCTTACAATGATTTTAATAATATTCACCTTTTCTTCATAAAGTGAAAATAATAAAATTTTCTATCCTTACTTATTTGGGGGTCTAAAAAGAGTCAATATCAATTAAAACATAGTCTGTAGATAAACCATTCGTACATACTTTGGTTAAGAATCTCTTGAGGGGTTCAAAGAAGCTTATAAATCATTACTTTACTTGTTAGTCGAAAAAGATTCGTAAAACCTCAAATAAATCATTTAACCTACTATTTATGAAAGGATGAGATTCAAAAATGTCGAGGTAATAAATCCAGATGCATAAATTTAAGTAATATGCAGCGATTTATTCTTTGCAATTGGTGGTGGATTTGATCGAAA
>Ga0102832_1001094_pt1 | contig 24358 bp, 19 predicted proteins | sample EBPBio282013_DNA_FD_88942 | JGI IMG/M metagenome (GOLD analysis project Ga0102832, IMG submission 88942) | Wastewater treatment Type I Accumulibacter community from EBPR Bioreactor in Madison, WI, USA - Reactor 2_5/28/2013_ DNA (Illumina Assembly) | ecosystem: Engineered > Bioreactor > EBPR >... | reverse complement strand
TCGAAGGGTCACACCCGGGATCACCGACCACAGCCCAACACGATCAGGCTGCGAACACCATCCTCACAGTCAGTCGAGATCGAGCAGGCCCCTGATGTCGGCCGCGGTCAGAGGCGCCGGAGCACTGGCGCCCGCGCCGATCACGGCGTCGAACAGGTCTCGCTTGCGCTGCTGCAGCCCCACCACCTTCTGCTCGATGGTGTCGGCGCTGACCAGGCGGTACACGTTGACCGGCTTGTCCTGGCCGATCCGGTGGGTGCGGTCGATCGCCTGGGTCTCGGCCGCCGGGTTCCACCAGGGGTCGAGGATGAACACATAGTCGGCCTCGGTCAGGGTCAGCCCGAAGCCGCCGGCCTTCAGGCTGATCAGGAAGACCGGGTCGGCCGACGCCCGGAAGTCGGCGATCCGGCGCTGCCGGTCCCGGGTGCGCCCGTCCAGGTAGGCGTAGCCGATACGCTCGGCGTCCAGCCGCTCGCGCACCAGCTTCAGGAAGCCGGTGAACTGGCTGAACACCAGCGCACGGTGGCCCTCGGCGGCCAGCTCGGTGACCAGTTCGACCAGGGTGTCGATCTTCGCCGACTGCTCGGGAGCCCCGGCCTCGACCAGCGCCGGCGAGAGGCTGAGCTGGCGCAGCAGGGTGAGCGAACGCAGGATCGCCACCCGGTTGCGGTCCAGGTCGTCCACCAGCCGCAGGACGCGCTTGCGCTCGGCGGCCAGGTGCCGGTCGTAGATCCGGCGGTGGGCGGGGCTCAGCGCCACCTCGAGCACCTGCTCCTGCTTGGGCGGCAGCTCGGGCGCGACGGCCTGCTTGGTGCGCCGCAGCATCAGCGGACGGACGCGGCGGTGCAGCCGGGCGAGCGCCTCCGGGTCCCGCCCGGATTCGATCGGACGCCGGTACAGCTCGGCGAAGACATCCGGATCGGCGAACAGCCCCGGTGCGGTGATCGACAGCAGCGACCAGAGATCCATCAGGTTGTTCTCCAGCGGCGTGCCGGTCGCGGCCAGCTTCACCGGCGCCGACAGCCGGCGGACGGCCTTGTAGGCGCGGGTCGCCCGGTTCTTGACGAACTGCGCCTCGTCCAGCACCACCGCCGCCCACGGATACTGGGCGTAGTCGGCGTCCTCCAACCGCAACAGCGTGTAGGAGGTGACCAGCAGATCCGCCTCCGCGCGCAGTTCGGCCAGCGAGGAAGAGCGTTTGCCGGCCGTCGCCTCGATGGTTCGCACCCGCAGGCCGGGCGCGAACCGGGCAGCCTCACCGGCCCACGTGCCCACCACCGAGGTGGGCGCCACCACCAGCACGGGCTCGTCCAGTTCGCCGTTCTCCGCGGCGGCCAGCACCACCGACAGCACCTGCAGGGTCTTGCCCAGGCCCATGTCGTCGGCGAGGATGCCGCCCAGCCCCGCCTGCCACAGGTAGCGCAGCCAGCGGTAGCCCAGCTTCTGATAGCCACGCAGGGTGGCCTGCAGCCCGTCCGGCACTTCGACGGCCGGCAGCTCGTCGGAATCCAGCAGCGCCGACACCGCCGTCTGCCAGGCGCGGGACTGCTCGGCCACCACTCCGAGATCGACCAGTTCCTGCCACAGGCCCGCGTGCTCGCGCCGCAGCCGCAGCCCCTCGCCGGCCTCGGGTTGCAGCAGCATCGCCTCGTCGATGATCCGGCGCAGCTGTTCCAGCTCCGGCCGGTCCAGGCTGAACCAGGTGCCGGAGTCGAGTATCAGGTGGCTTTCGCCGCGCGCCAGCGCCGCGAACAGCTCGCGGAACTCGACCTGCTCGCCGTCCACCTCGATGGTCACCGCCAGGTCGAACCAGTCGGTCGCACCACCGGCGTCGTCGGCCATCGCCACCGTGACCAGTGGCGCCGACTCGGCCCGGCGGTAGCTGGGCGGGGCGTCGGAGAGCTCGACCTCGATCGTCGGGCGCTCCCGCAGCCCAGGCAGCCAGTCGACCACGAAGGCCGCCGACTCGGCGCCGCGAAGGAGTGTCTCGGGCACCAGCCGGGCCCGCTCCGCGGAATCGGTGGCGATCGCCCACGGTTCAGCCGGCAGTTCGGCCAGCAGTGCCGTCTCGGCTCCCGGATCGCGCACCGGCGGGTCGTCCGGAGCCGGCGTCGCCCCGACGTCGAAGACCTCGCTGCCGATCCGGTAGCGGTAGCCCCAGCGCAGCCGGGTGACATGGTCGGGCCCGAACTCGACCCGCAGCAGGACGACCGGTGGGTCGACCTCCGGCAGGTCGAGGCCGATCTCCAGATCGAGGGCGCGACGCAGCGCCGGCAGGAATCCCGCGGTGAAGGCGGGCAGGTCATCGTCGGGGATCTCCAGGTGGGGGTGCCGCACCAGCAGCGTGCGGGCGGCCGGATCCAGCGGCCGGGCCAGTGCGCCGAGCACCAGTTCCCCGTCGTTCAGCAGCGCCACCCCGTGGGCGGGCTCGCCCACCAGCCCGCCGGCCCCGACCTCCCAGGGATGGCCTTCGGCGACCAGGGTGCTGGCCAGCTCGGCGCCACCGGCATCGGGACGCAGCACCGACGCCATCCGCGCCGGCTCTGCCAGCAGCCGGACGGAGGTCACCTGTTCCCCGCCGACGAAGGCCACCCCGGCGGCCTGGGCCCGCGCCAGCAGCCGCCAGACCTCGGCGCCGAAGTCGTCGAGCACCAGTAGTTCGGTCCGTCCGTAGTACCCGTAGCCGGACGGCGCCCGGTGAGCCCGGCGCAGGTCGGCCAGGGCGCGTCGCTGGGCGGGGTCGTAGCCGGTCTCCCACTCCCCCTCGATGCCGTCCCAGTCCACGCCCGTGCGTACCCAGCCGCCGCGCTTGCCGAGCGTGAGCACCCGTAGCTGGACCGGGCTTCCCACCCACCGTGCGAACTGCAGCGCCAGTGGCTGGCCGGGGGTTCCGCTGCGCCGGTCGGCCTGGGTGAACTGCTCCAGCGCTCGCTGCCAACCCGGCAACGAGGGCTGCAGCTGACTCGTCCGGTAGGCCCACAGCACGGCCACACCATGCTTGCAGTTGGTGCGCACCGGGCAGCTGCAGAACGAGCCGATCGCCCCGGTGCGGCTGATCCGCACCACGGTCTGGTAGCTGTGCCTTCCGGAGCCTCGGACATTGGCCTGCAGCACCCGGTCGGCATCGGCGCCGCCGGCGGCGATCCGGCCGACCCGGCCCATCGCGGCATAGCGCTGCCCGGCGCTGGTCGCGTTCGGGCCGAAGACGGTCAGCAGCCGCACCTCGGTCAGCTCAGTCAGCCACGCATGGCGATCCGGACCTTCAGACATCGATGCCGAGGGTACTCGGCTCCGGCGACAGCCGGGTTCCGGGCCTGGCGATGAGGTGGCCGAGAAACTGCTCGCGGGTGGCGGCTACTGCCAGGAGCCGCGCCACATCACTCGCGTCACGTTCAGGTCGTCGTCCAGCACCGCCAGGTCGGCGCGCTTGCCGGCCGCGATCCGTCCGACCGTCTCCAGGCCCAGGTAGTCCGCGGGCACGGTCGAGGCGGCCCGCAGCGCGTCCACCAGGCCCACGCCGGCGGCCACGGCATTGCGCACCGCCCGGTCGAGGGTGAGGGTCGACCCCGCGATGGTGTCCAGGCCGGCCAGGCGAGCGATGCCGCCGCGCACCTCGACGGGCAGTTCACCCAGGATGTAGTCGCCGTCGACGTGGGCGGCCGCCGCCATGGCGTCGGTCACCAGGGCGACTCGGCCGGGTGCGGTGGCCATCACCCAGGCCACCAGTTCCGGCCTCACGTGCACGCCGTCCATCACCAACTCGACTGTCACCCGCTCGTCCTCCCACAGCGCCAGCGCCGGCCCGGGGGTTCGATGCAGCAACGGCGGCATAGCGTTGAACAGATGGGTGGCGCCGCGGGCGCCGGCCTCGATGGCGGCCACAGTGGTCTCGTAGTCGGCGTCGGTGTGCCCGATCGCTGCCAGGCAGCCCGCCTCGACCATCAGCCGGATCGACTCCATCGCGCCCGCCCGCTCCGGCGCGATGGTGGCCATCCGCACCGCGCCCCGGCCGGTCTCCAGCAGCGCGGCGACGTCGGCCGGGTGGGGATCGGTCAGCAGCCGGGGCGGATGCGCGCCCTTGAACTTCTCCGCCAGCCACGGGCCCTCCAGGTGGATGCCCATCAGGTCACCGGTTTCCACCAGACCGGCGAGGCAGGCCACCTGGCGGTGCAGGTCGTCCATCGTGCCGGTGACCAGCGAGGCCACCATCGCGGTGGTGCCCAGCCGCCGGTGCGCAGCTGTCGCGGTCAGGACGTCCTGCGGATTCTCGGTGACGAAGGACGCACCCCCGCCGCCGTGGGCGTGGACGTCGACGTAGCCGGGGACGAGGGTTCCCTCGACCGCGGCATCGGCGGCCCGCGGCGGATCCCCCGCTCCGGTGGCGACGATCCGTTCGCCCGCCACCTCGACCCATCCGGCGGTCAGCTGGGCGGCGTCCTCCAGCAGCATCCGGGGCGCACTGATCAGCATGGTCACACCTGGATTTCGAGTCGCTGCCAGTCCGGCAGATGTGAGTAGGTCTCCTTGTAGTACTCCCGCAACCGCAGCCCGGATGCCGCCGCCTCATCGATCACGATGGTGGCGTGCCGGTGCAGCTGCAGCACCGAGCCCGGCCACATCGCGGTGACCGGTCCCTCGATGAGGGCCGCTACCGCCTCGGCCTTGGCCTGACCGGTGGCCATCAGGATGACGTGGCGGGCGTCCAGGATGGTGCCCAGGCCCTGGGTCATGCAGTGCCGCGGGACATCGTCGGCGGAATCGAAGAACCTGGCGTTGTCCGCGCGGGTGCTGGCGGCGAGGGTCTTGATCCGGGTGCGGGAACTGAGCGAACTGGTCGGCTCGTTGAAGCCGATGTGGCCGTTGGAGCCCACGCCGAGGAACTGGATGTCCACCCCGCCGGCGGCCTTGATCGCCGCCTCGTACTCCTCGCCCGCCGCGCTCAGATCCTCGGCGAATCCGTTGGGGACATGCACCCGGGCCGGGTCGAGCCCGAGCGGAACGGTGACCGTGCGGTGGATCACCTCGTGGTAGCTCTCCGGGTGGCCCTGCGGCAGGCCGACGTACTCGTCCAGCGCGAAAGCGGAGGCCTCCGAGAGATCCAGCTCGCCGGCCGCGACCAGCTTGACCAGCTCCTGGTAGGTCTTCACCGGCGACGATCCGGTGGCGACACCGAGGACCACCGTCGGCCCGATCCCACGCGCGAGCCTGGCCGCCTTCGCGGCCGCGACTTCAGCGACGCGCTCCTCGGTCGGGCAGATGATGACTTCCATGACGCTCCTTCGAGTCAGCGCGCGGGACGGGTGACTTTGATCTTCTCACGGGTGTCCGACCGCTGCCGCTGGAGGGATTCCTGCTCGGCCTTGAGCTCGTCCATGTTGAAGGTGCCCCGCAGTAGGACGAAGATCACAGCGGCGATCCCCAGCGACCAGCTGGCCGGCGCGCCGAGGATGAGCGGGGCCGTCACCACGGCGACCACGTCGATGCCGCGGAACAGGTTGAACACCAGGGTCGGGGGCATCGCCCCGCCCGGGGTGGCCATCATCGGGACGCCGAAGTCGGGGCGCTTGGCCGTCACCCAGCGCACGGCGCCGAAGAGGCCGGCGATGCCGGTGACCAGCGCCGCCATCAGCCCGTCGGTCAGCACCCGATCGGCGCCGGTCTGGGCGATGCCGATGAAGGCCGGTGTCACCAGTACCGCCCAGATCAGGGCCAGGCCGGCCGGAACCACCATCGCGGCCGTCCGGATGCTCGTCGTCTTGAACGGGAGCGAGCGCGCCATCCCGCCGGTGCGCGTGAGCACCCGCAGGCTGCCCAGGAAGGGCACCAGCGCGATGAACAACGCCAAGCCGCTGACCAGCGGGTTGAGCTGGCTCATCCGCAACGCGTCCGCGGCATAGGGGACGACCAGGCTCACCGCCAGGCCGATCCACGGCTTGGGGAAGCGGGCAAGTCGCTGCAGATCGCGCCACACCAGCGCCCAGATTCCCAGCCCGCGGCCGCGGACCGGACGGACGTGACCTCGGGCGGCGGCCTCCCGCTCCACCAGGATGTCGCGGATCAGCCCGAAGTCGAGGGCGAACATGGCGCCCTGCATGCCGGCCACCAGGGAGCCCCCGCTGAGCAGGCGGGCGCGCCGGATCTGCTCCAGCCGACGCAGCGCCAGCCCCAGCCAGATCACCAGGCCCACCACGGAGAGCACCAGCACCGCGGCGACGATCCAGCGGGCTGCCTCGACGGAGGAGCCGAGCGCGACCGGGATCCAGCCCGCGGCGACCGAGACGACCACCAGCAGCACCACCAGGGTCGCCAGCCCGAACAGCCACAGCATCGAGCGCACTCCCGTGGTGCGTTCGATGCCCTGTTCGGCGCCTGCCAGCGCCATCAGCGCCGAACTACCGATGCCGGCGGCAGCCGTCCAGAGCGCGACGCTGATCGGGTCCATCCCCGACAGCGCCGCCACCAGCGCGGTCACCGCTGCCGCCACCACCCCGGCGATCACCACGGGCAGCAGCAGCCGGCCGCGCAGCAGCCGGCGACGCCGCAGCGGCGCGTCCATCAGCCAGAAGCCCTCAGCGGCGGAGGCCAGGATCGGCCCGAACAGCCGGGCCACGGCCAGCGTCAGGGTGAGGCTGGCCAGCACCATGGCGGTGGGCATCATCAGCCGCGCCAGGCTGCACTCGTCCGTGGTGCAGGACGCGGCGCCGGATTGCGCCTGTACCAGGACGTTGCCGAGCATCGCCCCCAGCACGATCACGCTGAACACCGCGACGTAGCCGTCCTGGATCACCTCCCACAGGGTGCGGGTGGCCCGGCCGTGCCGCCACAGCTTGATCTGGTCGTGCAGTTCCTTCTCGTCCACCTCGACCGGCTCGGTGTCGGGGACGAAGTAGAACTCGCGGGGCGGCTCTGCGACCGGCTCCGGCTCGGTCACCGGGACGGCAGGCGACGCCGAAGCCGCGTTGATCAGCTTGCGTGACTTCTTGCTCACTCGGCAGACCTATCCTGACCCTGCCGACCCGACGGGTGCGGTCGACGTGCGATGGCGAAGCAGAGTCTCACAACGTGCACCCTACTCTGCGCCCTCGATCCATCCGGACGGGTGGCGGAACCGGCGACGCCGGGCGATCACGGGCCCGTCCCGGCGCCGGCCGGTTCCCTAGGCTGGAACGCGCGGCTGCCGGATCGTCCAGCTCACCGTGATGTCCCGCAGCGCCGCGCCGAGATCCGAGCCGTACAGGCCGGTGTCGGCGACCCGCCCCAGCTGATCCAGATCCGCGTCGCTCAGCTCGACCTCGACGGTCTCCATGAGCACGGGCGCGTGCGGAAAGGCCGGCACATAGCTGCTGGCGGCCCTTCAGGAGCGGTTCGCCGCCACCGGCGAACCCGGGCAACTCACCGTGGTGCACACCATGGGCCTGGGCGACAACGAGCAGGGTGGGATCAGCCGGCTCGGCGCCCCGGGGATGGTGTCTCGTTTCGTCGGTTCCCACTACGGCCACAATCCCGAGATCATGGCGATGATCGGCCGCGGGGAGTTCGAAGCCTTCGGACTGCCCGGCGGCGTCCTGTCCCTGCTCTATCGCGAGATCGCGGGCCACCGGCCCGGGCTGCTCACCAAGGTCGGACTCGGCACCTACGTCGACCCCCGGATCGACGGCGCGCGGATGAACAGCCGAACCCCCGGCTCCTTCGCCGAACTCGTCGAACTGGCCGGTCAGGAGTGGCTCTTCTATCCGTCGTTCCCGATCGACGCCTGTTTCATTCGGGCCACCACCGCCGACGAGGACGGCAATCTCACCATGGAGGACGAGGCGGGCCTGGCCGACAACCTGGCGCTCGCCTCGGCCGTCCACAACAGCGGCGGCGTCGTGATCGCGGAGGTCAAGCGACTGGGCATGCGCGGATCGCTCTCCCCGCGCGCCGTCGTTGTGCCGGGCGCCCTGGTCGACTTCGTGGCGGTCCTGCCCAACCAACGCCAGACCGCAGCCACCGACTACTCGCCCTACCTTGCGGGCAGCCTGAGGATGCCGACTCAGGAGATCCCACCGCTACCGCTGGACGCCCGCAAGGTCATCTGCCGCCGCGCCGCCATGGAGTTGCGCCGCGGCGCGGTCGCGAATTTCGGCTTCGGAATTGCCACCGGCATCCCCAGCGTGCTCGCCGAGGAGGGCTGCACCGACGATCTCGTCCTGAGCATCGAGCAGGGGCTGGTCGGCGGCGTGCCCGGCACCGGACTGGATTCGGGCACCGCTGTGAACGCCTCGGCGTTCATCGACGAGGGAGCGACCTTCGATCTCTACGACGGGGGGTTCCTGGATGTCTGCTGCCTCTCCGCCGGCGAGGTCGATCGGCACGGCAACGTGAACGTCAGCAAGCTGGGCGGGCGGGTCGTGGGCCCGGGCGGCTTCATCAACATCAGCCAGAACGCCAAGAAGGTGGTCTTCTGCGGGACCTTCACCGGCGGCGGGTTGACCGTCGGCCTCGACGACGGCCGCCTCACCGTTGTCAAGGAAGGCCGCTACCGCAAGTTCGTCCCCGAGGTTGACCAGATCACCTTCTCGCCCGTGGAGGCGCTCCGGGAGGGACGGACCGTGCTGTACGTCACCGAACGCGCTGTCTTCGAGTTCACCGCCGAGGGGATGACCCTGCGCGAGATCGCGCCGGGGGTGGATCTGGAGAAGGACATCCTCGCCCAGCTGCCGTGGCAGCCGGTGATCCCGGTGCCACCGGCACTGATGGATGAGCGGCTGTTCCGGAGCGAGACCATGTCGCTGCGGATCTAGTCGCCTACTCCTCGTCGTCGGCAGCGGCGGTGACCAGTTCGGCGCCCGCCAACCTCACCTCGCGGGTGGCGACGGCCTGCACCAGTGCCGGCTCGTGGCTGGCCATCAGGATCGCCAGGCCGCGGGCGCGCTCGGCGCGCAGGCGCTCGGCCAGCCACTGCACGCCTTCGGTGTCGAGCCGCTGCTCGGGTTCGTCCAGGATCAGCAGGGAACGGGGACGGACGAAGGCCGTCGCCAGCGCGAGCCGGCGCCGCTGGCCCGACGAGAGGGTGGCCGGCAACTGACCGGACTGCGGGACGAGCTGCACCTCGTGCAGCACCTCGTCCACCGCCGCCTCGGCGTCCGGCAACCCGTGGGCGCGCGCCAGCAGGTCCAGGTGCTCGACCACGGAGAGGTCGGGAAAGAAGTCGAGGTCGTCGATGACGGTCGCTACCTCGCGCCGGACCACGGGGTTCGTCTCGCTCACCGGGACGCCGTTGACGGTGACCGTACCCTCGTCCGGGCGCTCGGCGCCGACCACGCAGCGCAGCACGGTCGACTTGCCGGCGCCATTGCGACCGGTCAGCGCGATCGCCTCGCCGGCACGGATCTCCAGATTGAACCCGTCCACGATCACCACGGGCCCGAAGGCCTTCTTCAACCCGGTGACCTGGAGCACCGACGTTCGCTTCGCCATGGTTGCGATTCTCCTCCACCAACCAAGCCTGAGCGAATCGGCAACCGCCCCTCGGGCAAACGCCGTCCCCGCCCCCCACCCGCCGAGGGCCAGCCCTAGCCATCGACGGCCAGCCCACGAGGCCGGCCCTGGCGCGGTAGCGCTGGCCCTCGGCGGGAGGCGGAGGTCAGTGCGACGTGGCAGGCTAGTCCCGTGCTGAAGACCGATACCCGGGCTACCTTGGAGCGACGCCGCGCCGACGTGGCGAAGATGTTCGACCACGTGGCGCACCGCTACGACCTGATGAACGATCTGCTCTCCCTCGGCCAGGATCGAGCCTGGCGATCGGCGACGGTGGCGGCCGTGGCGCCGCAGCCCGGCGAACGGATCCTCGACCTCGCTGCCGGCACGGGCACCTCGTCGCTGCCCTTCGCGCAGGCCGGCGCGACCGTCATCCCGGCCGACCTCTCCTTCGGCATGCTGTCGACCGGGCGGGGCAAGCACCCCGGCCTGCCCTTCGTGAACGCCGATGCGCTTGCCCTGCCGTTCGCCGACGACGCCTTCGACGCGGTGACGATCTCGTTCGGGTTGCGCAATGTCGAGCACACCAGCGCCGCCCTGACCGAACTGCTGCGCGTCACCCGTCCGGGCGGACGGCTGGTGATCTGCGAGTTCTCCACCCCCGCCTGGCCGCCACTGCGACCGGCGTACAACCTCTATCTGCGGCACGTCCTGCCGCGCATGGCCTCGCTGGCCTCGTCCAACCCGGCGGCCTACGACTACCTGGGCGAGTCGATCCTGGCCTGGCCCGCCCAGCAGGCGCTGGCCGACCTGATGCACCAGGCCGGGTGGCGGTCGGTGGGCTGGAAGAACCTGAGCGCGGGCATCGTCGCGCTACATCGAGCCCGCGCCTGATGCTGCTGCACTCCTCCGCGGCAAGCTCCTGTCCGCTGAAGACCAGCTACGCCCATACGGCGGGGCTGGAGGCTCCGCCACCGCCACCGACGCCGCAGTGGAGCGCCGACCATCGCGGCTTCATCGCCGACGTGCTGCGCGAGGTGGGCCGCTCCCCCGGCCGTATCGTCGACCTGCGCGACTTCCGCGAGGCACCGGCCGGCGAGCAGGAGGCGGCCTGCGCCCAGGCACTCGCCGACGGTGCCGACATCGTCATCGGCGGTCGGCTGCCGGCCGACCAGCAGGGTCACCGGGCCGGCCGTCCCGACCTGCTGGTGCATACTCCGAGCGGCTACCTGCCGGGAGTCATCCGTGCCTACCGGATGTTCGACACCCGCGCGGAAGCCACCACCACGGTCTCCCGGCTCTCCCGGTTGGGAACCCCCGAACCGCTGCCGCAGACCAGGCTGCGCTGGCGCTACCGCTGGCATCTGGCGCTCCGGCTGGCCCACTATCACCGGATGCTGCAGGCCATCGGGCATGCCGCCGAGGGCGCCCGAGGCCTGCTGATCGGCAACGACCCCCTGGAGGAGCTCGGCCAGGTGGCGATCTGGGTCGAGCTGACCGAGGCCTCACTGCCTCGCGCCGGCGGCCAGCCGGGGGCCGGCGAAGGCGCGGGAACCTCCGCGCTGGAGCGCTACGACTTCGAATTCGCTGCGCGCGTCCGGCTCGCCGAGCAGGCGCTCGCCGGCGACCCCGCACCGCTGCCGGTCCGCAGCCGGGAATGCGAGCGGTGCGCCTGGTGGCCGGTGTGCAGTGCCCGGCTGGACGCCGACGACCTCTCGCTGCGGCTCAGCAAGCCGCCGCTGGACACCTTCGAGATCACGGTCCTGCGCGAGGCCGGCGTGGTGACCGTGGCCGACCTGGCCGCCGCCGATCTCGATGCCCTGCTGCCCGGCTACCTGGCTCGGGCGACCCACCGGCTCGGCGCCGAGGATCGGCTACGCCTGGCGCAGCGCCGGGCGACGCTGGTGCACAGCGGCATCCGGCTGGAGCGCCTGGAGAGCGGGCCCATCGAGCTGCCTGCCGCCCCGCTGGAGATCGACTTCGACCTGGAGACCTCGGCCGACGAGCGGATCTACCTGTGGGGGTTCTGGATCACCGACACCGCCACCGGGCAGGCCGCCTACCACCATGTGAGCGACTTCCGCCGCCTGGATTCCGACACCGAGCTCGCCCTGGCGATCAATGCGCTGACCTGGCTGCGCGAGCGGGTCGGCACCCAGGACGCCCTGGTCTTCCACTACTCCGGCTATGAGCGCGACCAACTGGAACGGCTCGCCCGGGCTCATCGTCACCCGGTGCTGGAATGGGGGGTCGAGTTCGCCCGCGACCACTTCGTCGACCTCTTCCCGGTGGTGCGCCGCCACTTCTTCGGCACCGACGGCCTCGGGCTGAAGGTTGTCGCCTCGGCCGGGGCCGGCTTCGCCTGGCGGGACGCCGACCCGGGCGGGCTGAACAGCATGCGCTGGTTCGACGACGCCGTCGACGGCGCCTCAGCGGACCTTCGCGACGGGGCGCGCATCCGCGTCCTGGAGTACAACGAGGACGACGTCCGCGCCACCTGCCAGGTGCGCAGCTGGCTGCGTTCGCTCCCCTGAGGCTGGAGATATCTCGATCCGGTAACAATCCGGACCTCCCCTATTGACGCTGGCGACCGGGGAGCGTTGACTGAGCAACGCGTGAAACCCGTGTAACACGGATTCGTCGCCGCCACGAAGGAGTGCCGAATGGTCAACCGAGCAGACGTCGCTCGCTTGGCTGGCGTGACCCCAGCCGTGGTCTCCTATGTGATGAACGACTCCCACCCGGTGTCGCCCACCACGCGCCGCAAGGTCGTCGCCGCGATCGACAAGCTCGGCTACCGGCCGAATGCCGTCGCCCGCGCCCTGGCCACCTCCCGAACCCACACCATCGGCCTGATCACGCCCGATTCGGCCAACCCATTCTTCGCCGAACTCGCCGCCGCCATCGAGCTGGAGGCCTCCGCCGACGGCTACACCGTGCTGCTGGGCAATGCCTTCAACGACGAGGCGCGCGAGCTGAACTACGCCCACACCTTCGCAGACCGGCAGGTGGACGGGATCATCATCGCCCCGGTCAGCTCGGCCGAGGGCGTCCTCGAGGTGGCGCGGGCGCGCGGCGTCCCCGTGGTCTACACCGACCGCACCTCCTACGACGCCGGTGCGCCCATGGTGGAGGTCGACAACGCCGCGGGAGCCAGGCAGGCGACGGCCCACCTCCTCGAGCACGGCCGCACCGTCCACGCCTGCATCACCGGCCGCCAGGACGCCTTCCCCGCCATCGAGCGGGCTGCCGGCTGGCGGGAGACGCTCACTGGCGCCGGCCTGCGGGCTCGCGACGATCTGCTGGTGTTCACCGACTTCTCAACCGAGGCCGCCTACGCCGAAGCGCTGCGGCTGCTGTCCCACGAGCCGGCGATCGACGCCATCCTGGTCGGATCGGACCTGCAGGCCATCGGCGTGCTGCGGGCGATCTACGACATCGGGCGCACGCCCGGGGCGGATGTGTCGGTGGCCTCCTTCGACGGCATCCACGCCGGCCGCTATACCCACCCCAGTTTGACTACTGTCGCCCAGCCATTCGAACCGATGGCAGCGGCAGTGATGGAACTGCTCGAGGGCTTGATCGAAGCCCCCGAGAACGATGCCCTTCCCGGCATCACCCGGATTCTTCCGACCACCTTGGTCATCCGGGAGTCATGCGGATGCGCTCCGCACCAAGGCCAAGCGGGTCTCGGCACAACCGAGGTTCCGATTGGCGTCCCGTCAAATCCCACACAAGGAGTGAGATGAGAATTCGTACCACTGGAGCCATCGCCGGCGTAGCCGCGCTTGCGTTGGCCCTGACGGCCTGCGGTGGCGGCAGCACCCCGACCGCAGCTCCGGGAACCGAGCAGCCGGCCACCTCGCCGGGTGCGGCTCCCAGCGGCGACCTGCTGTCGATCGCCAACGTGGTCAACGGCGGACTCGGCGACCAGGGCTTCTTCGATGACGCGCAGCGCGGCATCGACGCACTGGCCGCTGCCGGCCACAAGACCGAGACGCTGCAGGCCGCCGTTGACAACCCGGCGCAGTGGAAGGCCAACCTGGAGTCGGTCTCCACCGGCGACTGGGGCCTGGTCATCACCGGCACCTCGCAGATGGTCGACATCCTGGCCGAGGCCGCGCCGAAGTTCCCGGATCAGAAGTACATCATCTACGACTCGGTGGTCGAGGCTCCCAACGTCGCCTCCATCACCTACAAGCAGAACGAGGGCTCCTTCCTGGCCGGTGTGCTGGCCGGGCTGGTGACCACCTCGCAGGCTGACTTCCCGCTCGCCGGTCAGGACAAGATCGTCGGCGCCGTCGGCGGCATGGACATCCCGGTCATCAACGACTTCTTCGTCGGCTACGAAGCCGGCGTGAAGGCCGTCGACCCGGAGATCAAGGTGCTCACCTCCTACGTCGGTGACTTCGCCAACTCGCAGAAGGGCTACGACCAGGCCAAGGCGATGTACGACCAGGGCGCCAACGTCGTGTTCCAGGTGGCCGGTGGCGCCGGTATCGGCGTGCTGCAGGCGGCCAAGGATGCCAACAAGTACGCCATCGGCGTCGATGCCAACCAGAACCAGCTGCAGCCCGGCCACATCCTGGCCTCGATGCTGAAGAACATCGGTGTGTCGCTCGAGCAGGCCGTCGCCTCCGCGCAGGACGGCTCGCTCCAGTACGGCACCACCGCCGCGTTCGGTCTGGCCAATGACGGTGTCGGTCTCGACTTCGACGACAACGAGGGCATCGTGCCGCAGACGATCATCGACAAGATCGGCGAGTACAAGCAGCAGGTCGTGGACGGCACGCTCGAAGTGCCGACCAAGTTCTGAGCCATCTGCTCCGCGTGGGTGGTGGGGGCCCAGCCCCCACCACCCACCTCTCCAAACTGGCCACGATTAAGGAACCGGAATGAGTCAACCGATTCTCGAGCTCCGCCACATCACCAAGACCTTCGGGCCGAAAGTCGCCAACGACGACATCTCCCTGACGGTCTACCCGGGTAAGGTGCACGCGCTCGTCGGCGAGAACGGTGCCGGCAAGACCACCCTGATGAACATGGTGTCGGGCAACATGCAGCCCGACAGCGGCGAGATCCTCTTCGACGGCAACACCGTCAACCTGACCGATCCCAAGAAGGCCGACGCGCTCGGCATCGGGATGGTCCACCAACACTTCAAGCTCGTCGGTTCCCTTACCGTCGCCGCCAACATCTTCCTGGGCAAAGAGCTGCGCAACGGTGTCAAGCTCGACCAGGCAGCCATGGCCACTCGGGTCACCGAACTCTCCGAACAGTTCGGGCTGACGGTCAACCCCGACGACATCGTGCAGGATCTCTCCGTCGGCGAACGCCAGCGGGTCGAGGTCATCAAGGCACTCTCCCACGACACTCGCGTCCTCATCCTGGACGAGCCCACAGCGGTGCTCACCCCGGCCGAGACCGACGAGATGTTCGTCGTCATCCGTCACCTCGCCGCGCAGGGCTGCGCGGTGGTCTTCATCTCCCACAAGCTGGGCGAGGTGCTGGCCATCGCCGACGACGTCACCGTCATCCGCGACGGACGGGTGGTCGACACCCAGCCGGCCGCCGGTCTGACCCAGACCGACATCGCCTCGATGATGGTGGGGCGCGAGGTGCTGCTGCGGATCAAGCACACCGAGGCGAAGCCCACCGACGAGGTGCTGCGGGTCGACAACCTCTATGCCGTCGACACCCGGGGCGCGATCGCGGTCAACGACCTGTCGCTGTCGGTCCGCCGCGGCGAGATCGTCGGCATCGCCGGCGTCGAGGGCAACGGGCAGTTCGAGCTCGCCTCCGCCATCGCCGGCATGCACGACGTGCCCCGCGGCACGGTCACCCTCGCCGGCGAGAACGTCACCGCCGCCTCGGTGGGGCACCGTCGCGAGATGGGGCTGGCCTACATCCCCGAAGACCGCCATCACGAGGGCTCCGGCCCGAACCTGTCGGTCGCGGAGAACATCGCCGCCACCCATCTCTCCCCGCCGGTGGCGAACAAGGGCGTCCTCAGCATCACGGCGATGAAGCAGTTCGCGGCGACCCTGATCGCGCGCTTCGACGTCCGCGGCGCCAACCCGGACACGGTCATCTCGACGCTGTCCGGCGGCAACATGCAGAAGGTCATCATCGCCCGCGAGTTCAGCTCCGAACCGCACCTGCTGATGGTCTCCCAGCCCACCCGGGGCGTCGACGTCGGCGCCATGGAGTTCGTCCACAACTCGATCGTCGCGGCGCGCGACGCGGGAGCCGGCGTCCTGTTGTTCTCGGCCGACCTGAACGAGGTCATGAGCCTCTCCGACCGGCTGCTCGTGATGTACCGCGGCCAGGTGATCGCCGAGTTCACCCAGGGGAACATGAGCGAGATCGCCGTCGGCCTGGCGATGGCCGGTGAACGGCCCACCGCCGAGGCGCTCGCCCACGCCGAGGCCGAACACGCCCGGGTGCAGGCCGAGCTGGCCGAGGCCGGCGCCGTCGACACCGGCCCGGAGACCGCGCTGGTCGCCGACGTGGACGAGGACGCGGTCGTCGCCGCACCGCTGAGCGACGCCGAGACGGCCGCCCAGATCGAGGCGCCGCCCACCCGCAGCCTGGCCACGATGGCGAAGGAGGCCGCGGCCGGGGCCGTTCAGCCGATCATCGCGATCGCCATCGCGCTGGTCATCGGCGCGGTCATCATCCTCGCCCTCGGCGAGAACCCGGTGACCGCCTACCTGGCGCTGTTCACCTCCGGGTGGCGGAGCCCGTTCGGGATCGCCTCGATCGTGGCGGCCTTCATCCCGCTCTCGATCGTCGCGGGCGCCACGATCATCTCCTTCCGCGCCGGGTTCTTCAATATCGGCGGCGAGGGCCAGATGTACTTCGGCGCCTTCTTCGGCGCCTTCGCGGGGTTCACCTTCACCTCGCTGCCGCCGGGCGTGCTCACGATCGTGATCCTGCTCTTCGGCCTGATCGCGGGCGCCCTGTGGGGCCTGATACCCGGTGCGCTGTTGGCGAAGTGGGACGTGAACATCATCGTCTCCACCCTGCTGCTCTCCGAGGTCGCCAAACTGGCCACGATGTTCTTCGTCACCGGCATCTTCCAGGATCCGACGTCGGGCATGGCGGCCTCGGCCAAGATCGTGCCCGAGGCCCGGCTGACGATGTTCAACGCCCAGTACGGCATCGGCCCCGACCTGATCATCGCGATCGTGGTCGCCGTGGCGCTGGCGCTGGTGCTGAACCGCACCACCTGGGGCCTGAAGGTCAAGCAGCTCGGCGAGATGAACCGGTTCGCCGAGTACACCGGCGTCTCCCCGGGGTCGATGTCGATCCAGGTCATGCTGCTCTCGGGCGCGGTGGCCGGCTTCGCCGGAGCCCTGTTCGTGATCGGACCCAACGGCGGACGCTTCCTGCAGGCGTTCTCCCCGGGCTGGGGCTTCCTGGCGATCACCGTGGCCCTGCTCGCCCGCCTCAACCCGTGGGCCGCCTTCGTCGCAGCCCTGTTCTACGCCACCATGATGGGCGGCTCCACCGGACTGCAGTCCACCGGAGTTCCGTTCCCGCTGGTGAACGTGCTGCAGGGCCTCATCATCATCATGATCACCGCCACCTTCGTGTGGAACCGCCGACGCACCAAGCGGGCCGCCGTCAGCGCTGCGGCACCAGCGAGTGAAGGGACTGCACAGTGAACGAAATCCTCGCCCAGATCTTCACCGTCACCACGCTGGCGGTCATCCTGGCCAAGACCACCCCGCTGCTGCTGGCGGCCATCGGCGGCGCAGCGACCCAGATGGGCAACATCCTCAACATCGGCCTGGAAGGCATGATGCTGATCGGTGCGTTCACCGCGGTGGCCGTGGGCGCCTTCACCAGCCCCTGGGTCGGCATCCTGGCGGCGATCGGAGCGGCGCTGCTGCTGGCGCTGATCTTCGCGGTGGCCTCGCTGGTGTTCAAGGCGGACGCCATCGTGGTCGGCATCGGCGTCAACCTGCTGGCTGCGGGTGCGACGGTCCTGTTGCTGCAGGTGCTCTTCGGCAACCCTGGCGTCACCCCCGGCAACGTGAAGGCGATCCTGCCCAAGCTCAACCTGGGCATCATCGGCGACATCCCGATCCTGGGGCCGGCGATCAACAACCAGACCATCCTGGTCTGGCTTGCCTTCCTGCTGGTTCCCGCCTACGCGTTCCTGCTCTACCGCACCCGCTACGGCGTCCACCTGCGCGCCGTCGGTGAGGACGAGCCGGCCGCGATCGCCGCCGGCATCAACGTGTTCAACGTGAAGTTCATCTCGATCCTGATCTCCGGCCTGATGTGCGGTCTGGCCGGTGCCCAGCTCGCGATGGCCACCCTCGGATCCTTCACGGCGGGCATGACGAGCTCCCGCGGCTTCATCGCCGTGGCGGCGCTCACCTTCGGTCTGGCCAAGCCCTATCGAACGATGGTGGCCTGCCTGATGTTCGGTGCCGCCGACGCCCTGGCCGACCGGCTCGGCCTGGCGGGCGCCAACCCGTCGCTGTCGTTGATGACGCCGTACGTCGTGACCATCATCGCCCTGGTGCTGGCCGCGCTGCGGGTCCGCTCCGCGCTCAACGCACGGGCCAAGCGAGCTCTCACGCACACGGCAGCCTGAATCGCCAACTGAGTGTGGTGGGTGGGGAGACCCTGCCCACCACACTCACCCAACCCGAAAGAAGACCATGGAAAAGATCATCCTCGACTGCGACCCCGGTCACGACGACGCGATCGCCATCCTGCTCGCGGCGGGGAACCCGAACATCGAGCTGCTGGGCATCACCACCGTCGCCGGCAACCAGACCCTGCCCAAGGTGACCCGCAACGCGCTGGCGATCTGCGCGGCCGCCGGCATCGAGGTACCGGTCGCCGCGGGCGCCAGCGTGCCCCTGGTGACCCCGCAGGTGGTGGCCGAGGACATCCACGGCGACACCGGTCTGGACGGGCCGGTGCTGCCTGAGCCGACCTTCGAGCTGGATCCGCGCCACGCGGTGGACTTCATCATCGAGACAGTGATGTCCCACGAGCCCAAGACCGTCCATCTGGTTCCGGTGGGCCCGCTGACCAATATCGCGCTGGCCATGCGCAAGGAGCCGGCCATCATCGACCGGGTCAAGTCGGTGATCCTGATGGGCGGGTCGTACACCCGCGGCAACTCCACCGTGTGCGCGGAGTTCAACATCTACGTCGACCCGGAGGCAGCCGAGGCGGTCTTCCGCGGCGCCTGGGACGTCACCATGGTCGGCCTCGATCTCACCCATCAGGCGTTGGCGACCGCCGAGCTGCAGGATCGGGTGCGTGCCATCGGCGGCGACCTGGCCCAGTTCGTGCTCGACATCTGGGGCTTCGTGGGCAGCGCCTACAAGAAGGTCTACGAGTTCGACTACCCGCCGGTTCACGACGCGGTCTGCGTGGCGGCGCTGGCCGATCCGCAGCTGCTCACCTGCGCGAAGGCCTTCGTCACCGTCGAACTCCACGGCCAGTGGACGAAGGGCATGACCGTGGCGAATTTCGCCGACGTGCCCGGCATGCACCACGGCTCCTCCGAGGGGCTGCCGATGGGTGCGGCGACGACCGACGTGGCGATGAAGCTGGACTGGGATCGGTTCGCCGATCTGGTGGTGGATTCGATCTCCGCACTGGCCGCGAGCAAGGGGCAGTAGCGCGGTGGAGAATCTGATTCTCGACTGCGACCCCGGCCACGACGATGCCGTGGCCATCCTGCTCGCCGCCGGAAATCCCCAGCTCAACCTGCTCGGCATCACCACCGTGGCCGGGAACCAGACCCTGGAGAAGGTCACCCGCAATGCCCTGGCGGTCTGCGCCAAGGCCGGCATCCGGGTGCCGGTCGCAGCCGGCGCCGAGCGTCCGCTGGTACGCGAGCAGCTCATCGCGGGCGAGATCCACGGCGCCTCCGGGCTGGACGGACCGGTGCTGCCCGAGCCGGCCTTCGACCTCGACCCGCGCCCGGCCGCGCAGTTCATCGTCGACACCGTGATGACCCAGCCGGCCGGCACCGTCCATCTGGTGCCGATCGGGCCGCTGACCAATATCGCGCTGGCGATGCGCCTCGAACCGCGCCTCGTCAGCCGAGTGAAGTCGGTGGTGCTGATGGGCGGAGCGGTCGGCGTCTACGGACGCACTCCGGTCACCGAGTTCAACATCCAGGCCGACCCCGAGGCCGCGGCCGCCGTGTTCGAGGCCGGCTGGCCGATCACCATGGTGCCGCTGGATCTGACCTACCAGGCGCTGGCCACCGACGAGGTGCTGGCGCGGATCGGCGCCGAGGGCGGTGAGCTCGGCACCTTCGTGGTCGAGATGCTGACCTTCTTCGGCAACCAGTACCGCAAGGAGCGCGGCCTGCCGGCCGCTCCGGTCCACGACCCCTGCGCGGTGGCGAAGCTCATCGACCCGGCGGTCTTCACCTCCCGGCCAGCCTTCGTCGCGGTGGAGCTGACCGGCACCTGGACCTGGGGCCAGACCGTCACCGACTACCGCGGCCAGCTGGGTCGGCCGCACAACGCCGAGGTGGCCGACCGCCTGGACACCGTCCGGTTCTGGGATCTCGTCACCGACGCCATCGTCCACCTCCACAACAGCTAAGGAAGACCATGCCGAAGAACATCATCATCGACACCGACCCGGGCATCGACGACGCCCTGGCCATCATGCTGGCGGCGGCATCGCCCGAGGTGCGCATCCTGGGGATGACGGCGGTGGCGGGCAACACCGGGCTGGAGCACACCGCCCCCAACCTGGCCAAGATCGCCGATCTGCTGGGCCTCGACGTGCCGCTCGGCAGGGGCGCGATCCGTCCGCTGTGGCGCCGGGACACGGTTCCGGATGCCAACGTGCACGGTGCCGACGGGCTGGGCGGCTACGCGCTGCCCGACTCGCAGCGCACCCTGGAGCCCGCGGTGCCGCTGCTGGCCCGGCTGGTGGAGGAAAGCGACCAGCCGGTCACGATCGTGGCCATCGGCCCGGTGACGAACATCGCGCTCTTCATCAACGAGTACCCCGAGACCGCCCGCAAGGTCGAGCGCATCGTCATCATGGGCGGCGGAGCCCGGGACGTGCTGGGCAACGCCACCCCCACCGCCGAGTTCAACATCTACTACGACCCGGACGCGGCCGCGGCGATGTTCGACTTCGGCGTCCCGATCACCATGATCGGGCTGGACGTCACCCACAAGGCGCTGGTCGGTTCGGCCCACCTGGCCGGGCTGTACGCCTCCGGCGGACCGATCGCCACCATGGTCGAGGCCATCACCGGCCACTACGGCGAGGCCGCCTACTCCGGCAACGACCTCGACGACGCGGTCGCGCAGCACGACTCGCTGGCCATCGCGGCGGCCTTCCTGCCCGACATCGTCACCACCGAACACCTCTTCGTCGACGTCGAGAACGTCGGGCGGCTCACCTCCGGCATGACCGTGGTGGACTTCGCCGGCCGTACTGGGAACGCGCCCAACTGCGACGTCGCCCTCGACGTGGACACCGAGCGGTTCGTGACCCTGCTGGCCGACCGGCTGACCCAACTCGACGCCACCCTGAAGGAGCGCGCATGACCACCCCATCAACCACCAAGATCCTGCTGGACTGCGATACCGGTGTCGACGACACCATGGCGATCCTGTACGCCGCGCTCCACCCCGACATCGAGCTGATGGGCGTCGGCTCGGTCTGGGGCAATGTGGACGTGCCGACCGCGACCCGCAACTCCATCCACACCCTGGAGATGGTCGGCAAGGGCCATCTGCCGGTCGCCCAGGGCGCCGCCGGTCCGCTGCTGCGGGGCGACACCTACTTCGCCTACTTCGTCCACGGCGATGACGGCCAGGGCAATGCCGGCACCGGCCGTCCGGTCGGTGCGGCTGCCCCCGGCACCGCCGCCGAGCAGATCGTGCGGCTCGCTCGCCAGTACCCCGGCGAGATCATGCTGGTTCCGGTCGGTCCGCTCACCAATGTGGCGCTGGCGCTGGCCCTGGAGCCGGAGCTGCCGAAGCTCATCAAGGGCGTCTCGCTGATGGGCGGGGCGGCGCTGGCCCCCGGCAACGCCTCCTACGTCGCGGAGGCCAATATCGCCCACGACGCCGAGGCTGCCTATGCCGTCTTCCGGGCGCCCTGGCCGATCACCATGGTGGGGCTGGACGTCACCATGACGACGCTGATCACCGCCGAACGGCGCCGGGTGCTCGAATCCGGCGGATCGGTGGGCCGCTACATGTCGAAGATCATGCAGTTCTACGGGGACTTCTTCGCCGAGACCGCCTTCGGCGAGTGGCGGGCCTGCATGCACGACACCATGGCCGTCGCGGCCGCCGCCGGAACGCTCGACATCCGCCTGGCACCGAACGTGAACGTCGAGGTGGACACCTCGGGCGGGCCCGCCCACGGGCAGACCCTGTGCGACCTGCGGGGCGCCTACATGGGCTACCCCGAGCAGGAGGGAGCCCACTGCCGCGTGGTGCTGGAGGCCAGCGATTCGATCGCGGACGACGTGGTCAAACTGATCGCCGACTTCGGCGATTCGAAGATTCCGGTCGAGTAACTCAAGAGAGGCCACCCACATGATCGACTTCACCGGCAAGGTCGCGCTGGTCACCGGCGGTGCCCGCGGCATCGGACGCGCCTGCGCCCAGCTACTGGCCGAGGCCGGCGCCAAGGTGCTGGTCACCGACCTGGCGCGGCAGGTGGAGGGGCTCACCTACGACACCGCCGGCTCCTCGGAGCTGGAACGGACCGTCGCCGACATCGTCGCCGCCGGGGGCGAGGCCCGCGCCGCCTACGTCGACGTCAGGGACTTCACCGGCCTGCAGGGGGTGGTCGAGCAGGCAATGGAGTGGGGCCGGCTGGACGTCGTCGTGGCCAACGCGGGCGTGGCCAGCTGGCCGCACACCACCTGGGAGGCCACCGAGGATCAGTGGGACGTGATGCTGGACGTGACCCTGAAGGGGACGTGGAACACGGTCCGGGCCGCGGTGCCGGCGATCCTGGCGGGGGGACGCGGCGGTGCGATCGTGATGATCGGCTCGACCGCCGCCGTCAAGCCGCTGCCCACCATCGGCCACTACGCTGCCGCCAAGAACGGCCTGGTCGGGCTGTGCAAGTCGCTGGCCCTGGAGCTGGCGAAGGACTCCGTCCGGGTCAACCTGGTTCACCCCGGCGGCACGGCCACCTACATGACCGAGAACCCGCAGGCCGAGCAGTGGCAGGCCAGCTTCGGCGGCGGCGCCACCCTGGAACTGCCGATGCCGGTTAAGCGGATGGAGCCCGAGGACGTCGGCTGGGCGGTGCGCTGGCTGGCCAGCGACGAGGCCCGGTACGTGACGGGTACCCAGCTCGTGGTGGACGGCGGTGCGACGCTATGACCCGCGTCGATCGCATCCACGGCGCCCTGGTGGGGGCGGCTGTCGGTGATGCGCTGGGCGCAGCCACCGAGCTGCGCACCGCCCGGCAGATCCGTGAGCTGTTCGGCGGCGAGGTGACCAGCTTCCACACTCCCCCGCCGGACACCTTCGCGCGCGGCAGGACTCCCGGCACCGTCACCGACGACTTCTCCCAGGCCTACTACCTGGCCCGGGCGATCATCGACCGGGCCGGTGCGCTGGATCGGGAGACCGGACGGCAGGCCGTGCTGGCCTGGTGGGCAGACGACCGGTACCGCGAGTTCGCGGGCCCGACCACCCGCCGCGCCATCGCCCGGCTCTCCGGGGAGGACGTGGAGGAGCCGTTCTTCCTGTACCGCGGGGGCGAGGCGACCAACGGCGCGGCCATGCGCATCGGTCCGGTCGGCTGCGTCGCCCGGAGCATGGACGAGGCGATCGACGGCGCGATCGCCGTCTCGCTGGCCACCCACGACAACCATCTGGCCGCGGCCGCGGCCGCCGTGGTGGCAGCGGGCGTCACCGCCGGCGTGAACGACCCCGAGACCGGACCGCAGGAGGTGCAGCTGGCCTTCGTCGTGGAGGCCTGCCTCCGCGCGGCCGCCCGGGCCGAAGCCAGAGCCCTGGAGCTGACCCATGAGGTGGCCGGCGCGAGCGTCGCGGCGCGAACCGAGTTCGCCGTCCAGCTGGCCCGCCGCAGCGCGAGCCTGGACGAGGCGACCACCCGGATCGCCGAGCTGATCGGAACCGGGCTGAAGGCCAACGAGGCCGTTCCCGCGGCGGTCGGCATCCTGGCCGCCGCCCCAGACGCCTTCAGCGCCGTCACAGCGGCGGTCAACGCCGGCGACGACACCGACACGGTCGCCACCATCGTCGGCGCGCTGGCCGGCGCTGCCGCCGGAGCCGGCGCCTTCCCGGCCGACCTGACCCGTACCGTCGACGAGGTGAACGGCTTCGACCTGGCCGCCACGGCCCGGGCGCTGGCGGACCTGGGATGACTCGTTTCGTCACGCTGGGACCCAGCACCATCGACACCTACTACACCGCTGCCGACTGGCCCGGGCTGGGCGACAAGGCGATGCTGGCCGATCGCAGCCTGCGACTCGGCGGCATGATCGCCAATACGGCGGCCGCGCTCGGCGCGGCGGGGCAGTCGGTCACCCATCTGGAGCGCATCGGCCCGAACCACGCAGACGAGGTGCTCTCCTCGCTGGACCGGTTCGGGGTCGACACCAGCCTGGTGCAGGTGAGCCCGACGGCCCGCACCTGCGAGGCCTTCGTGGTGCGGGTGGGGGCGGAACGCACCATCCTGATCGACGACGGCGGGCGCGAGGTGCTCGACGTCACCGACGCCGTGGCGGCTGCCCTGAACGCCGCCGACGTCGTGGTCACCAGCCCGCACGAGCTGCGCGAGCCGGCCCTGCGGGCCGCCGTCTTCGCCGCGCACCGGGGCGGCACGCGCATCGCGCTGGATGTGGAGTCGGCCGGCCTGGGCGATGCCGGGCTCGACGCCGATTCGA
>Ga0102832_1001091_pt1 | contig 24501 bp, 21 predicted proteins | sample EBPBio282013_DNA_FD_88942 | JGI IMG/M metagenome (GOLD analysis project Ga0102832, IMG submission 88942) | Wastewater treatment Type I Accumulibacter community from EBPR Bioreactor in Madison, WI, USA - Reactor 2_5/28/2013_ DNA (Illumina Assembly) | ecosystem: Engineered > Bioreactor > EBPR >... | reverse complement strand
CGTCGCCGTCTCGGGCAGCGACGGGTGGATCATCAGGCCGACCGGCGTCAGGCGGGCGGCGACGGCGGCGTCGACCACGCTCTCGCGGCCGCCCTCGGCCTCGATCAGGCGCCACCGTCCGCGCCGCCACAGCGCGGCGCGCGGCGCGTCGCCGGTCCGGGTGCGCGCGATGAACGGCGCGCTCTCCCGCTGCCACCAGCCGGGCTCGAGCGCGACCTCGCAGACCCGGAAGCCGCTGGCGTCGCCGATCTGCTCGAGGCGGTCGAGCAGGGACGCGTCCGGGGACGCGAGGCTGCCCGGCCGCAGCTTGATGCCCTCGTGCCGCGCGATCGCGGCCAGCGCCCGGGTCAGCGGATCGCCGTCGCCCTCGGCGGCCGGCGGGGCGACCGGCCGCAGCGCCGCCGCCGCGCCCAGCCGGCTGAGGGCGGCGCGCAGGCCGGCCTCGTCGCGGGCGTGCCGCTCGACCGGCCGCGACTCGCGCGCCGTGTCGTGCGCCACCAGGTGCCGGCCGAGCTGGTCGGCGAGGGCGGCCATCGGTGCGGCCAGCATGTCAGGACGGAGCGCGGAATGGGGCGCGGCCAGGGCGGCGGTCTCGAAGCACTGCACCGTGGCCTCGGCCGTCGTCGTCACCGTCACCTGGTCGGCCAGCACCAGCAGCGCCTGGGCGGGCGGGCCGTCGCCACTGCCGGGACCGGCGTAGCGCAGCGCCGGACGGTCGGCCTTCAGCCACAGCACCTGCCGGACGGTCACCGTGGCGCCCGCGGGCAGCGCGTGGCTCTCGCCCGCCGCCAGCGGCCGCGCCGACGCGTCGGCCGCGGCGAGGCCCGGCGCGGCGAGCAGCGCGCCGTACCAGGCGTCGATCGCCGGCGCCGCCGGATCGCCGGCGGCGAACCACGGGCTGTCGGGCAAGGCCTCGTCCTCGACCAGCACGAAGGCGACGCCCGGCGCCGCCAGCGGGAAGACCGCCGCGCCGGCCGGCAGCGCGGCGATGAAGGTCCGCCGTCCAGTCTCGCCCCGCGTATCGCGCACGGCGCCGTACAGCCGGCCCGGCCGGGCGATGGTTCCCGGCGCGGCCAGCGTCGCGAGGTCGAGCGTGCGCGGCCCGGTGGGGCGGGACGGGGTCATGGTCAGCCGGCCTGCTCGGCCTGGATCAGGCGTGCGTAGGCGCCCGGCGTCGCCATCAGCGACGCGTGGGTGCCGCGCTCCACCACCTTGCCGCGATCGAGGACGATGATCTCGTCGCAGTCGCGGATCGTGCTCAGCCGGTGGGCGACCAGCACGCAGGTCATGCCACGGCGGCGCACCGCCTTCAGGATGTGATGCTCGCTGTCGGCGTCGAGCGCCGCGGTCGCCTCGTCGAGCACGAGGATCGCCGGCTCGCGCACCAGGCCGCGCGCGATCTCGATGCGCTGCCGCTGGCCGGCGTTGAGATTGCGCCCGTCCTCGTCGATGACCGAATCGAAGTTGCCGCGGGTCGCCTGGACGATTGGCGTCAGGCCGGCATCGTCGGCCGCCGCCAGCAGGCGATCGTTGTCGACGGTGTCGTCCCACAGGGTGATGTTGTCGCGCACCGTGCCGCCGAACAGGCGGATGTCCTGGTCGACCGACGCGACGATGTCGGCCAGCCGCTCGCGGCCCCAGTCCTCCAGCGCGTGGCCGTCGACCAGGATGCGGCCCGATCGCGGCCGGTAGAGGCCGGTGACGAGCCGGCCGAGCGTCGACTTGCCACTGCCCGATCCGCCGACCAGGGCGACCCACTGGCCCGGCGCGACCTCGAGCGAGAAGTCCTCGATCAGCGGCGGGCCGTCCGGGTCGTAGCCGAAGCTCACGCCCTGCATCGACAGGTGGCCGGCGGCACGGGCGCCGGCCGGTGCGGTGGCGGCGGTCGCGAAGCGCCAGTCGGGCGGGTGGTCGAGCACCTCGTCCAGCCGCGCGAGGTCGGCCGACGCCTGCTGGACCTTGCCGGCGACGTCGACCAGCTGCTGCAGCGGCGCGGCGAAGCTCAGCAACAGGCCCTGGAAGGCGACGAGCCCGCCGACGCTCAGGTAGCCGTCCATGATCCGCAGGGCGCCGACGCCCAGCACCGCCGCCGAGGTCAGGCTGAGCAGCACGATCGGCACCTGGCTCATCGCCAGCTGGTAGACCGCCAGCCGCTGCTCGGCGTTGACGACGCGGGCATGCAGGCCGGCCCAGCGGGCGAAGAACGCGTTCTCGCCGGCGCTCGCCTTCAGCGCCTCGATCGCCTGCAGGCCGATGATCGACGTGCCGAACAGCCGGCCCTGCTCGGTCTGCAGGCGAAGCGCGGTGTCGGCCAGCGACCGCCGCAGCACGGCCACCAGCACGAGGTTGAGGCTGCTGCTCGCCAGCACGATGGCGGCCAGCACGACGTCGTAGGACAGCATGACGATGCCGAGGAAGGCGGCGGTCAGGCAGCTCGCGGCGGTGTTGCCGAGGTCGCCGGCGATCAGCGTCGCGACCCGGTCGTTGGACTCGATGCGGCTCACCAGGTCGCCGCCGATGCGCCGGCCGAAGAAGGCGACCGGCAGGCGCAGCACGCCCTGCAGGAATGCCGCCGACTGGCCGAGCGCCAGCCGCATCTCGAGCCGCAGCAGCGCCATGCCCTGCAGCCAGCGCAGCGCCAAGTTGAGAGCGAAGGCGCCGGCGAGGCCGAGCAGGATGGGCGCCAGCCAGTCGCCGTAGCGGTTGACCAGGATCTTGTCGACGAACACCGCCGTCATGCCGGGCAGGATGATGCCGGGGATGACCAGCATGACGCTGATCCAGACGATGAAGGCGACGATGCCGTGCAGGGCGCCGAGCCGCGCCCGCAACCGGGCCAGCAGGCCCGGGGAGCGCGGGCGGACCGGTCGGGCCGATGCCGTCGGCGGCGAGGCTGGCTTCATCCGTCGATGCTGAGAAGCTTGCGCAGCGCCGGGATCACCAGCGTGATCGGCCGCACCCGCTCGACGATGATGTCGACGCTGGCCACGGTGCCCGACGGGATGCGGTACGGCGGACCGTTGCCGCTCCACCACTGGAAGCCGCTGGCATTGTCCGCGGTCGGCTCCAGCTCGATGTGGGCGAGCAGCGCCTGCTGGCCGCCGAACAGGCTGCGGGTCAGCTGGCGGTTGTGCAGGATGCGGTCGACGTCGCCGTCCGACACGTCCTCGGCCGAGACGCGGACGACGCGCCCCTTCATCGAGCCGTACTCCTGCCGCTTGACCGAGTCGGGCACGACCTGCGCCTCCATGCCGACGGCGACGCGCTTGCGGGCGTCGCCCTTGAGCAGGGCGACCAGCTGGAAGTAGCCGTCGCGGTCCTGGCCGACCGTCGCCACCACCGCGCCCGGCGTCACGACGTCGCCGATCCCGACGCGGACCTCGCGGATGATGCCGCCGACCGGCGCCGTGACGGTCGTGCCGACCGTCATCTCGGCCTTCAGCCGATCGATCTCCGCCTTCTTGAGGTCGATCTCGACCTGACGCAGGCGCTGCATCTCCAGCAGGTCGTCGCGCTTGGTCTCGGCCGCCAGCTGCACCGCGACGCGGCGCGCGCCGGACTCGGCCAGCGACAGGGCGATCTGGTCGTATTGCTCCTGCTTGGCGATCAGCTGGTTCTCCGAGATCATGCCCTTGTCGCGGAGCTTGCGGTAGTTCGCCACGAGGTCCTGCAGCCGGTCGCGCAGCACCGAGTTCTTGGTGACCTGCTCCTCGATCGCCGAGATCTGGCGCCGCAAGCCTTCCTCGCTGGCCTCGATCTGCTTGGCGTGCGCGGCCTTGAGGGCGGCGAGGTTGCTCTCGAGGTGCTGCAGCTCGCCGGTCGCGTTCTGGATGCGCACCGCCAGCAGCTTCTGCTCGATCACCGCGATCGGCGCGCCGGCCTTGACCTCGTCGCCGGGCCGCACGAGGACCTCGGTCACCGGTCCGCCGGCGGTCGAGGCGATGGCGAAGTTGCCCTGCCGATCGGCCAGCACGACGCCGCTGCCCTCGACCCGGGTCGGCACCGATCCGAAGACCGCCCAGACCAGCGCCGCCGCCACCACGATGGTCGTCGCGGCGGCCAGAACGCGCATCGCCGGCGGGATCAGGACGATCCGTTCCGCCGGCAGTCCGGACGCCCCGGGCTCGCCGCCGGGCAAGGCCGACGCACTCATGCCGCGGACGAACTGCTCATCATCCTACCGAGATACTGCATGGACTCGGGGGTCCACAAGGACGGTGCGGGCGTCGGGCGCCGCGCGAGTGACGCCGGAATCACGCCTCGCGACGCAATCGAAGGATATCCGCGGCGCGGCTGTCCGGTATCGTGCTGTCCGACCCGCGCCTAGCTCACGACCTCGACCGTGCCGTCGAGCGCCATGATGCCGGTGAAGACCTCGAGCTTGGGCTGGCGCTTGCCGATCTCGGCGCGGAAGGTGCGCAGCGCTTCGCTGTGCTTCGCCGTCTCGAGCGCCCGGTCGGTCTTGATGGCGTCGCCGAACGCCACCGCGGCGGCGCCGCAGTCGCGGTGGGTGAGGCCCACCACCTTCTTGATCTCGTGCAGCTGGACGGTGATCGCGAGGTTGTCCCAGAACGCCTTCTGCCAGTCGGCGAACTGCGGCGCGACGACGCCGATCGGCCCGCCGGCGATCACGAAGTGGGAGAACTTGTCCTTCATGCCCTGGCCCGCCATGTAGGCCTGGCTGAAGGTGGTGAAGCGCGGGTCGATGCAGTTGACCAGCATCGCCTCGTAGCTGCCGCCCGCCGCCGCGGCCGGCAACGCCGTGGCCAGCACACCGCCGAGGCCGAGGCCGATCGCGTGGCGTCGCGTCAGGTTGCGAAACAGCGGCATCAGGCAGCCGCACGCGGCGCCGTGGCTTGCATCGGACATCGTGGCTTCCCCAAGCACTTTCCCGGTCCCCAGCCTAGGGACGCGGGGCGGCGCGTCAACCGGCCAGCAGCGTCTCGACGATCTCCTGGACGTTCAGCGCGTCCTCGAGCGTGGCAAGGTGGTGCGGCTCGCCGCGGACCAGCCGGGCGACGCCTTCCAGCTGGCGCTTCAGGGCCAGCGGCCGGGCCTGCTCCTGGGGCAGGGCATCGGGCGCCGGCTGCCAGGTGCCGTCGGCGGCGCGGCGCTCGGCGATCGACCAGTCGCACAGCCGCACCGCGCCCTTGTCGCCTTCCAGCAGCCAGACGTTGTGATCGTCCTTGGTCGTCTCGCCGACCGCGCCGGCCAGCGTGACCGGCAGGTCGCCGGCCCGCAGGGTCGCGGCCAGGCGGCGCTCGGACTTGCCCGATTCCGGGAACGAGGCCTTGCCCTGCGCGTCGCGCAACGGCCCGCCGAAGCGCCGCGACAGGAACAGGAAGTGCGAGACGACCTCGCGGGTGAAGCCGCCCTGCGCCGGCCGGTCGAGCCAGCCGGCCGCGTCGACCTGCCAGCCGCGCGGCCAGCGGGCGAAGGCGACCTCGATGGAAATGCGGCGCGGCGCGCCGACGGCGCCGTCCTCGATCCAGCGTCGCAGCGCCGCCACGGCGGGCGACGACGCGAAGGGAAAATTCACTGCGCCGCGACCGCCCGCTTCGGCCACGAAGGCGCGGGCGTCGGCGACGTCGACAGCCAGCGGCTTCTCGCAGAACACGCGCTTGCCGGCGGCCAGCGCGGCGCGGGCATGCCCGAGATGCGAGGCCGGCGGCGAGGCGATGTAGGTGCAGTCGCCGGCGGCGATGACCGCCGCCGCGTCGGGCAGGCGCGGCACGTCGGGGAAGGTCTTCGCCATGCGCGCCATCGCGTCGGGCGAGGGGTCCCAGATCCCGGCCGCCCGCACCACGCCGCGATCCTGGTTCAGGATCGCGGTCAGCAGGCGTTCGCCCATGATGCCGGCGCCGATCACGCCGATCGTGACGCCGTTGGTCATCAGGCCGTCTTGGCCTTCAGCTCCTCGAGCTCCTTCTTCGCGCCGGCGGTCAGGCACAGCACGTCGGAGGTCAGCATCACCATGTCGAAGCCGCGCTTGACCGCGCCGGCCGCGAAGGCGGCGCTGGCGCAGTGCATGACGCACTTGATGCCGGCCTTGTGCGCCGCCGCCAGGATCTTGTCGCAGGTCGCGAGGTGCAGCGGGTCGGGATTGTCGCCGCGCGGCGGCAGGCCGAGCGCGAACGACAGGTCGGCGGGGCCGATGTAGACCGCGTCGAGGCCCGGCGTGGCGCAGATCGCGTCGAGGTTGGCGAGGCCTTCCTTGGTCTCGATCATCGCCATCACCACGATCTCGTCGTTGGCGTGGGCGACGTAGTCGGCGCCGCCGTACTGCACGGCGCGGATCGGGCCGGACGAGCGCATGCCGACCGGCGGGTAGCGGCAGGCCGCGACCGCCGCGGCGGCCTCGGCGGCGGTGTTGACCAGCGGCACGATGATGCCGTAGGCGCCGAGGTCGAGCGCCTTCATGATCGCCGCCGGCTCGTTCCACGCCACGCGCACCACCGGCACCGTGTCGGTCTGGGAGATCGCCTGCAGCATCGGCACGACGTCCTTCATCTCCGACAGGCCGTGCTGGAGATCGACGCACAGCGCGTCGAAGCCCAGCCGCGCCATCACCTCGGCGGTGAAGCTGTGCGACACCGACAGCCAGCCCAGCGTCGCGCACTTGTTGGCGCGCCACAGTTCCTTGATCTTGTTCCGCCGCATGGTCGTTTCTCTCCCGTTTTCCCGTAGTCGAGCCGTATCAAACCCTCAGAGCACGAGGTCGGCAATGGCCGCCTTCTGCGGGGCGGTCAGGGGCACGCCCTTTCGCGTCGCCGCGTCGACGAAGACGTGGGTGAAATGGCAGACCGCGGCCGGTTCCTCGGCCCCCGCCCGGAAGATCGCCAGCTCGTAGCGCAGCGAGCTGTTGCCGATCCGGCCGATCCGCACTCCGACCTCGACCGTCTCGGGGAAGCCGATCGGCGCCAGGAACTCGCAGCCGCTGGCGATGCACAGCCCGATCGAGGTCTGGCCCGGCGCGCGCAGGATGCCGCGCTCGATCGCCATGGTGGTCAGCGCGGTGTCGAACCAGCTGTAGTAGGTGGCGTTGTTGACGTGGCCGTAGGCGTCGCAGTCGGCCCAGCGGCTGGCGATCGCGGTCCACCAGCCGAAGTGCGCCCGCCGCTCGTCGCGGGCCGGCCGCTTGCCGGTTTCCGCCATCACGCGCCCCAGAAGCGCCGCAGCCCGGCGGCGTCGCCGTTGAACAGGTTGCGGTCGGCGTGGCTCACGCCCTTCACGATGTTGGTCTGGCCGTAGGCCGGCTTGCCGGCGTGCTCGTCGCCGGCGTACTGCCAGAGCTTCCAGCCGACCGACGCCCAGGCTTGCGGCACCTCCGGCGAATCGTGGTAGTCGGCGACCCACAGCGGGCAGCGGGCGAGGATCGAGCCGGCCGTGACGGGCCGGTCGAGACGGTAGTTGGAGTTGGGCAGCGGCTCGCCGTCGGCCCAGGTCGGGTGGACGTAGATCGCCGGCAGGCGGCCGGTGGCGTTGGACACCGTGCGCACGAACTCCTCGGCCTGGTCGACCCGCATCGAGTTCCGCGGGTTGGGCTCGTTGAGCTCGAGGTCGAGCGCCAGCAGGGTGCGGGGACCCGGCTTGGTGACCGACAGGTAGAAGGTCGCCTGGCGCTCGCCCGACATCTGGCCGGTGCCGAAATGGTAGGTGCCCCACAGCAGGCCGGCCGCCTCGGCTGCCGGGCGGCGCGGCGCGCAGGTCGGGTCGACGTAGTTGCCGCCCTCGGTCGCCTTCTGGATCACGCCCAGGATGCCGCTGGCATGGACCTGGCGGAAGTCGCTGACCGTGACGAAGCGGCTGATGTCGATCACCGCGTCGATGCCCATGGTCGAGCGGTCGGGCGGCGGCGGCGCGACCGGCATCTGGTAGGCGGTCTGCCGGGCGGGGCCGGTGGTGCAACCGGCGGTCGTTGCCGCCAGGCCGAGGAGGGCACTTCTGCGCGAGATCATGGGCCGACAGTAGGACGGCGCGGCGAACGGGTGTAGCCTGTTTGCAAGCTGCCCGCGTGGAGAACCGCGAAGAGGCGAGGCAAGGGAGGATGAAATGGGCGTTTCCCGTCGCTCCATCGTGGCGCTCGCCGCCGGCACCGCTGGCGCCGCCGTCCTGCCGCGGGTCGCGGCCGCGCAGGCCTACCCGTCGCGGCCCGCCCGCATCCTCGTCGGCTTCACCGCCGGCGGCGCGACCGACATCCAGGCCCGGCTCGCCGCGCAGTGGCTGACCGAGCGGCTCGGCCAGCAGTTCATCGTCGAGAACAAGCCGGGCGCCAGCGGCAACATCGCGACCGAGATGGCGGCCAAGTCGCCGCCCGACGGCTACACGCTGCTGCAGGTCGTGACGCCGCACGCCATCAACCCGGCGCTCTATTCCAACCTCGGCTTCGACTTCCTGCGCGAGATCGCGCCGGTGGTCTGCGCCGCGCGGCTGGCCTACCTCGTGGTGGTCAACCCGTCGCTGCCGGTCAAGACGCTGCCGGAGTTCATCGCCTACGCCAAGGCCAACCCGGGCAAGATCAACTACGGCTCGGCCGGGGCCGGCACGCCGCAGAACATCGCCGCCGAGCTGTTCAAGATGATGGCCGGCGTGAACCTCCTGCACGTGCCCTACCGCGGCGGCGCGCTGGCGGTCGGCGACCTGATCGCCGGCCACGTCCAGGTCGTGTTCGCGCCGGTCTCCGAGTCGATCGAGCAGGTCAATGCCGGCAAGCTGCGCGCGCTGGCGGTGACGACGGCGACGCGCCTCGACGTGCTGCCCAACATCCCGACGGTGGCCGAGTTCGTGCCCGGCTACGAGGCCAGCGGCTTTGCCGGGATCGGCGTGCCGACCGGGACGCCGGCGGAGATCGTCGCGCTGCTCAACAGGGAGCTGAACGCCGGCCTCAAGGACCCGAAGATCCGCGGCCGCATCGTCGAGCTGGGCGGCACGCCGCTCGGCGGCACGCCCGCCGAGTTCGGCAAGATCCTCGCCGACGCGACCGACAAGTGGGCGCGGGTGATCAAGTCGGCCGGCATCAAGGCCGACTAGGGAACGCTCAATTCTGCAGGCAGTAGTCGCCGCTCACGTGGTAGCCGGCGGGGCAGGCGCCACGCCGGATCACCGCGGTCTTCGAGCGGTCGCTGCTGGCGAGGCAATAGTCGCCGCTGACCTGGTAACCGCTGGGACAGGCGCCGACCCGCGGCAGCGCCGGTCGCGCCGACGCCGAGCTCGGCACGCAGTAGTCGCCGCTCACGTGGTAGCCGCTGGGGCAGGCGCCGCGGCGCGGCAGCGGCTCCTGCGCGGCGGCCGCTCCCGCGGCGAGCGCGAGGGCAGCCAGGAGAAAAAGGCTGATCGATCTCGTCATGCTCGTCTCCCGCGCCGTCCAATGACGTCGTCACATGCCGGTGATCTCTCGGATCGGACATGGACCGCACCCGGCACCCTGCCTACGGTTCGGCGTCGCCGCCAGAGGATCGTCATGAAGCTCCGCACCACTCTTGTCGCCCTGCTCTTCGCGCTCGCCGCTCACGCCCCGCTCCATGCCCAGGTCCCGGTGGTCGGCAATCCCGACCACGAGTCGATGCTGGTGTCGAAGGACCCGGCGCTCGCGGCCAACAAGCGGCTAGTCTACGACTTCTGGCGCGAGGTCTTCGAGGCGGCGCAGATGGACAAGGTCGAGAAGTACATGGCCGCCGACTATATCCAGCACAACCCGATGGTGCCGACCGGCCGCCAGGCGTTCGTCGACTTCTTCAGCAAGATCCGCAAGCCCAGCCCGGTCGAGGCGAAGATCAAGGCGCCGCTGGTCGCCATCATGGCCGACGGCGACCTCGTGATGCTGGCCTTCGCGCGCGAGTATCCCGACCCGAAGGACCCGTCGGCCAAGTACACCACGACCTGGTTCGACATGTTCCGGATCAAGGACGGCAAGATCGTCGAGCACTGGGACCCGGCGATGAAGCGGCCGTAGCGACAGTGGGCAGCCCCTTTCCTGTCATCCCGAGCGCAGCGAGGGACCTTTCGCCGTTCTAGAGGTCGATCCGATCCAGCCCCCAGGTCACGCCGGCGACGTCGGGCAGTTCGCGGCCGTCGTCCTTGCCGATCTCCTTCTTGATCGCCGCCTCCAGCTTCCTGTTCATGGCGGCCAGGACCTTCTCGTTCTTCTTGCGATCGAGTGCGAGGTTGGTCGTCTCGCCGGGATCCTTGTCGAGGTCGTAGAGCTCGACGTCGTTCCACTTGAACAGCTGGTCCAGCGTCTGCGGGCTGTTGTGGTCGAGCGGCGAGAAGTAGCGCGTGAAGCGGTAGCGGCCGTCGAACGCCGAGCGGACGTGGCCGCGCTTGCGCAGGTCGGGCTTGAAGCCCTCCTTCTTGGCCTCTTCCTTGGGGTCCTTGCCGGCGGCTGCCGCCTTCGCCGCGAAGTCGAAGACGTTGGCGTCGTTGCTCGCCAGCCCGCTGTAGGTGAACAGCGTGGCGTCGCGCACCGCGTCGATCGCCTTGCTCTCGGGATTGCCCAGCAGGCCCGACAGGTCCTCGCCCGGCAGCGCCCGGCCGGCAAACTCGGCGGCCTGCGCCGGCGTCGCGCCGGCGAAGGCCAGCAGGGTCGGGGCGAAGTCGATGTGGCCGCTCAGCGCCTTGCACGACCGGCCGCCGGTGGCGTCGGGATGGACGATGGTCATCGGCAGGTGCGTCGTCTCGCGGTAGGCGAACGGGCCCTTGCCGCGCAAGCCATGCGCGCCCGCCATCTCTCCGTGGTCCGAGGTGTAGACGACGATGGTGTTCTGCGCGAGGCCGAGCGCGTCGAGCTCGGCCAGCAGCGCCTCGAGCGACTGGTCGACGTTGCGGATGCAGTTCAGGTAGTAGTCGTTGAAGCGCTTCCAGCGCGCATCCTCGGGCGGCACGTGGCCGAGGATGTGGTCCCAGATGCGGTCGAACTCGCCGTGCGCCCGGGGGCGGCCCGGCGCGTCGAACGGCTCGCGCAGGCTCTTCGGCAGCGGCTGGTCCCAGGTCGCCTTGTACAGCGCGTGGTTGGGCGCGCGCGCCGCCTGCAGGCGCAGCTTGCCGGTGTCCTGCACGCTCTCGCCCGGCGCGTCGGTGTTGAAGTACATGACGTCGTGCGGGTTCACGAAGCTGACGAACATGCACCACGGCTTGTTGTCGTCGGCCATCGGCCGGCCCTTGCTGCGCAGCCAGTTGATCGCGCTGGCGGCGGTCACCTGGTCGTAGCTGTAGCCGCCCAGCGTGTGGCCGATCAGGTCGCCCGGCGAGAAGTTGTCGGCGAAGCCGTACTTCTCCATGTGCGGGGTCATGAAGCGGCCGATCTCGGTGGTATCGAACTCGCGGGAGAGGTGCCACTTGCCCTTGTAGGCGGTGTAGTAGCCGGCCTTGCGCAGCATGTGGCCGATCGTCGGCGTGTCGGTCGGCAGGTCGCGCATCCACGGCACGTCGAGGTTCTCGTACATGCCGTTGTCGGGCGTCTGCAGGCCGGTGACGATCACCGAGCGCGACGAGGTGCACATCGTCGCCGGGCACTGGTGGTTGGTGAAGGTGACGCCGGTCTTCTGCAGGCGTTCGTGGCCGGGCAGGGTCAGCCCCTTGGGCCAGCGTGCGTGCGAGCGCTCCTGGTCGGAGAACACGAACAGGATGTTGAGCCCGGTGCGCTTGCTGGGCGCGCCCGGCGGCGGCACGTAGGGCGCGGCCGGCGCGGCGGGCGGCGTCGCCTGCGCCAGCGCCTCGCCGGCCAGGGTGGAGGCCAGCAGGGGCGCGGCGGCGAGGGTGCCGAGGAGGTGGCGGCGGCGACGGTCGATGGTCTGTTCGGTGTCTTTTTTCATCGGGGCGACATAGACACCAGCGATATGGCGACTCTGCGGCAGCGCGGCCTCACGGCCGGACCACCAGTCCACCGGGCGAGGTCGTCATGCCGGTGAAGCCGCGCTCGTTGGACCGCAGGCGCCACGACAGCAGGCGCTGGGCGTAGTCGAGCAGGCGGGGCGCGCAGGCCGGGTCCGCGGCCCGGTCGTGCAGGCAGTGGGGATCGCTGGCGAGGTCGAAGAACAGCGGCGGCAGGGCGGCGAAGTGGACGTACTTGCCGGCCTCGTCGCGGATCACCGCCAGCGAGCAGGCATCCATCGGCAGGCCAAGGGCGCGCTCGGAATCCGACGTGCCCAGCCCGCGGAAGTCGAACTCCCAGTGGACCTCGCGGCGCCAGTCGGCCGGGGCCTCGCCGCGCAGGAAGGGCAGCAGCGAGCGGCCGTCGCACTGCCGCGGCGGCGCCCGGCCCAGCCAGTCGAGGATGGTCGGCATGACGTCGACCGCCTCGGTGAAGCGCGTGACGGTGCGGCCGCGGCCGGCATCGGCGGCGCGCCCCGGGTCGCGCACGATCAGCGGCACGTGGAAGGCCTCGTCGAAGTAGCCCTGCTTGCCCAGCAGCCAGTGGTCGCCCAGCATTTCGCCGTGGTCGGCCGTCACCACGATCAGCGTGTCGTCGTAAAGTCCCCAATCCTTCAGCCGGTCGAGCAGGCGGCCGACCTGGTCGTCGACCTCGCGCACCATGCCGTAGTAGGTGGCGCGCAATTGCGCGATGGCGTCGTCGTCCAGCGCCGACACCAGGCCGTCGCCGGTGACGAAGAAGCCCGACTGGGCCTGGCTGCGCAGGTAGGTGGCGAGCAGCGGGTGCTGGCTGGCTTCCGTCTCGACCGTCGGCGCGCGCACCGGGCGCGGCATGTCCTCGGCCCGGTACAGCGCGTGGTAGGGCCGCGGCGCGACGAACGGCGGATGCGGCCGGATGTAGGCGGCGTGCGCGAACCACGGCCGGTCGCTGTGCAGCGCGATGTAGTCGAGCAGCCGGTCGGTCAGGAAGGCGGTGATGCTGTCCTCGGCGGCGAAGCGGGCCGGCGCGAAGGTCGGGCCCCTGCCGCCGGTCTCGCCGCCTGTTTCGTTGTCTGCCGGCCGGTAGATCTCGGTCACGTTGCCGGCGAACGGGTAGCCGCGGCGGGCGAGGTGGGCCATCCAGGGCAGCGGCCGCTCCGGCAGGTGCAGCTCCGCCGTGAAGCCCGGCATCACGCCCTCGTAGCTGCGCAGCGCCGGGTCGGCGGGATCGAGGCCGGTCGGGTCGGGCGCGGTGTCGGTGTAGCCGAACAGCGCCGGGTCGTAGCCGGCCTTGCGGGCTTCCAGCGCGAGGTTGGTGAAGCGTCGCGACAGCGGCGCGCCGTTGCGCACGACGCCGTTGGTGTGCTGGTAGGTGCCGGTCAGCAGCGCCGCGCGCGACGGGCCGCACGGCGAGGCCTGCACGAAGTGGCGCCGGAACAGCACGCCGTCGGCGGCGAGGCGATCGAGGTTCGGCGTCTCGATCCGGGCGTTGCCGGCGCAGCCCAGCGCATCGGCCCGCCACTGGTCGATGACGATGAACAGGACGTTGCGGGGCGCGCTCACTCGATCAGCTCGTCGGCCTGGGCCTGCAGCAGCGGCGGCACCTTGAGGCCGAGCGCCGCGGCGGTGCGCAGGTTGATTGCGAACTCGAAGCGGGTCGGCTGCAGCACCGGCAGGTCGGCCGGCTTGGCGCCCTTCAGGATGCGGCCGCTGTAGACGCCGAGCAGGCGGAACGCGTCGGGCAGGTCGGTGCCGTAGCTCATCAGGCCGCCGGCCACCACCGGCTCGCGCCACTCGTAGATCGCGGGCAGGCGATGGCGCGCCGCCAGCGCGATCACCTGGTCGGCGCGGTTGTTGAAGAACGGATCGGCGCCGACCACCACCGCGTCGACATTCTCCTTCGCGAGGCTCGCGAAGGCGGCGTCGAGGCCGGCCGGGTCGCCGGCCTGCGCCTCGGCGATCGCGAGGCCGATCGCCCGCGCCGCCTCGCGCGCCCCGGCCAGCTGGGTCGGCGCGGTCGGGTTGTTCGGGTTGGCGAGGAAACCGACGCGCCGCGCCGCGGGCAGCAGCTCGTGCAGCAGCTGCAGGCGCTTGGGGATCAGTCCGCTGGAGAACAGGCGGACGCCGGTGGCGGTGCCGCCCGGCCGGTTGAAGCTCTCGACCAGCCCGTCGGCGACCGGGTCGCCGGCCGTCAGGAAGACCAGCGGCGTCGCGCCGATGACCGGGCGGGCCGCCAGCGCGCTGCTGATGTTGCCGGCGCAGATCACCGCGGCCTTGCGCGCCACCAGCTCGGCGGCCAGCGGCGCCAGCCGGTCGCGCCGGCCATCGGCCCAGCGGTACTCGATCCTGACGGTCTGGCCGTCGATGAAGCCGCTCTCCTTCAGCCCGTCGCGGAACGCCCCGGCCCGGAAGCTGGCGGCGGCCTCGCTTTCGCTGAACAGGAAGCCGGCGACGGGAAGGGGAGCCTGTGCCCGCAACCGGGAAGGACCCATCGCGGCCGCTCCGCCAAGCGCCGCGAGGCCCGTCGAAAAGACGCGTCGCCTCATGGGACGCGATCCTTCCAGATCGCGTCCCGCTTGGCGAGGGCCGCCGTCTCAGCCGGCGACCGGCGTCTTCACCTTGTAGGCGTTGTCGATGATCGCTTCCGGCAGCGGCTGGCTCTCGGTCTCCGGGATCATCACCTCGATGTAGGCCGCGCCGTCGTGCGCCTCGATCCGGGCGAGCGCCGCCTCGAGCTCGGCCACCGTGCCGACCTTCAGGCTGAGCCAGCCCTCGCAGCCGAACGCCTGCGGCAGCAGGTGGTAGTTCAGGCGGGCGAGGTCGTCGTAGGGATGGCCGCGCTCGCTGATCACGTCCTCGACGCCGTACAGGCCGTTGTTCAGCACGAAGATGATCGGCCTGGTCTTGTAGCGGCCCATCGGGCCCAGCTCGTTGAGCGTCAGCTGGTGCGAGCCGTCGCCGGTCACCAGGATGGTGCGACCCGATGTCTTGGCCATCTCGACGCCGAGGCAGGCGGGCGTCGCCCAGCCGATCGATCCCCACAGGCCCTGGCCCTCGGCCGACACGCCGGCCGGCAGCAGCATCTTGTTGAGGCGGGTCATGCAGCTGCCGGTCTCGATCACCAGCGTGTCGTCCTTGCGCAGCGCCCGCTGCAGGCGCGGGTAGAAGGCGTCGGCCGACAGCCGGTCGTCGCCCTTGCCGACCATCGGCAGTTGCGCGGTCTTCACCGGGTTGGCGGCCTTGCGCGCCGTCACCTTGGCCACCAGCGCCGCCAGCACGTCGTCGATCGCCACGTTCAGGAACACCTTGTCGCCGGCCCGCACCCAGTTGTCCTGGATCGACACCAGGCGCTCGGCCTTCGGCACGGCGGTCCACATGCCGGTGTTGAGTTCGTGGGTCGAGAGGCCGCCGATATCGAGGATCAGGTCGGCCGCGTCGACCGCCTTGCAGACGTCGGGCGAGCTCGACCACAGCGCGCCGCAGTACATGCCCATGTATTGCGGCAGCGACTCGTCCAGCGTGCCCTTGTCGTTGGCCATCAGGGCGAACGGCAGGTTGGACTTCTCCACGAAGGCGGTCGCCTTGTCGGCGACGCCGTAGCGGGCGACGAGGTGCGTGACGATCGCGATCGGGTACTTCGCCGCGGCCAGCCGGGCGAGGATCGTGGCCACCGCGGCGTCGAGTTCCTTCGGCACGCTGGCCTGGCGCTTCATTGCCGACAGCGTCTTGCCGGTCACCGGCTTGCCGAGCACCGGCAGGGTGCCATTGACCTCGGAGATCACGATGTAGGCCGGCTGGCTCTGGCGCAGCGCCTCGCGGATCACCCGCTCCATCTCGTCGACGCAGTTGTCGGGGGTCAGGTTGGCGGTGACGCAGCAGGCCGCGCCCGACAGCGCCTGGAAGCGGTCGTACACCGTGTCGCCGAGATTGTGGTGGGTCAGCAGGCCGAGGTGCTGGATGCGCTGGCTCGGCATGCCGACCAGGTGGAACACCGGCAGGCGGTGGGCGCGGCTGCCCATCACGCCGTTCAGCGCCGACAGCTCGCCGACGCCGTAGGTGGTCGACAGGATGGCGGCGCCGCGCACGCGGGCATAGCCGTCGGCGGCGTAGGCCGCGTTCAGCTCGTTGGCGCAGGCGACCCACGACAGGCCCGGCACCTTCTCCGCGGCATCGTCGATCGCGAAGGCGTAATCGCCCGGCACGCCGAAGACGCGATCGATTCCAAGCTGCGCGAGGCGCGACAGCGCGTACTGGGCAACGGTGAGTTCCATTTCTTTCGACCCCTTCACGGTGATGGCTGCACCTAGGGCGCACGGGGGCCGGGCGCAATGACGCAGCCCCGGCGGGGGGCGACTATCGACACCGATCTGGATGCATCCGCGACATGGTCGCCCACCGGCGACCGGCGCCGCCTGTTCGATCGCGTCCTATTCGATCACGTCGTCGGCGCGCGCCAGCAGGGTCGGCGGGACGGTCACGCCGAAGCGTGCCGCGGTGCCGAGGTTGATCGCGAGGTTGTAGATCGATGGCTGCTCGACCGGCAGCGTCGCGGGCGACTGGCCGGACAGGATGCGGCCGGCCATGACGCCCGCCTGCCGGGTGGCGCCCAGCACGCTCGGCCCGTAGGCCATCAGGCCGCCGTTACGCGCGAACTCGGCGAACATGGTGATGGTCGGCAGCCGGTGCTTCAGCGACAGCGCCGCGAGGTCGCGAATGGCGGCGAACACCATCGGCGTCGACAGCAGGATCGCCGCGCCGACGCCCGCCTCGGCGGCCTTCGCGAAGGCCGCGTCGTAGTCGGGGCGCGCGCGGACCTCGAGGATGTCGGTCGCGATGCCGAGGTCGCGCGCGATGCGGGTCAGCGCCTCGACCTGCAGGCGGCCGCTGGCGGGGTCCCAGACCAGCGCGACGCGCGACAGCGACGGCAGGCACTCGCGCAGGAATTCCAGCCACTTGCCGACGAAGCCCTGCACGTCGAGGAAGATGCCGGTGAGGGTGCCGCCGGGCCGCGCCACGCTCTGCACGAAGCCGTCGGCGACCGGGTCGCTCTCGAAGTCGTAGGCGACGATCGGCGTGCCGTTCGCGGCCTGCCGCGCGGTGCGCAGCGCCGCCGGTCCGGCGGCGATGAAGACCGAAACCTTCTGGGCGAAGATGTCCGCGACGACCGGCGGCAGCCGCGCCGGGTCACCGCCGGTCGAGCGCAGGATCGTCTCGACCTCGCCCTGGTACCCGGAGGCGCGCAGTCCCTCGAGGATCAGCGCGGAGCGCGCGTCGGCCAACTCGGGCGGACCGACATAGGCGTACCCGATGCGGGCCGGGCGACGGCCCTGTGCCGTCGCGACCCGGGATGCCAGCGCCGCCGCGATCGCCGCTGCCGCCAATGCCCGGCGCTTCAGTCCGCCCCTGTCGTCCACTCTCTCTCCTGTCCACGCTCAGGACAGGTCGAAGCGATCGAGGTTCATCACCCGGGTCCATGCCGCGACGAAGTCCGCGACGAACTTAGCCTGCGCGCCGGCGCTGGCATAGACCTCGGCCAGCGCGCGCAGCTGGGCGTGCGAGCCGAACACCAGGTCGACGCGGGTCGCCGTCCAGCGCACCTCGCCGCTCTTGCGGTCACGGCCCTCGAACAGCCCGTCCGATCCGGCGACCGGCGTCCACGCGGTCGCCATGTCGAGCAGGTTGACGAAGAAGTCGGTGCTGAGCGTGCCGACACGGCGCGTGAAGACGCCGTGCCTGGCGCCGCCATGGTTGGCCCCCAGCACGCGCAGGCCGCCCAGCAGCACGCACATCTCGGGCGCGCTGAGCGTCAGCAGCTGGGCGCGGTCGACCAGCATCTCCTCGGGCGACAGCCGCGCCGCGCCGGCCCGCCGCCAGTTGCGGAAGCCGTCGGCCTGCGGCTCCATCACCGCGAAGGACGCGACGTCGGTGTGGTCCTGCGTGGCATCGGTGCGGCCCGGCGCGAACGGCACCGTGACGGCCTGGCCGCCGTCGCGCGCCGCCTTCTCGATCGCCGCGCCGCCGGCCAGCACGACCAGGTCGGCCAGCGAGATCTTCTTGCCGCCGGGCGCGGCGGCGTTCCACGCCGCGCGGATGCCCTGCAGGCCGGCCAGCACGCGCGCCGTCACGGCCGGCTGGTTGACCTCCCAGTCCTTCTGCGGCGCCAGCGCGAGGCGCGCGCCGTTGGCGCCGCCACGCTTGTCGGAGCCGCGGAAGGTCGAGGCCGACGCCCAGGCGGTGGCGACCAGGTCGCCGACCGACAGGCCCGAGGCCAGCACCTTGTCCTTCAGCGCCGCGATCTCGGCCGCGCCGACCAGCGGGTGATCGACCGCCGGCAGCGGGTCCTGCCACGGCAGGATCTCCTTCGGCACCAGCGGTCCGAGGTAGCGCGCGACCGGACCCATGTCGCGATGGGTGAGCTTGAACCACGCCCGCGCGAAGGCGTCGGCGAACTGCTCGGGATGGGCGTGGAAGCGGCGCGAGATCTTCTCGTAGGCGGGATCGAAGCGCAGCGCGAGGTCGGTCGTCAGCATCGACGGCGCGTGGCGCTTCTTCGCGTCGTAGGCGTCGGGCACGGTGCCGGCGCCGGCGCCGCCCTTCGGCGTCCACTGGTGCGCGCCGGCCGGGCTGGTCGTCAGCTCCCACTCGAAGCCGAACAGGTTGTCGAAGAAGTTGTTGCTCCAGCGCGTCGGCGTCGTGGTCCAGGTGACCTCCAGCCCGCTCGTGATCGCGTCGGCGCCCTTGCCGCTGCGGAACGTGCTGTGCCAGCCGAGGCCCTGCGCTTCGACCGGCGCGGCTTCCGGCTCCGGCCCGACCAGCGCGGCGTCGCCCGCGCCGTGGGTCTTGCCGAAGGTGTGGCCACCGGCGATCAGCGCCACCGTCTCCTCGTCGTCCATCGCCATGCGCGCGAAGGTCTCGCGGATGTCGCGGGCGGCGGCGACCGGATCGGGATTGCCGTTGGGGCCCTCGGGATTGACGTAGATCAGGCCCATCTGCACGGCGCCCAGCGAGCCCTGGAGCTGGCGGTCGCCGCTGTAGCGCTCGTCGGCCAGCCACTTGCCCTCGGGACCCCAGTAGATGTCCTGCTCGGGCTCCCAGGTATCGGCGCGGCCGCCGCCGAAGCCGAAGGTCTTGAAGCCCATCGATTCCAGCGCGACGTTGCCGGTGAGGATCAGCAGGTCGGCCCAGGAGATCCTGTTGCCGTACTTCTGCTTGATCGGCCAGAGCAGGCGGCGCGCCTTGTCGAGGTTGACGTTGTCGGGCCACGAGTTCAGCGGCGCGAAGCGCTGCTGGCCGCCGCCGGCGCCGCCCCGTCCGTCACCGACGCGATAGGTGCCGGCGCTGTGCCAGGCCATGCGGATGAAGAACGGGCCGTAATGGCCGAAGTCGGCCGGCCACCAGTCCTGCGAATCCGTCATCAGGGCCTTCAGGTCCTTTATCACGGCGTCGAGGTCGAGGCTCTCGAATGCCTTTGCATAGTCGAAGTCGGCGCCCAGCGGATTGGACAGGGCGGAATGCTGGTGCAGCACCGACAGGTCGAGCTGGTCGGGCCACCAGTCGTGGTTCGCAGGTCCCTTGGGGCCGTTGGGTCCGCCGCTGAACGGGCACTTGCTCTCGGTCGTCATCGTCCATCCCTCGTGTTTCGGCTTGTCGCTCTTACTTTAGAATTATTCCAGACAAGACGTCACGTTCATTTTCGAACGGAGTGACGGGCGGCGCCACCCGGCCTTGGCACGGTTCTGGCCTCCAGCGTCCTGCAACGACCTCGCAAGAAGGACAGGAACCCTCGTCATGATCATCCAGAAGAAGGCGCTGCTGGGCGCCGTCGCCGCTTTCGCGGCATTTTCCGCCGCGCCGGTCCTCGCCCAGGGCACGCTGCGCATCGGCATGACGGCCTCGGACATTCCGCTCACCACCGGCCAGACCGACCAGGGCGGCGAAGGCATGCGGTTCATGGGCTACACGGTCTATGACGCGCTCATCAACTGGGACCTGTCGTCGGCCGACAAGGCCTCGGTGCCGGTGCCGGGTCTCGCCACCGCGTGGAAGGTCGACGATGCCGATCCGACGCGCTGGACCTTCACCCTGCGCGACGGCGTGAAATTCCACGACGGCAGCGATTTCAAGGCCGACGCCGTGGTGTGGAACCTCGAGAAGCTGCTGAACGACAAGGCGCCGCAGTTCGACCCGAAGCAGGCCGCGCAGGGCCGGTCGCGCATTCCCGCCGTCGCCTCCTACAAGGTGATCGACGACAAGACCGTCGAGATCAAAACGAAGACGCCCGACGCGTTCCTGCCCTACCAGATCTCGTGGATCATGATGTCCAGCCCGGCGCAGTGGGAGAAGGTCGGCAAGGACTGGAACAAGTTCGCACAGACGCCGTCCGGCACCGGGCCGTGGAAGGTCACGGCCTTCCAGCCGCAGACCCGCGCCGAGCTGTCGCCCAACAAGGACTATTGGGACAAGGCCCGCGTGCCGAAGCTCGACAAGATGGTGCTGCTCCCGATCCCCGAGACCGCGACGCGCACGGCGGCACTGCGCTCGGGCCAGGTCGACTGGATCGAGGCGCCCTCGCCCGACGCGATCCCGAGCCTCGAGAAGGCCGGCCTCAAGATCGTGAGCAACGCCTATCCGCACAACTGGACCTGGCACCTCTCCTTCGCCGACGGCTCGCCGTGGAAGGACGTGCGCGTGCGCAAGGCGGCCAACCTCGCGGTCGATCGCGAAGGGCTGAAGGTGCTGCTGAAGGGCCAGATGATCCCGGCCAAGGGCTTCCTGACGCCGGGCAGCCAGTGGTTCGGCAGCCCGAGCTTCGACGTGAAGTACGATCCCGAGGCGGCGAAGAAGCTGCTGGCCGAGGCGGGCTTCAGCAAGGCCAAGCCGGTGACGGCCAAGGTGCTGATCTCGAGCTCGGGCTCGGGCCAGATGCTGCCGCTGCCGATGAACGAGTACATCCAGCAGAACCTGGCCGACGTCGGCATCAAGATCGAGTTCGAGGTCGCCGAGTGGAACACGCTGATCAACCTGTGGCGGGCCGGCGCGAAGTCGGACCTGGCCAAGGGCGCCAGCGCGCTGAACTTCAGCTACTTCATCCAGGACCCGTTCACCGCCTTCATCCGCCATCTCGATTCGAAGCTGGTGGCGCCCAACGGCACCAACTGGGGCTTCTATCAGGACCCCGGCATGGACGCGCTGCTGGAGAAGGCACGCACGACCTTCGATTCGAAGGCGCAGGACGAGGCCCTGAAGAAGGTCCACGAGAAGATCGTCGACGACGCGCTCTTCCTGTTCGTGACCCACGACGTGGCCCCGCGCGCCATGTCGCCCAAGGTGACGGGCTTCGTGCAGGCCCAGAACTGGTTCCAGGACTTCTCGCCGATCACGATGAAGTAGAAGCGCGTAACCTCACGAGCATCTCGCAAACATACGGCCTCATCCTGAGGAGGTCGCCCCTCGAGTACCTCGGGGTAAACTCCACGACCGTCTCGAAGGATGGGCAACGGACAAGGTGCTCATGCCCACCCTTCGAGACGCACCGCTACGCGGTGCTCCTCAGGGTGAGGTCATGTTTGTTTGAACGACCTCAAGCCCGCACGCGATCCCACCAGTCACGGGTGCGGTACCAGGCGCCGACGAAGGGGAGCACCCATTCGGGGTTGCCGCTGTAGAAGGGGACGGTCGGGAAATCCTGGCCGTCGAAGGCATTGACCGGCGCGTTCGAGCCGCCGGCGATCTTCCGCGCGGTCTGGTAGCCGAGATAGGACATCATCGCGACGCCCGAACCGTTGCAGGCCATCAGATAGTGCATGCCCTGCTCCATGCCCATGTGCGGCAGGAAGTCGAAGGCGAAGGCCACGTTGCCGGTCCAGGCGTGGGTCACCTTCACGCCCTTGAGTTGCGGCCAGCGTTCAAGCATGTAGCCGTGCAGCACCGGCGCGCTGACCTCGGGCGTCACCTGCGTGAAGCGCGCACGGCCGCCGAAGATCACGCGCTTGTTGTCGGGTGACTGGCGGTAGTAGCAGAGCACCCGCTTGGTGTCGGAGACGACGCGGTTCTTGGGGATCAGGCTCTGCACCAGATCCTCGGGCAGCTCCTCGGTCGCGATGATGTGGCTGGCGACCGGCACCAGCTTGCGCCGCAGCGTCGGGGTCAGCTCCGTCGTATAGCCGTTGGTGGCGATCACCACCTCGCGCGCCTCGATCGGGCCCTTGCTGGTCAGCACACGGAAGCCGCCGGGCTTGCGCTCGATCTTCTCGGCATCGCAGTTGGCGCAGAGCTTGGCGCCGGCTCGATGCGCGGCCTGACGGCGCCCGGTTCGCGCATCTGGATGTCGGAGAGCGACAGCCCGACGCGCAAGAACCGCCACCGGCTGGAACTGGTGGAGGCCGACGACACCGTCGTCGGCATCAATACAGGCCTGCCGAACCGGCTGGCGGAGGAAGCGATCCACGCCGGTCTCGTTTCCGATCTCGGCAGCTATCCCGTTCTTGAACGGGAGAAGAAATACGGCCGCAACTCACGCATCGACATCCTGCTCTCCGGGCCGGACCGGCCGCTTGCCTATGTCGAGGTGAAGAACGTGCATTTCCGTCGCACCGCCGGCCTTGCCGAATTCCCCGACACGGTGACCGAACGCGGCGCAAAACATCTCGAAGAACTCGGCGACATGGCCGAGGCCGGCTGCCGCGCGGTCATGCTTTATCTCATCCAGCGGGAGGATTGTTCGCGGTTCCGCATCTGCGCCGATCTCGACCCCGCCTATGCGGCCAGGTTCCGCCGGGCGATTTCTCGCGGCGTCGAGGCCTATGCGGTCAAATGCGCCGTTACATCCCAGCAAATCCGGCCTGTGACATCGATCACCATGGACGAACCCGGTATGGCTGTTTTATGAACATGCGGAAAGACTAGCGAAAGTTCGACCATGGTGACCTATATCGACGCGTCCTCCGCGCCGCTGAAGAACACGGGCGTGATCCGCCTTTACGATGCAGAAGCCTTTGCCGGCATGCGCAAGGCCTGCCAGCTCACCGCCCGCTGCCTCGACGAGATGGTCGACCGCGTTGCGCCAGGCGTGACGACCGAAGCCATCGACCGCTTCGTCTTCGAGTTCGGCATGGACCATGGCGCCATGCCCGCGACGCTGAATTATCGCGGCTACACCAAATCCAGCTGCACCTCGATCAACCACGTCGTCTGCCACGGCATTCCCGACAACAAGCCGCTCAAGGATGGCGACGTCGTCAATATCGACGTCACCTACATCCTGGATGGCTGGCATGGCGATTCGAGCCGCATGTACCCGGTGGGCAGCATCAAGCGCGCCGCCGAGCGCCTGCTCGAGGTCACCCATGAATGCCTGATGCGCGGTGTGGCCGCCGTGCGCCCCGGCGCCCGTACCGGCGCCATCGGCGCCGCCATCCAGACCTATGCCGAAGGCGAACGCTGCTCGGTCGTGCGCGATTTCTGCGGCCATGGCGTTGGCGCGCTGTTCCATGACGCGCCCAACATCCTGCACTACGGCAACGTCAATGAAGGCGTCGAGATGCGCGAAGGCATGATCTTCACCATCGAGCCGATGATCAATCTCGGCCGGCCACATGTGAAGGTGCTGTCCGACGGCTGGACTGCGGTCACCCGGGACCGTTCGCTGTCGGCGCAGTACGAGCACACGGTGGGTGTAACCGCCACCGGCTGCGAGATCTTCACGCTCTCGCCCAAGGGGCTCGACCGCCCGGGCCTGCCCGCATAAGATCGTTTCGCCGGGTTCATTCCGGCGGGGGCGACATCGGCTGATATGGCTGGCAACGACCACGACGAACGCGGTTTCTTCGGCGAGCGGACGTTGCCGCCCGCAAAAGCTGGCACTGCGCCCGAGCAACCTGCCAAGGCAGCTGACAAGCCCCACTATCTCGGCCATCGCGACCGGCTGCGCGAACGCTTCGTTGCTTCAGGCGATGCGCTTGCAGATTATGAACTGCTCGAACTGCTGCTGTTCCGGCTGATCCCACGTACCGACACCAAACCCGTGGCCAAGGCCCTGCTCGCGCGCTTCAGTACGCTGGCCGAAGTTCTCGGCGCGCCGCCTAGCCTGCTGCAGGAGGTAAAAGGTGTCGGCCCGGCGGTAGCGCTCGACCTCAAGGTGATCGCAGCAGCTGCCAGGCGCATGGCGCGTGGCGAGATCAGCGGCCGCGAGGTGCTGTCATCCTGGACCCAGGTGCTCGACTATTGCCGGGCGGCCATGGCCTTCGAGGAGCGCGAGCAGTTCCGCATCCTGTTTCTCGACAAGAAAAACGCGCTGATCGCGGACGAGGTCATGTCGACCGGCACGGTCGACCATACGCCGGTCTACCCCCGCGAGATCGTGAAGCGGGCTCTGGAACTGGGCTCGACCGCCCTGATCCTCGTCCACAACCATCCCACTCGCTCAAATCGATCACGTTGGATCACGCACAAGCACGCTGAATCACTAGGAAATTCGCGTATTTTTGGTCTTGCGTAGTGGGGGCGGTTTTGGCAAATTGGGGGCGGTTTAAGGGGTAAGAAACGGCATTCCGCCCCCAGCAAACGATCCCCGTTTCTCCTTGACCGATCCCAGTTGCGGGACAGGAGAAACGTGATGCCAAGCCTGACCGATACCGCGATCCGACATGCGTTGAA
>Ga0102832_1001090_pt1 | contig 24640 bp, 16 predicted proteins | sample EBPBio282013_DNA_FD_88942 | JGI IMG/M metagenome (GOLD analysis project Ga0102832, IMG submission 88942) | Wastewater treatment Type I Accumulibacter community from EBPR Bioreactor in Madison, WI, USA - Reactor 2_5/28/2013_ DNA (Illumina Assembly) | ecosystem: Engineered > Bioreactor > EBPR >... | reverse complement strand
TAATATGTGAAAATAAATATCAAGAAAATAGAAAAGAATGAATTTGATTTCATCTTTATTTTTTTACTTTTCTGTAAAGCTACTAAATTTTGGTTTTAAATTATGATTTTAAAGTGTTAATATGATGTTGATATTTTATGACTTTCATACGCAGTTATTATCTTTATTTTTGAAGGTCTTTAACTTACTTTTTGAGTCTGTCGAGTTCAATCGAATCTTTTTACCCACCGAAATATTGTTTGATTTCGTTAGTAAAATGATCATTAAGATCTTTAGCGACATCAAGCTATTCTTTGACAATTTACAATTGGTTTTTAAGGGACTAATTGGTGTTTTTCATTTTTACATATTTTTCTTTATAGCTACAATTACATTCTGCACTGATAACAGAGTCTCTATGTTTAAGATCTTTAGATCGGGACTTACTGAGAGAAAAGGAGTTACCCAAAATGGAGCCAATACTAAAATCAAGTCCACTGTCAATTGATTAATTAATTCCTTTTCTTGATCGATTCATAGATTTGTTTCTTCCCGTGTTTGTATTTATATAGGCTGCACTAGAATACTAAGAGAAAGAGTTATAATTATTTGAGGTCTGCTCAATCCTTAACTGATTTACCTATTTCTCTAATTTAGAGATCGTTACGTTTCTTTTCTATAGCTCAGTTTGCAATTATTTTAATTTCTTCTGTAAACTTTGTGTATCATTAGGTTACTTTACTGAAATCTGTGGTTTTAGGCTGATTATATTTTTTAAAAGTCTATTAAACCCATATACTTTTACATTCTTGACATAATTTCTACTTATTATCCCTACTGTTTTCACTTTCTTATAAACCTTCTCTACAAAATTAGAATATTGAATCATTTTCAACAGGTGTTATTTTTTCTTGCTGGCAAAAACTTTCTAAAGTTTACGACCAAATACTATTTTTCTCATCTGATCAATATTTGATACCATGGCTTGATTTTTTCTTTGAGCAAACAAGGCGATAGATGCAAATGATTTCTTAAGTTTATATTTCGTCATTCTTTCTAATAGAGTAGTAAAATTCTTTATCATGTTTTCTTTAGCACGTGAAGCAACAACGTTTTGTTTTAATTTTTGTACGGCTGTTTTAGTAGCATTAAATGAAGCTCGATTCATATGATTCCATAGCTTTGAAAGTAAAAGTCCTTAATGTGATGTAACTTTTTGCAAATGGTCCAAAGATTATTTCATGACTTTATAGGTAGAACGAGAGATTAACAAAATAAAAATCTTATATTTGGCAAGATGGGCAATCTCTTATTTCTTTTTTGCCGCATAGGAATAATATGAAGTAGTTCTTTGAGTCGAAATATTTTGATTCCACATGACAATTTTTCTTTGATATTAAAATTATAACTTTCTTTTAGAAAATCCTTGATAGAACCTTTTTAAAGGCCATTAAAATCAACAATAAAAATTTGAAAATCAGAACTAAAGTTTTTTAAAATATAGAGAGCTTTTAACAATCATATTGTGTTTTTTCAAATGATTCTTTCCATGTTTTCACCAACGATATCCAAAAATAATGTTTCAAAAACTTCATTATAAAATGTTGGATAATATTCACAGGCTCTTTTACAATCGGGTGAGAAAGTCATTTAGAGAAGTTTTGGCTCCATGGTATCAGCATCGATCATGACATCAATTCCATAAACGGCTCTGGATTTATCATCCTGCATTTAAGGATATTTGATTCCTGCAGCGATAAAAGTATTTCTGAGCATCTTTTTAATTTTTTCATGAATAGTATTCCATTGAACTGGATTATAATCTTTTTCGAATTATTCAATAAAGTCCTTATACTTGATTTGCTTGAAATCTGAGACATTTCCGTAATTCATAACTGTAAATTGAGTCTCATAGGTAGCCATGGCTCTTCTATCAACAGTGTAAGGATTATTTGAGCTTCTGATCCAAAAATGTTTGTACAAGAACAAAGTCAAAGGTTGAACGGATTTAATTAGAAGCACATATCTCAAATCAACTTTACGGCCTTGTCTTAAAACGGGATTGGTGATGTATTTTTGTGCGATTTTAGGACCTGTTTCTAAAGATTTAATAAGAGCTGGTAAATTATCACTGATGATCATATCCATTGATCTTGCCATATTTGGAGGCTTGATAATCCATAAATTATCTTCTGCTCTTTTTTCTCTGTCATAGTAATCAGCAACGAATTCTTTTAATTACTTTTCAAGATTGTAAGTTCTTTGCAAGAACTTTGTATTTCCAAAAACTGATTGAATAGTTTCAGCCAAATTATGTTTCATAACGACACATGATTCATAAGGGAATTGATTGACGAAATATTTTCCTTTGTAATTTTACCATTGCTGTTCATCAGCGGCACCAGTCAACCAAATAACTGTAGCATCTTCAATTTTATCAACTAATGTGAACTTATCGTGCTTAAGGTATTTTAAGACTAATTAATGATCAGAAATGACTTTATGTTATGAAGGGAAAAAAGAGTCATCATCAGTTATCTTAGCAATGTATTGCTTTTGACTGACAGCATTTTGTTTATAGAAATTTTCAAGGACATTAATGGAATTTTTCTCCAAATCAAACATCTTTTGATTGTAGTTCTTAATGATATTTTGATAATAAGCTGTGGGCAATTTGTACCAAACGGCCAATCTTGAAGATCGTTGTCTTTATTATTTCATTCCATTAAGATAGTCTCTAAAAAGTTGTCCTTAAGGTTAAATGTCTTTTATTGGCCACATAATTGAAAAGGCTTGCACTTCAGAGTCGAGTTTGTAATTTGGTGCATACAAAAAGGGAATCAATTTCACATTGGGATCATCAGAGTGTGGGATCATTGATCCGACTTCGTCATTTATGTACCATGTTGATGATTAATCAAGTTGTTCACTACTGGCTAATCTGTAACATCCTGTCAACTTAAAAATACTGTTCAAAATCAAATCAACATCTTCATCTTATTCAGTTGGAGCAGGTTGTAATAAAAGACTGTGCTTATTTACAAGAACTCTGTTTGCGATTTACAAACTAATTTATTTGCTTTCAACAAGCTCGAAAAGCCATCTCTCAACTTCTAAATCAACGTATAAAAATCTTAAGCTTGGAAGTTCTTTCAAAATCCATAAAATGCTTTCTTTTGCATTAGGATCTTAAAGAGAATGTCCTTAATGGAAAGAGATCTGAGATTTTCAAACTTTTTAAGAATTTCGAGATTAATACAGAAAATATTTCTTTAATCAAGATTGAGCTCATAGACGTGTTAAAGAACAGGATCATATGCGAATTACAAGTTTCGATTATGGGCATATTTAAGTCCCCATGAAGTGCAATTTTTGGTAAATTTGCTGTTAAAAATTTCGATTTTAGTTTTGTTTTGAACATATTAAGCAAGTTTTTCAGAATCAGCAACAGGATTTTAATTAATCCAGAATACTTTTAAGTTTAAGTACTAAAGTTTTTTAATAATTTAGTCGACTTTATCTTAAGCAAGTTTGTTTGACATCAAGGAGAGAGTGACTGTGTTTGGTGGAAATTAGAGATGAGATAATTCGGTCAGCTCCATATTTTCAAACTATAACTCGATTGCCTACAATAATGTTTTTTATTTTTATTCAGTTGATTCTTAGAGAGGCTTAAAATCGTTACTGTATTTAAGCATGGCTTTGATTCTTGGAATAAGTTGAGGGTTTTATTTGAGAGCCTTGCGAAGATCGTTGTATTTGAAAGTCAATGCATGATCAACCAAAAATAAATTGCTATTTTTCTTTAAAGAATCATTGACTCTAACTTCAAAGGATTAGGTTTCCTCATTGTCATCGATTCTGATATAATTTCCAGCATCATAAATTCCTTTTTGCAACTTATTATACAAAGTTTCAACAAGTTCAATTGGCATTAGTGATCCAAGCATTTGGACACCGTGAAATTCATAAAACTTTTTAATTTCTGGAGAAAAAGATTCAATGATTTGTTTGGATTTTTCACTGATATTTTTAAGTTCTTCGTTTTGCATTTTTATTGAAAAAGATTTTGTTGTAATTGATATTTTTCTAAAGTAAAAAGATCGTACAAAATTTATAAACCAGGGATATAACTTACATTTTAATGTATTTTGGTCAATATAACAGTTTTTTAAAGGAGTTAGTAATTGCTAATTTTTAACGATTCAGAATTAGATGAGCACACTTGATAATTCGTACCAGTTTTCAGATTAATTGATTGAGACTGAAGCCAGATTACTTTCTGGTAAATCCAAAGTTGATTTGAAACTTTATGAAAGAAACTCAATGAATAAGATTAATTTCAGATCCTATCTTGGAAAAAATTATATCTGTTCAGCCCTTGATAAGTATCGAAAAATAAGAGTACCCATCACAGCTGTCTTTTTAAAAGTTCTTGAAACAAAAAACTAAAAAAATCTTCAAAGAATACAAAAAATTAAAAAACTCATATATTCTTCCTCTTTACAATAAATCGTTAATAAACATGGAATAACTTCAGATTAGCTGTTATCAAACTTTGCCTTTACAATCAACTAACTTGAATCATAAAAATAAAATTTAGAGTCTAGTTTGATTAAAAAAATAAATTCTTAACCTTTCTTTGATAAAATCATTATGTAAAGTCTGTATGAAACCTTTTACGATCCAACTCATTAGGTTAACATCACAACAAAAATATCCAAATGGATTAAAAACTAACTTGGAATATCAATCATTTTTGTTCAAAATTAAACTTAAGTCGAAACAGATTCTATAATTTTTTTGAGGAAAGGATAAAAAAAATAAGTTCTTAGGCAAGTGAAATCTTTTCACATATGTTCATTAACTTCAATAATTGACGAATCCAGAGATATGATCACTCCTCTCAAGGAATCCAATCTTAAAAGAAATCTTAAAGATAGTTCTTCAAAACTTTTCCAAAGCATTACATCAATTTAATCACCAACTGTTAGGAAAAGTTAAATAAAAAAATAAAGTGAATATTTAATTGCAATAAGTGTCCATAACAGTATCGATCTTTTGAATGATAAATAAAATAATTTCAGACAAGAAAGGAAATCCGATGAAGATGGAAATGTACCAATTTCAAAAAGGAAAGATCAACCTTCAGAAAGTCGTTTTTGGAAAATTTTTTGCTGCGGTAGCGACTGAATATTGAACTAATTCAAAATTAGTTACTGACAACTTTTTTTATTTTTCATTTCATTATGTTTAGACTGTTTAATTTATAGATAAATCAAATATTATAAGTGGGATTAATAGATTGATAAATTTAAAAGTTTATTTGATGAGATTATCAATGGTAAATTTTTTTCCATTTTGAGACAGCAGAGTTCTTTGGCAATAGTGGAGGAATAGTGTCTTCTTCGGCAAAAACTGTTCCTGTTAAAGAACTGTGTCTTCTGTTATAAATTGACTTTGTTTCTTTATCAATAGAAGTGGATGTTGTAGATCTTGGGAGGAATCCGTTCAAAATTTTCATACCAGTTCCGATTTTGCTGTAAAGCAAATCAAGAGTTTCTTATTGACTTTTTTCTTTTTGAATATAAAAAGGACTAAAGTTGAGCCAGAGCCAGGTTGAAACACCCCAGAAAGCGAAAGCGGCTTTTATAAGTTAAAAAAATACCTAATCTTCCATGATTGACTGATTTACGATAAAAAGTATTGAAGAATGAAATTTTATTAAGGCCAAAATAAGAACCAGCACCAAGAACGACGGGGAAAAGCCATTGAGTGATGTAGTGTCTTTGTGTGACTTCAATATATGGTTTGACTTATTCGGAAGTAAGATACAGTCTTTTATAAGCTTCCTTGATAACGTATGATCTTTCCTCATCAGTCCAGAAATACCAAGGCTATGTATCGAGTTTGCTGTAATCTGCTGCGTAAGTTGAGAATCTTGGCATTATTAATTTTTTTACTTAAGAAATAAATGATTAATTATAATGTACATTCATTCAAGATATAAAATATTTTTACCATATTTTACATTTCTAAAAAATGTATTCAAATAAAAACTATTCAAACAAAAAGTAGTTCAGAATTTTCCTCTTCTCTTGTGCTTTCTATTTACTTGCCTTGTTTTACTAATCTTTTGTGATCTTTTATCCTTTTTCAATCTTGCATCGACATGTTTTACATTTCTTCCATCTTTTCCTTTGGAAGATTTGAATCTTTTAGTTACGAGATATTTCTTTTTATCTTTCAAAGAATTTTTTTCTTTGTCATAAAGTTTTCCAACTTATCTCAATTTGCTGATTTCATTAATACCTTCTTGATTCATCACGACTTCAGCTTTCTTTTGGACCTTTTTGAGTTTTTTTTGCATTCTAATTTTCTTTCTAACTTTAGCTTACATAATCTTCTTTGGAATTCTTGCATTAATGGCCATCAATCTTTCTTTTTATTGAGAAAACTATTATTTAGTGATTGGTTCCTTTTTGAAATTGTGTTTCTTTTCATCTTAAGTGAACCATTTGGGTAATTGATCATGATCTTCAAATGAGAAACCTCTATAACTATTTTCAACGATTTCTTATTTGGAACCATTTCTAAGCATTTTCTTAGCAATAGCTAATGTTTCGGCTAAAGAGTCTATATCATAATCTTCCATTTGTTTTTGTTTAACAATTTAAATTTGGCCTCCAACATCTTAACCTTCAACGATAGACTTTTTAAGCTTCTTTTATTTTTTCAATTCAGCTTTTTTAATAAGTTTTCTTCTTTTTTCCATATCAGTCATTGCTTTTGGAATGACATAAGCGTCATCATCAGACAATTAACCATCAATTTTTTCATTGGGATCAATTTTTTAATTCTTGTTGTAAGCTTCTTCTTCATTATCTGAAATGTAGTAATCATCATCATCGAGATCAGCCAAAGGATTGTTGAATTTGACTTAATTATCAGCCTCAAAATCCTTAACTTTTTAAGTTTCGTCATTCTATTCTTGTTAAGCTTAATGATCTTTTGATCTAAATCTGGTTGATTTGAGTCGTTCTTCTTGGTTTTGATATCTATCTTACTTTCTTTGCTTCTTTGCTTCTCTCTTTTATCTAATCTGAGTTTGTTTTTCTTCAATGATTGCTTTTCTAGCTTCGTAAAGCTCTTCCAAGTTTTATTACAAACGTTTAGGATCGTAATCAATATAAACTTTCTTTTTTTCTTTGGGTTTATGTTCATAAATTTGTTCGTCATAGCCCAAGTTTTACATATCAACATCACTGTCAATTTCAAAGTCTTCGCCCAACTGTTGATCATCGTTATGTTGCTCATTAACAAGTTAAGCACGAAGAAGGACTTCTTGCTTTTTGGCTTACTTTTATCTAAGCTGGCGGATCTCTTTCTTTTTTTCGTGGAGAACTTACATTTAAAGTTAAGCAGAAGAATCTAAAACCTCTTCTTCATCATCTTCTAAAACTTACATTTCTTCATCATCTTCCAATTATTAGATTTAATCCTCTTCATCGAATTCTTCCTTTCCCTTTTTGACTTTGGATGTACCGGATTTTTGTTTTTCTACATGTTATTTATGTAAAATTTTTCCTCTCCATTTCATGATTTGAGAAACTTCTCTTTTACCTAAGACTTTTAAATCGTTTAACATTTCATCCATATCGACTGGCATAGTTTTAACGATTGGGTAAAATTATTCTCTTTCTTATGGGCTTACTGTGATTTTGTTATACTCAGCGAATACGAGAAGGGGATTTTTACTTCTAATGAAATGAGTCAATGATGTCTCTTTATATAAATGGACTGGTGCATTGTCTTCATATCCAGCTCTCTTTCTTCTATCTTCAAGTAACTTATCAATGTTTGTTATTTAACCTGCCATTTGTTAATGATAATGGTCAGCTTCTGTATCCTTGAAAATGAACTTAGCATCGAAAAGTTTCTCATCAATATATTCTGGAGCGAAATATCCACTACAAACAACAAAGATTTCAGCTGAAACGAATCTGGAAGCTTTAGGCTTTGTAGCTTAAACTTTTTCAAAGAACTTTTTGAAAACCCACATCAATGATTGGAAATCAGTTGATCTGAAAACTTTAGTTACAAAAAATCCTCCATCTCTCAAAAAGTTACAAGCAAGTTTAAGAGCATGTAAAACGAGCTCACTTTGAGTGTACGCATCCTTGTTCCAGTTGGCTCCGACATTTGGAGCACCGTCATTAAGAACAACATCACATTTTTGATTTTTAAGCATTTTTTTCAAAGTGTCATAACAAGTTTGAGTGGTGATATCGCCTTGAAAAGATTGAGTTCCTGGGACTTTTTTAATGGGATCAAGATCGACACCAATAATGGTTGAATTGATGGGCATGAATTATTTGGCGACTTGCATCCAACCACCGGGGGCAGCACATAAGTCGACAACCGCAGTCGAGTTATTGAGGAAATTATACTTTCTGTTAAGTTGGATCAATTTATATGCGGCTCTGGAACGATAACCTTGAGCCTTAGCGTAATGATAATAGGTATCGAGTCTTTGCTTTGACTTGGTTTTCTTACCCATTGGTCAATGTTGATTACTTTTTATTATAAAAACTTTATTATATCAAATTTTGCCTTATAATATTTCAACAGCAACATTTTTATCTTGTTTTTTTACATTTTAAATCAATTTATCGCTTTATTTCATCAATAAGTTACCCTCATTATATTGCTTTAAATTCAATTCACTATTTTTAACACAATAAAAAAACAAATATTTGCAAAATGTTCTTCGGTGAAGTAATCCAAAATTAAAATCCATTCTAAATTTCAACCGTATCAAAAGATAACAAAGCATTACAACTGACTAACACAGTGCTTGACACTGGATTTGTCGTAAAGATTTTTTTATATTCGTCAGAATGCCGAACTTTATCTTAGGGCCAAAAATAAAGATATTTTACTCGCTCGACTTAATCCAAGTATTTTACAGTCAAACTTGAATGTTTTAATTGATCTTGAAGAAAATCTTTCTTTAGTAGCAAAGAATGGTAATGTTCATGTTTGCGGGCATTTTATACAAAAATCCCTCTCATAAAATAAAATTGAAAACCTTGTCGCCGAATCAATAATAAACACAAATAAAAAAATTAACAAATTATCCGATTAGCATATTAAATAGGTTCCTGTTTCAAAATAATCACCAAAATAAGATATAAATCAAACTTCTACAAAATAAAGTTTAAAAAAATCAGAGCCTTTATATCTTTCCAGCTCTAGACAATCTTCCCGAATTTCTAGCCGCAGAGCAATAACTCCAGTCGCAAATCCATAGAAAACTAAAGAGACTTAGAAATATTTAAAAAAAGATATTAAGAATGAAAAGAAAAAGTAAAAATCAGAAAGTTTGTTGAATAATGGTCGATACAGTCTTAAAGCCTTACTTTAGAACATCGATGATGATTAGGATGATGATTCTGATGAATAATTTTCTAATTCCCAACAAGATGAATAAAGTGACGATGATTCATAATTTGATGATGATTAAGCTTAGTAAGATGAAGACACTATTTCAAAGTCTAGGAAGAGTCAAAGCAAATAAATGAGCAAAAATATTAAAAGGTCCAAGCATGAAGATGAAATTCAATCAAAAGGCAAATAAAAAGAGCTGAAACATCAAAATTAGTAAAAATAAAAGACACCTTCTCTTAGTGCAGCTCTTAAATCTCATTTTAAACCACAAATTGAAATTGTTTAGGAATCAGATTCAGATAACAAAAAATAAATCAATACTTAATAATACCAGTAAAAGTGGCCTGAGACTGCTGAATCTTAAGTCTAGAAAGAAGCCAATTAAAGATAACAAAAAATATCTGAACTCGCTGCTAAAATTAAATGTCCAACTAAAAAACCAACCATTTGATTAAAAATGGACATTTTTTAAAAGGATTTTACTTAAATCACATTATCCACACAAATTTTTATTTTTTTAAAAAATTACTAATTAATAATTTAAAACTTTAATAAAGGCAAAACTAAAATGCTTGATTTTTTTCTTTATTATTAATTTAAAACTGATATCTTTCTAAAAAATGGATAAGAAATAGGCTAACTTTTCTAAATTTATTGATGGTAACCAGATCAATCATGTTTATCGTCTTAATCACATAAATTTGGACCTTGCTCTAAAAAAGCTAAAATAAAAAATTGATGAAGAGTTTGACAACTTTAAAAACTATCTTATGGGAGGTCTTAATAATCTTAACTTCATAAGATATTTAGAAGCTTACCCTCAGGATGACATCAGGTTCATCTTTAAAGAGAATACGCATGCAAGTCTTAGTGAATAAAGATTGAACCAAAAAACTTAGATTTTGAAAAGAATGGCAGATTTTTAAGTCATTTCACAAGATTATGTTGGAGTAGCCGAAAACTGTTTATTTGAAGTCAATGAAATTTTGAACAAAAATTAAAAAATCTTAGATCTTAAAAGCCTTTGCCCTTCAGGTGATACTTTCATAAAGAGATACAAAGGTACTTTAGATAATTTTGTATCAATCTGGAAAAATTATGGAAATGATTTGATTGTGGAAAGTATTTTCAAGGATGCATCAAGTGTTTTCCAAAAAGAAGAATTGAAAAGAATAGGCTCCATTTTATCTCAAGCGAATAAATCGATTGTAACAGCAAAGCTAATTTTCAGGGCAAGTGATCATAATTTTCAGAGCACCGCTTTTAAAGAAATGTGTGCTGGACATGGAAATACTTTAATGATAGCAAAGTCTGATAAGGGAAATATATTTGGAGCTTATACACCATGCAAATGGCTCAACACGAAATAAAAGTAATTTGTAGGTGATCCAAAAGGAGATTCTTTTTTATTCTCAGTTGATAAAGGAATGATTTTCCCATTGAAAAGAAATCAATTGGACTACGCAATATCAGCATATGGAGGATGGGGCCCTATTTATGGAAGTCCATATGGACCAGATTTGTCAATATCCGATAAGTGCAACTTGAACGATCACAGCTGTTCATCACTGGGTTCACATTACTAAATACCAATCGACGTAAAAGAATACTCGAATGAAGCATTTAGTTTGCTGGCAGGAGCAAAGAAGTTCAAGGTAATTGAATATGAAATTTATGAGTTGCTCGTGAAATGATTGGTTACAATATGTTTATTTAATTTTTTATATGCAGAAAAAACAAAGAGATAGTTTAGATTTTCTTTTATTTCAAAGATATAAAATTTGACTCATTCAATAATGATTTTTAGATGAATACAATATTTCATTTTTATGTAAGTTTGTATCTAATAAATTACGTCAAATATCAACTTACAATTTTACATAATAGATATCTCAAATCGGCTTCTTTATGTAATTTCTCTCTTTTAAGTTACAATAACGACATATTAAATGCTTCTTATTCTATGTCAAATACTCCATCTATTCGTTACAGTTTTTACATAACTTCTTCTTTTGTTTTATTACTGGCTTCTTAACAACATCTTTATTAACTAAATTCTGTTTCTTAGGATCTATTACATTTGATTTGGTTTTAGCATTCTGTTCATTTAATAGATCGCCAAGTACATTCTTAATTTACGGACTTATCAATAGGTTTAAAGATGTAAAAAATTTATTCTAATCTGTAAAAATCTGCTTTTTCTTGATATTTGTAATTTAATCTTTTTTATGTTTGAATTCCTCAATAATTTATTTTGATTCTTCCAAGTATGACTCAAGCTTTTCTTAAAAATAAATCTTTTTAGCTGAATTCCTCCAAACATCCAAATTTATTTATGGGTTTGTGATTTATTTAATGAATTTGACTTCATTAGAAAGATTTGATTGTAACTGTTTTAATTTATCAGTATTTTCATCCAAAAGGTTTTGCAATTTTTCAATTGCTTTTTTGTTCAGATCTTAAAAATGAGATCTTATTTTTTATATGATTTTTTACTCGATTGCTTTCAGATCTTTGAGAATGGGAAGATTTTCATATTCATTATTTTCTAATAAACTTTTTATTTCTTAAATTTGCTTCTCATAGCTTTAGCTCACTGCGCTTTATTTTTGAAGCACTTTTTTATTAATGTCTTAAAATGATTATAAGTTTATTTTTAATCTCTTGGCATGATTTTGGGTATGCCCTGGAGTACATAATTGGCATAACGGTTAAAAATGCCAATCATTTACAGCACATACAAACATGACCTTTTGATCGCCATGCTTCTCGCAATTGTAACTCCTTATATTGCCTTACATTAAATTTATGCTGAAATCTTCTTTGAATGAGAAAAAAATATTTGAGTCTTTATAAGAAATGAATGGAAATTTATTTTAAATTTCAAAACAAACCTTGATAATATTTCAAGACATTATAAACTAAATTCTTTTACTAAAATGATTAAAAAGAAAGATAGACTTCTCGAAGTGTTAAAAAATAACCAAAAGTATCCAGTTTTGGAATTTTTGACAGCCAATGATCTTATATCTTTGGCTCTTGTTAAAAAGTCTTATTTCATCCAAATATCACCATAAATAAAATTGAGATAACTCGATGCTTTAGGATCAAACCATAAAAAGAAACTATAAGCTGTTACTACAAAGGGAAAAAAACAAAAGGTTTTCAAAAAATAAGAAAAAAGTTCTGACTCTGATTCTGTCGAGTCCACTGAATTTAAACTTGAAAAATTCAACATCAACAAATGGCCAAAAGAACCTACTTATAATGTCAACAAATGGCAAAAGATAGATAAAATTCCATTTTCAAACGAATTTCTTCAAAAAAGATTATAAAGCAAATGCTATATTTTCTACAAAAATAAAGAAACAAAAGATTTACTTTATTTAAACAGATCTATAGTTGATCCAACTCTTGATTTCGAAAAAGGCTCATTTAATGATCAGCTTGATTAAGACATTTATGAACATATGTATGAATAAAATGAAGTTGAGTTGGATTTCACCTCAAGGTAAATGCTTCTTAAAAGACAAAAGGAAATGCTTGAAAAAATTAACAAAAGAAAAAATTAAATTTTGGAAAAAGACTCCATCAACTACTAAAAATAACTTTAAAGAGCTGCCAATATGAAAAGATACGCGATCATATTATGTTTCGGAGGTTCATTTTCTTTAGCCATTTATTAAAAGTCAAAGTGTATTATTCATCAATCAGACAAAAAGTATGTCTGTCGTAAGAAAGCAGGTGAGAGGCAATTTAATAGAGACAAACAATCAGGGTCAAGTATAAAATCAATGGGTTCTCAAATTCGTAGATAACAGTAAAAGAAACACGTCATCAATGTGAATTTCATATTGAATGAAAATAGAGAGTAACTTTTCAAGTGTGAAATCATATTTTTACAAGCGCCTGGATTAAATAGATTGTACATAATAAATGAAAACTAAACAATGGCTCAACTCCAGAAAAAATTAAGATCAGTTTGTTTAACTGCAAAGAAAGCCAATTTCACTTAAGTCGAGCTCATCAATGAAAACATAAATACTGTGCATTTAGTTAAAGTGGCTACTGAATAAAAAACTTTAAAAAATTGATTTTAATTTTTCATATATAACATCAATTTTACAAAAAAGTTAAATCAAAGCACGATAAATATTATAAATAATCAATTGAAATTTTTCTCCGTCGTTAAATACTCGACAGAGAAAGAGTGGTTTTTTGAAAAAATATTCAGACTGAATTCGATTTCTCCATAAACTTTGTAGGAGAAATGATGCTTATATTTTTTGAAAGGCGCCTCCTCATTTTTATTTAGTTTTCGTTGTCTTCTTGAACAATAAAGTCAAAAAGACTTTTTTCTTCCATTATTTCATTAAGTTCAACCTCAGATTAAGAGGCGTAAATTTGAGAGTATCTGGCTTTCAGTTTGGGGGAATTACAGAAACCATTTTTATCATTAAATGAAGAATTGCTTTTTTTTTTGAAATTTGAACCATAGATTTAAAAGTCAGATGAGCCTTTCTTATAAAAGTTTAAGATTGGATAATTTTAATTCACAGAATGTGATTTTGAAAGAAGTGGTAATGAAAAAGATTAATCTTTACTAATTTATTCGAAATTTTGGAAATTTCCAGGATAAGGCATAAAATTTCTAAATTGGGGCTCGTTCATCTTGATTTATCTTAAAGGAATATATTCTGAAGTTTCGGGGAGAAGGCCATCAATATTGACTTAAAATTGTGAAGTTTTTCTGACTAAATTTAGCTGTTAAGAATTATTATTTTGAGATTCTTCTTTTTAATTAATTTCTTCTTCTAACGATTACAATTGTTATAATGATCTGGTTCTGAATTCACAGTTACTGTAAAATAAGTCATTTGATTGATTTTTCTTCTTTTATTTTACTTTTTCTAAAAGCAATTTTTCTTAAGGTGAACATCCAGCGTAATTAAAAGATTCAGCATTCAAAATTTGAGACAATTTTTATTACAAAGCTGGAACTTTTTTCTTCATTATTGAGTTCCAATGATTCTTAATTGAGTTGTCAGTTCTGAGAGTTAAAAAGGCTGTCATTTTAGCCCATTTGCCTCCGTGTAGGAGAAACAAAAGATAAAGCATCCATTATTATTGAGGAGTCCATTCGGTTTTATTGATATTGGGATTGAGATGATTATGCCATCTTTAGCGACACTGTTTTCCGATTCTGTTTGGAATGAATTGAGCTATGAAAGCCCATCTTTTGGCTCCATGTTCGTTGATGACTTTGATCAACATTTGATCTTACTTTTCAGTCCATTGTCTTTTCCTGAACATAAGGTTTCTATCCTCATCAGTGAGTGACAAAGTCCTGATATTTGGATTATGGGTATGAAGATAAGAAGATTCGGAATGAGGATGGTTTTATTTGTTGATGTCAGATGATGACAGTTATTGAGAAAACTTCATCGAAGACATTGTTAGAAACAAAGATTTTATTTATCAGCTGATTATATTTTTAACGGTTATATTTTACACCAAATGTTTGTTTACATTAAAAAATTTAATACCCATGTTTATCTTATCAAAAAAGACAAATAATTAAAAAGATTAAAAAGATTAAAAAATATAAAAAATGATTAAAAATAACATGAATATCAAACTTCTCTGACGTAACCTCTTTCGTCGATTTCGAAACTTGTTTCATCAACCTGTGGTTTATCATTGGCGAATCCAGCACCTTTTCTTCTCTCAACCCAAACGATATTACTCTTGATTGGATCTTCTTCAACTTTATGAATTTCATCACGATAACAAAATGATTTGTTTAATTTCTAACTTAATCAATATTTACTCTTATTAATTGGTGAACTCTTGGAATGTCCCATTATTCATTGACAACTGCAGTAAACTATGGTTCACATTGGAGTCTGAATGCTTCTCTGATCACTTGGAATTCTCTTTAACGAGATTCGGATGCTACGACACTGTAAATCTTCTCATTCTTTGCATAAAGAACTAAAAAGTCCCATTTTTCAATTGATCCCAAAACGATCATTTGATTGACGTAATTTTGAGTACCAGCATGTAATAACTTTTTGCCAAAATGATCAGAAATTTAAACGGGAATGTAAGCGAAAGGAACTCCCAAAGCTAGCAAGTTAAAAGCTGAAATCAATCCCTGTTCGTATCCAACTTGAGGATTGAAAGTGTTTAACTAAAATAAAAAATAAGATACTCTTGATTTGCTGAAGAAGAATTATAATTCGGAAACTGTACCGATTGAGAAAATTCTTGATGTGTCAGTTCTTGTATTTGGTTAAGTAACAATTCTTTTTTATTGAGAAAAGTCTAAATCTAAATATTTTCCTTTTTTTTTAATATTGGCCTAAGAATAATAAAAGAAATACTGTATTGCCTTAATATTTGTTTGGGAAAATTACCACACAATCTCCTTTTAACACAGCTTCATTTCCTTTTGATCCGATTGTAATTGAAACAGAATCACGAATTTCTTTATCAGTGTGCTTTTTGTTTTTGAGTTCAATATCTTATGACTGAATCTCATTTCTTTGAACTTTGTTTGAGGACTTAATTTATGTGTCAACTTTCAGATAGAATTACATGTTTCTTTTCGAATATTCAGAAAGAATTTTTTTGGCAAGTTACTCACCATAAATCTCAAAAAGTTTGTTTTCTCTTTCGACGTCAATAACTTTAACATGGACATCAGGGAAATTATTGCGGACAGATTGTAAGAACTCCAAAGTATATTGATCAAGGCCAAAGACAATCATGTTTTTAACGGTGTGTTTATTAAGGAATTTAAGCATTTTTAAATGTTGGGTTTTGTTTCTAAAAGGCATGAAAACATTATCAGCAAGGAGTGACTGTCCACTTCTATTACAGTTGATTTAATCAAGTTTATAAGGAGTTGGAAGGACATCAGTAGCAATAACAAGCCCATCATATTATTTTTTAGTTCCATCAAAGAAAGTGACATAAGGATAGAAACGTTTGTGAATGATCCTGTAAGGTTCATGATTATAAACAAACTCAACACCGTGTTAATCATACCATTTTTATGGATGGAAGTAAAGTTTTGAATATATCTTTTCGTTTACTTATTTTTCAATTTACTTGTCAATGTTATCAGGGATCTTTTTGTACTTATCCTTGAGTTTTAAGTTTACTAACGATTTATGAAGAAGGTCTTTTCTGTATGGATATTCATAGTCTTATAAGACTAAAGCGATCTCGCCATCGAAGCCATACTGACGGAGACCATCGATACATCCTATTGAGGCGTTATGGTCATCACCTAAAATTACAACTTTTCTTTGATCTGAATAGTCCCTTGGTGTTGTTTTTGGGTTTATTCTTTTTGGAATTTTCTATGGATGACTCAATACGACTGTTCCAGACTTTTATCTTACTGCAAAAATTGGTAAATTATGATAAGCTGGCCCATATTCCACACTGCCTGATTTCAGATCATATGCACATCCGTGATGTGGACACATCAATTTATCATTAAAAAATATCGCGTTTTACATGGTTTTTGCCTTTTCATTTTCATTCAACGGGTCTTTATGTGTACATTACCCTCCTACTGCATACAATTTACCTTGATATCTTATAATCAGAATAACATAATCAGTTCCATCCTGGTTTTGTACTTTGACAGGGTAAATTTGATTATCTTTAATGTCTTCGCTTTTACAAACTTAAACTTCAACAATTTTTTTCATTTGTTTTTACGCGTCATATGCTTATTTGATTTGTTATCTTAAAGTTTTTATTTAAGCTTCATCGACCATGAAATATTTTTTAGCATGGAAAATTGCGAAAGCTCCAATTGTAAGGCTTAACAAAGGATTTGTACGTGGTTTGAATTTTCGGTAGGTTTTAGCGAAAATAGTTTACACAGAATGGGAGAAAGTTTTTTTAAAAAAGTTACGATACATTTTTTGACGAGATTTTGTTGTTCAAAATTTTTGTTTAAGATTTTCTTATAATTTAACACAAACGATTTTATATCGATTTTGCTTTATATACTGAATTAATTTTATGCATTTCTTCTCGAGAGTCCTGGTGCTAAAGGACACATTTACGGACGGGTTTTTTTAATTTAACTGATAAAAGACTTAAATACTTTTTACTTCTGTTATTGATTGGCTTGAAAGATTCATTGAAATTACTTAAAGATTTTTTCCTATGAAGGATTAATAAAAAAATATGAATGGAATATTAAAGAAAAAGTTGAGAATGATAAATAAAGATAAAAAAAGAAAAGAGTAAATCCTACGAAGGAAATATGATTAGAAATTTAAAGAAAAGTTTGTGATGAAAAAAATGTAAATTAAAAGCTAAAAATAAAAAATACATCCGAAATGGGACTCGAACCCACAACCCTTAGATTAGAAGTCTAATGCTCTACCATTGAGCCATCCGGACGAGCTGATTACTTCTTCTTTTAATCATTGATATAACCAAACTATAATCTTGCTCCTTTTTGCTCCTTATTTTTCTATATACTTTTATCAATTACTTTTTTATATCATCACTAATCACGAACAAGAGAAATAAAAATTAAAAAATTATCATATCTTCTTGCTTAAAGTTCTTTTATGAATCTCCCTTTAAATAATTGATCCGTTAAGCTGATGACGGCTCTTAGTTTGAGAAGGTATTTGAGTGATTGCACGACTGCTTCGATAATTTTCATATTTATCGAGTGTCTTTATGGATGAAATTTCTTTAAGTTTTTTGATTTTTTTAAACAAAGGATTTTACTAATGTTGTAAAGGCACAATTATTTCTTATTTTTTCGTATTTCCGCATTCATTCAACAATTTAGCGAAAGATTTTTTGTTTTAAAATCTTTTATGAGGCAGCTGCTGTTGAGAAAATGCTCTTTTCATTTTTTAAAAATCTTCTTTAAACTTATCTTCTTTTTCATAATTTCTATCAGTCTTTACAGTATTGAATTTTGAAGAATGTAAAAATGTATTTCCAAATTTTGACGACTTATTGAAAGTTTTCTTAGAAAATTTTGACTAAGAATGAATATGGTGAGTTTAAGAATACTCATTTTGATTTAATCTTGAAACGTCTAACAAAAACGATTTTTTATGAGTTTAAACATCCTACTGATTTTAAGTTTTTTGCTTTTTTATTGCTGCGAGTGGCTGAGAAAAGAAAGAATTTTGAGGAAGATATTTTTTGATAAAGATTTATTTTCTTTTTTCACTTGTAACTTCAGAAGGGACGAAATCTTATTTTTATTTGAGCGGGACTCTTTTGGAGGTGATTCCAATTTATTACCCATGGACTCCAATGTTTTTGACTGTATAAGTGAGTTTATACATCCTTTCTTTCATTAATCTGATTTCTGGATTTCGCTCTTCATTAATGATAGACTTGAGGAAGGATATTTTAGAATGTACATGTCCGTCAGGAATGGAGTTAATGTTTGAGAGTGTAATTAAGGGTTTAATGTTTGAATTCATGTAATGATTTGAGTTAAAAAAGTAATATCATGCAGAGTGTTAAAATTATTTTTGTTTTTATTCTGAATTTAATCATTAAAATTGTTATTAAACAATCAAATAAGGAATAAATCAGTTAGTCCCTTGTATAACATTTAGGCTATGAATTTTACTTTAAAGAGTAAAAAATCCTTTAACCAATAAAAAAGTATTTAAAAAATTGAATCAAAATAAATTTCGTCACAATGAATAAATATGAAGATTAAGCTATATAATGAAGTAATCGATTTATTCTTTATATTGTCTCATAAATCAAATTATAAATTGCTAAAACCAAACAAAATAATAATCCATGCTAAGAAAAAATAACAGCGAACAGTGCTTAACAAGACAACAAGCTCGAATATCCCTCAGTAAAAAACTACCTTCTGATTTCTTCCTCTCTTCATAATCTGCTAAACATTTTCCTCTTAAAAGACACTTCCGCCTCATGCCAATCAATGATGAAAATAAAATCTCACACAGCACAAAGCCTTCTTAAGACAATAGTTTACTTTAAAGAAAAATGTCGTTTTAGTTTACATTCTATCGATCACCGTCCAATTAAATGAAAAGAGAACTTTTTAATTAAAAGAAGGAAAAATCTTCTAAAATGGACGTACTTTAAAAATTCAACTTAAAACTTCCATACCTTGTTAAATCCGCATAAAGTGGAATGTAAAGAAGAAAAAAATTGGTAAAAGTCAAAAGAGTTTCAAACTTGGCAACTTAATTTATTAAAGACGATACTTTGACAGCTTTGAGATGAATTTAGTTTAATTCTTCTTCAAAATTCTCAGTTTCAATAAAAAGAAGATTCACATTTTATGAATTCTTCTTATTAATTTTCTTGATTTTTCATATTTTGAGTTTCAAAGTAAATTATTTTTATTAAGTTAATGCATGATTTAGAAGATTAACATTCGTCTGGTGAAAAAGATAAAAATGTTGAAGGAAGCAAGAAAAATCGAAGAAACTGTTTTTTGGATAAATTGTTAATTTCTATCATTATAATTAAAAAAATTCCATTTTAATTTAACAACTTTCGACATGCATATTTTAATAAACTCTTAAATTAAAGTTGTTTATTAAAACAAACCGACGAACAAGAAGTAATTTTAAAAATGGTCAATAAATAAAACTCATCAATAACGACGATATTCACGTTGCTCAATTCCATGATCGGCGGTGCCATGTTAACTTTTCCTGTACTCTTCCAAAAAGCGGGAATCGTGACGGGAATCATTGTGTTGGTAGCCTCTTGCTTGATAAGTTATACAACCTGCCGTATTTACATAATGCATTTGGCCCCTAAAGACAAAGACGTAGAAGATACAATCAGACGCATAATGGGTCTCAAATGGGAAAGATTTTTCAGACTCATAACAGGGTTCTACTTGATATTACTCAACATCATTTACTTGATTCTGATTGTTGATCAGATTTACAACATCATTTTCTTCATCATGTCAAAGGCTGGAGCTGAAAATTCCATCGCAAATAAAGAAGTCGATCATTTGGTCTTTGATAAATTCAGTAAACAATACCTCGCAATAATTATGTTCTTACCATTGTTGGCATTAACATTTATGAAAAATCTTAGCTTTGTTATTAAATTGGCTTCTTTTGGGGTTGGCTCTGTTTTTATTTACTTCACTTTTTTGATTTACCAATTTTTCAAGTCCATAATTGATGGAGTCGACTTCAGTCAGATCACATGGGTCAGCAGCAACGTCGGTTAACTCGCAGGAACATCAGCTGTTGCATTTACCATACACACAGTCGTAGCAACAATCATGAAATCAAATAAGACACAATAAAATAACATGAGAGACTTAAAAATCAGTTACATTCTGGGGCTTTTACTTTATTGTGCAATCGGCTCTATGGGTTACATTGCCATCTGGAACCTTAAATGTTCATAAACAATTGTTAACTGTTACTTAACTGATGTCTCCAGTGTTTTTGTGGAAGTCAGTTATTTGTACGGTCTCAGTACAGTTTATCCTTGTTTTATTGAAGTAGGAAGGTCAAGACTTTTACTCTACTTTTACCCATAAGTCACTAAGACTCATCTTCGGAACTTCAATTTGGCCTTTATGACTGCAGCCATGATGTTTTGTTTCCTTGGCCCTTACATTGACTTGAACACAGTCTTAAACTTGGTCGGATCACTTGTCTGTTTCTTCTTCATTTACTACATTCCAACAAACCTTCACTTGAAATGTTTCCACAAAAAGGAAATTGACGACAAGAGCAGTTTGTTGAACAGTTAAACAACTGATGATTTATAAAAAGGGGCTTAATGCAGCCACGCAAAGGATGAAAAAGATAAACATTCATAAACTTTCAGAAAAGTATTTTATGGAGCATTGAATATTATCGGAGTCGGAGTTGGAGTGTACGGTATTTATTTGATCTTTGAATGAGTGGCTAAGCTAAAAGATATGAAAAGAGAAGCTTGGAATAATATAGGGGAGGAAACAGTTTTGATATTTTACTGAAATGATTTTTAAATAGGTTATAAATATTTTTAAAATTCAGTGAATGAGTAATTTCACCAAAGCTATTCACCCTGATGAGGAATAAGAACACCACAGTTTGTCTCATAAAGGCAGGGTATCAATGGGCGCTTAAAATTAGTTTTATTTACAATCATCATCATCCAAAAAACAGGACGATTTACTTAACAAACTATGTGTCGCTATTCTAATTGTTCTCCTCCTCATCAGTGTTGGGATATTCACTTATCGCTACTTTGAACTGGTTCAAGCCGAGAAGTAAAACAAGTTTAATAAAGGCGAGATTCAAACAAACATGCAAAGTGGAGAATACTCTCAACATGATGAAGGACTAAAATTCCAGTCCAAACAAAAACAATCATATTCCGATGGAAATACATAAAAAGTGATAAAATATGACGAGTAGTCGTAAAATAGTGTAAAAGCTCACAAATCAACAGACAAGGTAAGCCAAAAACACGTAGCATAATAAACTTCATAAATAAATTAAAACTCCATGTAGTACAAGGTATCATAAGGGATAAAAACCTAGTAATAGTAAATTTTAGGTGGGGGGTCAATGAGCTCTTCAGGAGATGACGATTCATAAAATTCACATATTGAGGAGTAATAAGCGTCAACCTAAACAGGACTGGATTCAGAACTCAATAATGTTGGCTCTATTGAAGAGGCTCAACTTTTAGATTAAAAAAACGCTTATAATGAAGCTGAAATCAAACTCAAGTAACTCAACAATATCAAAGCTTAACTTGAGCTCCATCAAAAAGTCAAAGAACATTATAATTAACTTTTTGCTGACTCTGAATAAGAAAGTCGCGAAGAGGAAAAGTCACAAACCACATCACTCAACAATCAATAAGTAAATAATAATGAAGGGCAAAACTAAAACACTTAGTCAAATTCTAAATAAGTAAATAAAGATTCCTAAAAACAATCATAATCTAAAATGTAAGATACATAAAGCTAACCTAATCAATAATCCCCTAAAGAATAAGAAAAAGGAAACTAACCTTAAGAACAGTCTTAAACACAATAATAAGCTCAAAAACCTTCATCAACTCCAAAGGCGATTTCTTCACAATATATCACAGAAAAAGATCTTTATGATCCAATCATCAGAGTTAAGAACCAAATCTAAAAAAATCTCAAATCGAATTTCGATGATCTTTATTACATTAAAGCCGGAACCAATATTACCGAATAACAATATAAATCTGCAATAGAAAGAATGCATTTATGGAAATTCTACAATCCCTTAACTAAAAAATTAGAAATCTTAGACGATAAAGATGTCAGTTATTAAGGCCTTGACATATCCACTCCCTAATCAACTTCAACTGTCCTTGAAAAAATGTAAAGATTAAAGCTTTAATAAAAACTTGAATATTAACAAAAATATCAAGTAAGTCAATATGGCGAAATACCTTTTTGTATCATTATTCCAAGTTATAAAAATCAGGACAAATATTTTAGAAATCTGAACTCAATCCTTCAACAAGATTATGAAAATTATCATATTGTTTACATTGACGATGCTTCCCAAGACGGTACCGCATAAAAAGTAAAAAGTTACATCGATAAATATTAAATCCCTGAATCTCGACTTTTGTTCATTTAAAATAAAGTAAATAAGAAGGCCCTTCCAAATATTGATTATGCCGCAAGAAGACTGTGCAATAGTGGTGAGATCATGGCCATTATTGATGGTGATGATTATCTGATTGGAACTCAATCATTTAAAATTATCAATGCTTAATATCAAAAAAAGAACTTACTTGTCTTATATACCAACCATTTAAGAATCCATGAGCCTATCTATCTTAAAGTAGGAACTTGCATTGATTACCCTTAAAAAGTTAAGAAATCAAGATCTTTCAGAAGATTCAGTATTTTTCCTGCTTCCCATTTAAGAACTTTCTTCGTTGATTTGTATTGGAGGATCAGTATCAGAGACCTTAAAGATTACTAAGGAGGTTATTTCACTGCTGCCAACGATTTTGCTATCATGATGCCTATTCTTGAGATGGCTGGTGATAGATACGAATATTTCTCTGAACTGACTTACGTTTATGATGCCGGAACAGGTTTCAACAATTTCCAAACTAAAGCTGATAAACAAGCCAGGAACTTCAAGATCACCAAAAGAAGACATAAATATCCAAAACTTCACCATGACCTTGAATTTGAAAAAAATCTCAGAGCTAAAGGTTTATTGAAGCCAAGACCTGAAAGTAACATTTAAAAGAAAGCTCCTCCTACTTCTGCTAATAGATTAAGAAGAAACATAAGGAAAATTTGAGGATAAATATTTTTTTAATTTCTGCTACATTACTTTTAATTTTTATTCATAATTACTTTTTACTAAAAATTGAAAAAAATAAAATGAGAAAAGTAATAAATTCTAAAATGTTAACAATTTCAAAATTTTGTATCAAGGTGTCGAATACTAATCTGCAAATCATTAGCTATACTTTCTTAAATTTTATTTAAGGTCATTCTAGAACTCTTTTATTAATCTCTACTTTGATGAAATGGGGTGTTAATTTTAGATCTTTCTTGAAAAACCTCATTCGTTTTCCCATTTTTTATACATCTTTTTTGAAGATTTTTTTTCGATTGAGAAGACTCATCTGTTTTAAGTTTTTTGTTCAATTTTTCTTATTTAGAAGTGAGAAAAAGACTTTTAGCCAATGAAGATTCTGTTGCAATCTTAAGAAGACTAAAGCTCATGTTATTTTATTTTTAATCATCTGGATGAAATGAAAAACTTTTTAAGGGTTGATAATATTTCTTGTGAAAATGATAACTTTTGGTCTTGGAATTTGGTAAATTGTTTTTGTTTTTGTTTTCTGATTTTCTTTAACTTTTAAATTTATTTTCCGATTGGTATTTCATATGTTTTTCGTAGGCATTATTATTTATAAATTTATCTTCATAAAGAAATTTATTCTGAAAGAACTTTAAATCAGTTTGCAGTTAGTCTTTTCTTGCATTTGAAGTTCGAGGTCGAATGATTTGTTGTCTATTTTTTTCATTTTTAATAAATCTATCAATTTAGTGAATGAAGTTCTTAGTCTTTTTTAGTTTACTTTATGAAAGGTTTCTATATTGCTGTTGAAATTTCGTTTGGTAGTAACTTTTATAAGCATTCTTTTCAGTTAAATTTTAATTTACTTAGGTTTA
>Ga0102832_1001088_pt1 | contig 24678 bp, 12 predicted proteins | sample EBPBio282013_DNA_FD_88942 | JGI IMG/M metagenome (GOLD analysis project Ga0102832, IMG submission 88942) | Wastewater treatment Type I Accumulibacter community from EBPR Bioreactor in Madison, WI, USA - Reactor 2_5/28/2013_ DNA (Illumina Assembly) | ecosystem: Engineered > Bioreactor > EBPR >... | reverse complement strand
TGGCGCAATATAATTTGGTGTTCCACACATCGTTCTTTTCTTCTCTTCAGTGAATTCTAACTTTGCAGCCAACCCAAAATCACCGACTTTGATATCCATGTTCTCATTCAAAAAAATATTTCCCATTTTCAAGTCTCGATGAATAACTCGATTTTTGTGCATGTATTAAATTGCATATAACAGTTCCAAAATATAATATCGTGTTTACTGAACTGTCAAATGCTTCCTTTTTCTTACCATTTCGCTTAATGTCTTATTTTAATGAGAAAGTACTTTGTTTGGACAGAGCTCAAGAATCATGTACACACAGACAGAGTCTTAAAATACACTGTCGAATTAAACGATATGTTTATGATGCAAAGTTTTATGAATTTTGATTTCTGACAAAAGCTAAATTTCATTTAAAAATACTTTTTGTTTCGCTCTATTTTTAGTTAACGTAGATTTTTATACGACTTTGATTGCAACAAGATTTTTAGTCTCAAGATTGATACCTTCGTAACATTTGGCAAATCCACCTTGAATGATTAACATTATTTACCTTTGCCAAGAAATTTTCTCTTGCCATATCTTTTGTACACAACTTAACCGTTTAGTTTCATTGTCTTATGCTCAATTATTTAATCGTATGATTCGTCAGGCGCTGGAAAAACCATTTTGATTTCGGTATTTTATTAACTTTTGTAATCAGATAACTTTTTTTGTTTTAAGTTTAAACTGAAATATGAAGCATTTTTATAAAATGTAAGTCAATGTATGTAAAAAATATGAAATTTAATTAAAAAAAAGAAATTGTTTAATTAAAGAAATGTTTTAAACATGGGGTGATTTGAAACAAAAATTAAGATGATCATGGATTTTTGCTTGGAGATCATATATCTTGGACGAGATAACGATGGTAAACTTTAATGTTTTTTCTTTCTTTCATGCTGAGCTAGGCTCCATAACAGTAGTAATTTCCAGTTTAATAATCGTTATTGGCATCAATCGTGGCCTGACTATTTCTCTTCAACCAAATTGAAAACTTGTCATAATATCTCCAAGAGGTTGACATCAATTCCTTTGCAGCCAAGTATTGTTCGATTTCTCCCTTATGGAAGTAAAACATTAAGAACAAAAGTTATTTGGACATTTTTGGCATGACTGATAAATCGATCATCTTATAAGTTGGGCAAATTGAATTTCTTGTCGTGTTTTACTTTGTTTGCTTAGGAAGTAAGTAATCGTTTATTTTTGGACGGTTGTTGTATGATGATAAGAACATTTCATGAGAAATTTAATGGGTTTATTCTGCAGTAAAACATATCTTTTCGTAAAGTTCTTTCAATTAATCCTCAAATATTTTATCCTCGTGGCTGATGTGTAAATCGTTAAGATATTTTATCAATGATTTCATATGTTAAACAGTGAACTTTCTCGATGGTGAGATCAACCAGTCAGCAAAAGTGGCTAATTTAGCCTGATGATACTTAAAAAATTAGATGCTTGATTGTCTCTTTTTATTGTCTTTCTTTTCATGAAGATTGGCGATCTTTTTTTCAATGACGTTCTTTACAACATTTAAAATTCTTTGAATAAGCTGAAATGTACTGTTCACGGTATTAATTTCTTTATTCGGGTTTTAATGGAGTCAAGGGTTTCATTTTTTCGAGAGTTTGTTTAATTTTTTTTCCTTGTTCTAAATTTTGATAGTTAATAAATGTTACATTGAAATGATTCCTTTGGTCTTCGTTGAGTTGGTTTCTGTTGGTATTGATGAGACTTTAGTATTAAAAAAGAGATACTTTCTGATTTTATTGAGCTCTCTATTGACTTAGCTTTCGATAGACTTGATGGACTGTTTGGAGGCAATAATATCTTAAATTTTTAAGAAAATATCTTCGATTTCAATATAGGCTTATTCGTTCATTTTTTAAAGAATGTTTATTTTAAATTGATATCAAATTATTATCCCTTAAACCAAAAATAGATTGTTTATTTGATTGATTAATTAGAAATCTTATATTTTGTTAATTTTTTGTATAAATTGAAGTAAAAATTGATAAATTTTAATTTAGAGCAAATAAATTGAGGATCTTTTATAAACTTTATCTTTCAAATGTCAGAACATATCGAAAATTAACAAACTGTCCTTCAAGAATCGCTTAATTAAAGCAACAATACCAACGAACATGTTGAGAATCAAAGCCATACTGACACTAATGTCATTTATATCGATACTTCTGAAGAATTTCAACACATTGATAACAGCCTGAGTCAATAAGCATCAAGCACATTCAACAATCTTGAAGCTTCAGAAGACATTTAGTAACAAAAATAATAATCTCATCAAAGCCAATAACAATAACATTAATCACATGAAAAAGAAGAACAATAACAAGAATAATAACGAACTTAATAGGTCAAGCCTTAAGCTTAATAATTGTAAGAGAAACCATAAATCAAATAGTAACAATAAAAACAAGTTTATCCTGAAGTTGACTATGAAAAGATTGTCTCAGTTAAAATATTTGAAAAAAAAATTAACGATTCTCTTTAACTTAAAACTCAAGGTAATGAGTTCTTTAAAGCCAGTCAGTACAAAGAGGCAATTGATAAGTATTCTTAAGGGCTTAGAATCCTTGATCCTCAACAATTTTATGGAGCCACACAAGCTGAATGCCAAAAAATGGCTTAAGTTAGTGCCAGCTTGTTATTCAACATTGGGTCATGCTTTTTCAACATTAACTCATGGAAAAAGGCTGAAATTTATTTCACTTAAACTATCACAATAAATCCTGACCATATTAAAGCCATTTACAAAAGAGCCCTCTGTCGATATGAGCTTTAAAACTATGATGATGCAATGACTGACATAAAATTAGCCTTTAACAAGGATAAATCAAATGTTGAAATTCACAAATCTTACGAGAAGATTTTATAAAAATACAATTAGAAAGCAAAGAAAGATAAAGAAAGCTTGAAGGAAATCAGTTCAAAAATATTCCGAACAGAAAGTCAAAAATCAATTTCTCTTTAACCAAAATAATAATAAAAATTGCAAGCTGGATAAGGACAATAAGAATAAAGCAGTATTTGGGGTATTGTTACTCCATTAGCATTGCTGGGTGGAGCTGCATTGATTTACGGTTACAAGAAATGGTTTGGGAAATGAGATGTTTTAATATCTGATTGGTAATGATAGTTTATAAAGTTTGAAAATTATGATCGATAGAATGATTATAAAGTAAATCTTATAAAATTATAAATGGCCAGGATCAAAGGTCTTTTACTTATTGCATTTATTTTAATCGCATATTGTTCGCATCAGGCAAGAGCTGAATAACGCGTGTAAAATTAAAACCAGTTCAGACCATCATGGTTTAATTTCAAGAAGGGGGAATAAAAATTTACATTGTCAAATCCATTAAATGATGTTTAGATTGAATTTGATATCAAACAATAAAATGTCCTTGTTGACTCAGTCTCTATTAGTGAAAATGGCTTTTGGAAATCTGACTATTCAGCTGGTAATTATCAGATCAAAGTTATTGGGAAAGGATAAAATGCCCTTATTCAAATATCCAGCGAGAAAGAATAAAATATTAAGCTAAACTTTTATAAATTAAACAGTCTTGAAAACATAAATGTATTCACATCTTTGTAAAGCGATACTAAGTCTGCTTTATTAAGATAATCATGTGTACTTTAACAAAATCATGTTTAATGTGAGTTCAAAAGCATTAATGAAATTCATGCTTTTTATAACCAATCAGGAAAACCTTAAGATTTATCCAAATTTAAAGATGAGCTTATAAGAAATGACTTGAATGAGATTAAAAAAGTCACTAAAGGTTTGGGCCTTGACTTACAAGAAATACCAAACGGTGAAAAAGCAGTAAGATCCATGCTCACTAACACTTTGTCTTCATTGTGTGTATAAAGCAGTGAATATGAAGGGTATGAGTTCTATGGGTTCTGTTCAAACACTAACGCCTAATAAATAGAAAGACACTACTCTCTATTGATAATCGATATCCTATTCAAATACAATCCACATTTGGCAGCATGGTTGACTTAAAACTTACTTGACCTTCTTGAGGAAAAACTCTTCTACTCGTTTAGTGGTAGAGAATGGATCCCTATTCCTGAACATATTGAGGTCTTCCTGAGTTACATTAATCATTTAAAATCACACGCTAATTTGTCTCCTCAAAAATTGAAAAAGAAAATCAATAAAGTAATTGAGATTTAAAACGGGCTGATCAATAATCTTTTACTTTCTGAAGTCAATCATCTTTCATAAGAAATCAACTACAGGTAAATTAACAAAGTTCATCCTTCAATCTTGAAAATGCTCAACCAAGTATGGAGAACTGACTTACCCAGAGCCAAAGTTTCATCAATTTATGCTGAATCCTTCACAGGAGATTTCTTTTACCATGAAAAAGATTAAAAACTTTAAACAAGTGTGGGAAAAATTGTATGGCTTATTAAACTCATTAATCAACATATTAAGGTGATTAGAAATTATGGAGATTCTTACCAAAAAGAATCATTGGAACAGTTGTTAAGTTTATCAAAAGTTATGAATGGCTACATTCTTGATGATCCTAAAGCACAGAATGGTGACTTTTATTCAATTGTCGTCACATAAAATCTCAGAGTTTATACCAAATCCCTTGGATATGAGTCTTTATTACCATTTTCATATGGTATCAGTCCAGCCTTCCCAATGAATTCTATGGCCAACTTAACAACTTCAATTGGTTTATCTTCATTGTCTGTTTCACATCATAAAGCCCGAGATACTTACAATTTCAGAGGCAATATTAACTTGTACTTTAACTACAAAATATTGTTTGGAATGATGTAAAGATGCACTGAAAACCCTAAATTGAGGATCAACCTCATTGGGCTGAGAAAAATAATTGATTCTCTTCAAAATCATATTACCATTGCTCTTTAAAAGTAAGCAGATAATTAAGGGCTCAACTTCTACACATCTTGGAATCCACAAGGGAAAGGAGTTGCTTCGGAAAAATATCTTTCTGTTTTAAATCTCAGTTTCTTAAAAAATATTGATGCTTTTCTCAGCATCAAAGACAAAAAACCTCAATAAAATACAAAATGATCCGTTTACATATTTTTATTTAAAAGATAACATTTAAAAAATCAGTTTTTGCTGCACTTTCCAGAGTTTCTGTTGCATTTAGCCTGTGGATGAAATTAATCCAGATACACTCTGTATGACATGACACATTAACCATCTCTGAGGCAAGCTCTGCATTTCCCGTCAGTTCCACAGACTGGTTTTTAGGTGTTTTTGTCCTCAATTCCACATCCCAATGGATTACATGGTTTAAAGTGAGGATCATCGAGAAGTTTTTGATACATTTAAGTCATAGAAAAAGCAGCTTCATAAAGCATAAACAGCATGAAAATCAAACAAAGAGGACTTTTTAATTGCTGCATAAATGATGAAGAAATTTGCAGGCCAAATAATAATAAAAAAGGAATGAAAAATTGAAAAAAATTGAATTTTAAAAAGATTCTAAAAATTCATAAACCATGAGTATAAATCAAGAAAATAATATGAAAGTTTATAATAAAAAGATAAATATATTTCAACATGTGAAGAACATGTTGAATACGAGTGATGACAATTTTTGGACTAGAGTTTATGAACCTATGATTAATAAACCCTTGGCTGTCTGACATTTTTTCTTACCTTTTTGTATACTTTTTAAATGTTAATCAAAGATTGTTTTCTGGATTGATCATGATGTCATGATTGAATGTATTAAAGAATGTTCGATTAGATTCTTAATGAAAAAATAAAATTGAGAGTGAATATCATTGTTCGTATTTCAAATTTTTTCTTATTAATTGCTCAAATAAACTCGTTTTTGTTGCTGTATTTTATCAAATAATCCGCCAAAACTCCAGATTTACCGAAATCCACAAAGTTATTTTTACCGTTCTAAATTGCAGGCTAAAACATTTTATTTGATTTGTTGTCAATATTTCTGTATTTCCATCTTGTAGCCATTATTTTAAAGTGAGCCTCAATTTGTCGATAGCACATTGGATAATTCTAAAGTTCCTAAAGTTTACAGTCAACTAAAACGTCTGAAATAATGTCATAATCTTTTCTTGCAATTTTCATTGGCTATTCATCGCATTTATGAAGATATCTCCTGATTCCTTCAATTATAAGTGCTTATTAACCAATTTTAAGACATCGCTGCTTGCCAGATCCATAAACTTCTTCAAAACCTTTTTAAAGCTCATTCAAAGGGAATATTTTTGGATGAGTGTAAGGAATATTCACTGAGTCATCAGAATTGACAGGAATGTAAATTTAAGTTTTATCCTAATGGTACAAAGATTCTTTCCAGAGATAAATAAGTTTTGGAGGTATTTTCCTTTATCTTCCAAACGCATAATAGTAGGCAGTTTAAGACTGTCCAAGAGAGACATCAAAAAGTTTAAAATCTTTTTGTTTGTAAGCGGGAAGGATATCACTCAAACTTTCCTAATTTTAATCGAGCTCATTGAGATCAGAGTTGATGGATTGAAGCCTACTTTTGTTAGTTTGGTGGGTTTTGACTCTCTTTTTAGAAAGGTGTGAGTTATTGTGTAAACTGGCTCCTAAGGGATTGATAGGAGTAATTTATCTGGAAAAATAACTCAACCCTAAAGATTGATTGTCATTTTATTAATTTTAAGCTTCCTAATATTTTCGCTTTATCATATTAACTGCAGTAGTCAACAATTTTGGCACATCACTTTACGTATTTCGTTTTTATACTGTTTTATTTGCTCTTTTTTTGATAAAGCTTTTGCTTGTTTTTTAAAGGCCTGGTAACATTTTATTTGGCTTATTTGCTTAAATAATTTTAGTATGTACCTCTTAACGTTTGTAGTTATGCGTAATCGATAACTTTTTGGCTCTTTGTTTATGGCTTTTTAGCTTCACCTTCTTTAAGAATAGCACCTATCTTGATTGAAGCCATACTATCTATATTTATTCTTATTATTGATTTCTTATAAATTTATTCAATGTCTTTTTATAGAAAATTCATGGATTAAAAAATTGATTCAATTTCTTACTTTTTGCTTAAAACTTGATTAAAATAATAAAATTCACAAGGATTGCTTTTCATTAGGAGAGTTAACTTTGATACATAAGTAAGGTTGTTTTTTATTTTCTTTTAAAACAATCCAAAATGTATCATCGAGTACGAAGTATTTTGGCTATTCTCTTTATTACATGTAAACGGATGTTAGCTTTGCTATGATAACACCTTCATTTTATACCTTAACTCCAGTTTAGTCAATGTTCAGCTTTAACCCTTCATAGACTTTAGCGAAAACGTAGTCAGTGAATTTTTAATTCTACAAATTTATGTTCTAAACTTGTGTAAGTTCCCTATTGTAGTCAAAGTCGACGACAGGCATGGAAAAGTAGTCAATATCGGAAAGACTTTGCAATTTTTTTTTCTCCCATTTGTTCACTTGATCAATAATATCTTTCACCTTAGCTGCCTTGTAATCCGTTCTCAACATGTAAACTCCTTCATTCTCATTTTTAGTCTCCAACTTTATCATAAACTCGTTTCTGTTCTTGTAGTATAAGTACTTTACTTGTTCCCGTTGTTGACTGTTCGAAGCTCTGAATCCTTTCACACTGGAGTTTTTGAAACTAAAATCTTCAACGACAGTAAATTTTGTTGGATATTGGAAAGATTTTGCTAAGTAAGCGTATGATATGATATCTTTATCATCGAGTGAAACGTCAATATCGGGAAATGAGCGATTAGGGAATTTCCTTTTGACTTCTTTGTTTATCGTGGTTACTGTTTTCTGGCCATATCCTGATTTAATATAGTAATCAGCTTCTGTCAAAGCCTATTTAGTGAAAGGACTTTAATTGAAATTAGAAACAATTTTGCTAATGACTTTATCATCAGTATCAAGCTTGATATCTTACTTTATAATCGAGTCAGTCAATTAATTCCAGGCCAACGTCAAGGCACCAGCCCATACAGTATTTTGATCTTTAGTAACAAAGTAATTATATGAGTCCTTCAAGAATCTCTATTTGCTGCCAATTCCGGGTATTTACTATAAATGTCTTGTGCATTATAAAGGGAAAAGCAGCATTAAGAGAACTAATAATGTTGCTGTTAGAGTATAAAGTTTAAGATCTTTTGATTTTGTCATTTAGTCTACCAATCCAAATATTATAACAAAAAGTCCAGTAAATTAATAATTGATGCTACTTAGCTTATAAAATAAAATATTTATTTTTTTTTTCATAAAAAGAAATAAGAAAAAAAAATCAAATTTAATGCTCTTAATTATCCAATTTCTGCCTTGATTTTTTCCCTAACAGTGTATCGATGTTATAAACAGGTTTTGATGACCTCGATCTTAACCGTGTAGACAAAGTCTCTGATTTATCTTCATGAACCATTAATTTTTTTTACTCTTTCTTTCCCCTTTTTCTACCTCGAAGAGAAGTTTTATTTGAAAGAGATTTTGGTTATGATTACAACTTCTAAGGAATCTTTTAATTTTGAGTTGAGCATTTTTAAACCATTTTTACTTGCTAAATATGTTAAACTTTTTCCTAATGAGAATTAACTTCATCAAAAGAAGTCACTTAAGAAGTAGATGACTTTGATTAATTAATCTGAACGATTTTTTGACCTCTTATTTTAGAACGATTTTTAGACTGCTTTATTTCTTAATCCAAGACATTGTAAATATTAAGTTTTTTTCCATCAACTTTCTTCTTTATTTTCTTTGTCCATTTATTAATAAACATGTTTATCTTAGTTCTAGGAAATCTAGCTTATAACAATTAGTCTTATTCGATTATTGTAATTACTTCATCATAAGATCTCATATGAACTATTTTTTTAAGAGTTTAAATGTCGTCGAGGCTAAATCCATTGTCTTGTTTCGAACCTTCAGATTATATTGGTTAAATTTTGAATGGAAGATTAGAAGGAAATGGACATATGACAGATGATTAATCAAAGAATTATTGAATCATTTATGAAGTAAAGCTCCCCTTTATGGGAGTAGATTGATTTTCAATAAACTATATAGGATATTATTTTGTTAGGTTTAGAATCCAAGGTTTTCCAAAGAAAGTTTTATCTTTTCTTATTGCCTTATTAAAGACCTACAAATCTTCAGCTTCCATTTCATAAGGATTTGATTCTTAATAAAACTATTATTTCTAATTAGTATCTAAACTAGAGTCGTCAGTCAAAAGCTATGAATCTCCATTTAAAAGCTATTATCCTTGAAGTTATTCATACTCTTCGTAATCGTTATTATCATAGTTTATGTCTGGGTACTACTCAAAAGGCCTGCTCAGTTAGAATTAAGTCTGACGTTCAGAAGAAATAAAAAAGTCAGTGAAAGTTAGATACGAGTAAGAAATGAAAATGTTATTTAAAGATGGCTCGAACTTTTTAAGAATTTTTGGTTTCAATTGTTTGAATTATTCTCGTAAACTTTCAATTTTTTGATTATTTTGTGAAAGGTTCTTAAAATTTTATTCAACAGAAAATCTTTTCTATTATAATTGCTCTTTTAATGGTTAATTTCTACCAACTATTTTTCTAAGTAAAGAAGAATTTTTATCTTCTCTGAAATTGACTGAAAAGTCTGTAATCATTCTTTGTTTCAGAATATTATTTTAACGATCTTTTTATTTCTAAGTCTTTTTGGTTCTACTACCACTAAAAGATGATGAACTTTTTGATCTTTTTTAACGAAAAATGAGATCTCGAGGTTAGAAAAAATCTAAATTTATATTTTTATGCTATTCACTTTTCAAAAAATCAACTAATTTTTTGTTAGAGTCTTCATGATGATTGTAGTTTACTTCAACTTTACTTAAAAGTTATTGAATCGGTTTGAGAGTATTTTAGCTTTATAGAAAACTTTTTAATTCATAAATAGACAATATTAATTTTTTACTGACCTGTATATCTGATTTGGCCAAACGACGAAACTTTCGATTTTTTTAATATTAGCCTTTTTGTAAATGGAGACAATGCTTATATAAATCAAGAACTTGCCATATTCTGAAATTTTATTCAAATTTCTAATTTTGAGCAAAACTACATATCAGATCCATCCAAAACATTGTCTGACCGCCAAATTAATGCCGAAATTTTTAACTTAATCTCATTAATGATGTATTAATCTGCCCTTCAATGATAAAGGCTATGATTTCTTTGTAATTTTAAATCCAATAGTTGTCGATAAAGTCATGATTTTTAGCTTCTTCGTACTTTTCTTCAAAGTCGGAAGGAAAGATGTAATTTAATGGTAATTTGAGTTCTTTAATGATTATTTGAAGTCTCTTTTATAAGTCTGGAAGTTTGGAAATGTAAAAATCAGCGGCTTTTGAGATTTGAGGTTCTTATTAGTTTGAATTTTATATCATCATCGGTTGATTTATAAAAATAGCAGACAAATGTTTATTTATAAGAATTATTATTTGACTAAATCGCGCAAAATACCGAAACATGAATTCTTCCTTACATAAGAAAAGAGAAGACTATGCAAATAAAATAAGAAGTGAGGCTAAACAAGCTTATTTTGAAAAGGAAAGAAAGAAATTGATGTAGGCTCAGAAAGAAGGTGATATTGATTTGGAGGAACAAATAATGGCCTCATTAATCGAAGTAGTAGGTTCATAAGCCTAAGTATATCAAATGCTAAAATTGTACGATGAATATGAAAAAAGCCGATAGTAATACGAACGAAGAATATAGTAAGATGAAGAGGCCTCTATAAATTTTCAAAGAATGCAAGATATGAAAAAGCATCAATAAGACAAATAAAATCTCTTGGCTCTCTTTGATTAGTTATAGGAATAATAAAAACCGAAACAAGAAAATCAAGAAATTGAAATTTGAAGCAGAATCAAAAAAGAACGATTACTTTTTATTAATTGACTTTAACTTAAAAATGTCAGTTTTCTTAATCTCAACAATAATTTTAGTTTCTTTGAATTAAAAAAGCAATCTGAATATTTAAATTTTAATTTTTAAAAACTTGTTTGATAAAAACCAATCATATAACATCAAAAGGTTTAAATCAATATTACACAAAAATGGAAATAAATTCCAGAAACTCATATGAAATTTGTTGTGAAAAGGCCAATTCCGAAGTGGAAAGAGAAGATTATTGGAGATAGAATGCAGAAGAGGTCAGTTGGTTCAAATTCCCCACAAAAATTTTGGACAATTCCTCTCCATAATTTGCTCGCTGGTATCCAGACGGAGAAATCAACATAACTTACAATATGATCGATAGATACTTGCCCAAATATGCTAACAAACAAGCCTTAATTTGGGTCTCAAACATGGTCAACGAAGAAAAAATTTTCACACTCAGATAGGTCTATGAAAACGTTTGCAAGATGAGCATCCTTTTGAAGAAATATGGTGTTCAAAAGGGAGATCGAGTCATTATTTACATGCCTATGATTCCAGAAGCTCTTTTTGCTATTTGGGCTTGCGCAAGAATTGGTGCTGTTCACTCGATCGTTTTTGGTGGTTTTGCTGCAAGAGAGTTAGGAGGAAGAATCATTGATGCAAAACCAAAGGTTATTGTTGCAGCTAACTTTGGATTATAACCAAATAAAGTGGTTAACTACGTTGATATTCTTCAGTAAGCGATCCAAATTTCATCTTATTCTTAAAAAGTTCTTATCTACGAAAGACCTCAACAGCCAATCAGGGCTCCTCAAAACTGGTAAACTTTCAAACTTGAAGAAATTACCTTTTAAGATGTCGAATGTGAGAAAATGAACAGCACTGATTATCTTTACATTCTTTATACTTCTGGTACTACAGGAACACCAAAAGGTATCGTTAGGGATCATGGTGGAACAACAGTTGCCCTTGAATGGACAATGAATCATATCATGGGCATCAATCTCGGAGATGTTTACTTTGCCTCAAGTGATATTGGATGGGTTGTTGGACATAGTTTCACAGTCTATGGTCCTTTATTGAGAGGAGCCACTACTCTCTTATACGAAGGAAAGCCAACCATTCCAAATCCTGGAGCAATATGGGCCATTATTGAGAAATACAAAGTAAATGGTCTTTACACTAGTCCTACAGGTTTAAGAGCAGTTCGAAGAGAAGATAATAATGGAGATTGGATTAGAAAATATGACATTTCCACTTTGCATAACATTTCTATGGCAGGAGAAAGGTGTGATATCCCTACTTATGAATGGATCAGAACTAATACTGGAGTTTTAATTAACGACAATTATTGGCAAACAGAATGTGGTTGGATTATCAGTTGTAATTACAACTGATAATCCAACCACATTCTGTTTGCCAATAATTGTCGTTAATTAAAACTCCAGTATTAGTTCTGATCCATTCATAAGTAGGGATATCACACCTTTCTCCTGCCATAGAAATGTTATGCAAAGTGGAAATGTCATATTTTCTAATCCAATCTCCATTATTATCTTCTCTTCGAACTGCTCTTAAACCTGTAGGACTAGTGTAAAGACCATTTACTTTGTATTTCTCAATAATGGCCCATATTGCTCCAGGATTTGGAATGGTTGGCTTTCCTTCGTATAAGAGAGTAGTGGCTCCTCTCAATAAAGGACCATAGACTGTGAAACTATGTCCAACAACCCATCCAATATCACTTGAGGCAAAGTAAACATCTCCGAGATTGATGCCCATGATATGATTCATTGTCCATTCAAGGGCAACTGTTGTTCCACCATGATCCCTAACGATACCTTTTGGTGTTCCTGTAGTACCAGAAGTATAAAGAATGTAAAGATAATCAGTGCTGTTCATTTTCTCACATTCGACATCTTAAAAGGTAATTTCTTCAAGTTTGAAAGTTTACCAGTTTTGAGGAGCCCTGATTGGCTGTTGAGGTCTTTCGTAGATAAGAACTTTTTAAGAATAAGATGAAATTTGGATCGCTTACTGAAGAATATCAACGTAGTTAACCACTTTATTTGGTTATAATCCAAAGTTAGCTGCAACAATAACCTTTGGTTTTGCATCAATGATTCTTCCTCCTAACTCTCTTGCAGCAAAACCACCAAAAACGATCGAGTGAACAGCACCAATTCTTGCGCAAGCCCAAATAGCAAAAAGAGCTTCTGGAATCATAGGCATGTAAATAATGACTCGATCTCCCTTTTGAACACCATATTTCTTCAAAAGGATGCTCATCTTGCAAACGTTTTCATAGACCTATCTGAGTGTGAAAATTTTTTCTTCGTTGACCATGTTTGAGACCCAAATTAAGGCTTGTTTGTTAGCATATTTGGGCAAGTATCTATCGATCATATTGTAAGTTATGTTGATTTCTCCGTCTGGATACCAGCGAGCAAATTATGGAGAGGAATTGTCCAAAATTTTTGTGGGGAATTTGAACCAACTGACCTCTTCTGCATTCTATCTCCAATAATCTTCTCTTTCCACTTCGGAATTGGCCTTTTCACAACAAATTTCATATGAGTTTCTGGAATTTATTTCCATTTTTGTGTAATATTGATTTAAACCTTTTGATGTTATATGATTGGTTTTTATCAAACAAGTTTTTAAAAATTAAAATTTAAATATTCAGATTGCTTTTTTAATTCAAAGAAACTAAAATTATTGTTGAGATTAAGAAAACTGACATTTTTAAGTTAAAGTCAATTAATAAAAAGTAATCGTTCTTTTTTGATTCTGCTTCAAATTTCAATTTCTTGATTTTCTTGTTTCGGTTTTTATTATTCCTATAACTAATCAAAGAGAGCCAAGAGATTTTATTTGTCTTATTGATGCTTTTTCATATCTTGCATTCTTTGAAAATTTATAGAGGCCTCTTCATCTTACTATATTCTTCGTTCGTATTACTATCGGCTTTTTTCATATTCATCGTACAATTTTAGCATTTGATATACTTAGGCTTATGAACCTACTACTTCGATTAATGAGGCCATTATTTGTTCCTCCAAATCAATATCACCTTCTTTCTGAGCCTACATCAATTTCTTTCTTTCCTTTTCAAAATAAGCTTGTTTAGCCTCACTTCTTATTTTATTTGCATAGTCTTCTCTTTTCTTATGTAAGGAAGAATTCATGTTTCGGTATTTTGCGCGATTTAGTCAAATAATAATTCTTATAAATAAACATTTGTCTGCTATTTTTATAAATCAACCGATGATGATATAAAATTCAAACTAATAAGAACCTCAAATCTCAAAAGCCGCTGATTTTTACATTTCCAAACTTCCAGACTTATAAAAGAGACTTCAAATAATCATTAAAGAACTCAAATTACCATTAAATTACATCTTTCCTTCCGACTTTGAAGAAAAGTACGAAGAAGCTAAAAATCATGACTTTATCGACAACTATTGGATTTAAAATTACAAAGAAATCATAGCCTTTATCATTGAAGGGCAGATTAATACATCATTAATGAGATTAAGTTAAAAATTTCGGCATTAATTTGGCGGTCAGACAATGTTTTGGATGGATCTGATATGTAGTTTTGCTCAAAATTAGAAATTTGAATAAAATTTCAGAATATGGCAAGTTCTTGATTTATATAAGCATTGTCTCCATTTACAAAAAGGCTAATATTAAAAAAATCGAAAGTTTCGTCGTTTGGCCAAATCAGATATACAGGTCAGTAAAAAATTAATATTGTCTATTTATGAATTAAAAAGTTTTCTATAAAGCTAAAATACTCTCAAACCGATTCAATAACTTTTAAGTAAAGTTGAAGTAAACTACAATCATCATGAAGACTCTAACAAAAAATTAGTTGATTTTTTGAAAAGTGAATAGCATAAAAATATAAATTTAGATTTTTTCTAACCTCGAGATCTCATTTTTCGTTAAAAAAGATCAAAAAGTTCATCATCTTTTAGTGGTAGTAGAACCAAAAAGACTTAGAAATAAAAAGATCGTTAAAATAATATTCTGAAACAAAGAATGATTACAGACTTTTCAGTCAATTTCAGAGAAGATAAAAATTCTTCTTTACTTAGAAAAATAGTTGGTAGAAATTAACCATTAAAAGAGCAATTATAATAGAAAAGATTTTCTGTTGAATAAAATTTTAAGAACCTTTCACAAAATAATCAAAAAATTGAAAGTTTACGAGAATAATTCAAACAATTGAAACCAAAAATTCTTAAAAAGTTCGAGCCATCTTTAAATAACATTTTCATTTCTTACTCGTATCTAACTTTCACTGACTTTTTTATTTCTTCTGAACGTCAGACTTAATTCTAACTGAGCAGGCCTTTTGAGTAGTACCCAGACATAAACTATGATAATAACGATTACGAAGAGTATGAATAACTTCAAGGATAATAGCTTTTAAATGGAGATTCATAGCTTTTGACTGACGACTCTAGTTTAGATACTAATTAGAAATAATAGTTTTATTAAGAATCAAATCCTTATGAAATGGAAGCTGAAGATTTGTAGGTCTTTAATAAGGCAATAAGAAAAGATAAAACTTTCTTTGGAAAACCTTGGATTCTAAACCTAACAAAATAATATCCTATATAGTTTATTGAAAATCAATCTACTCCCATAAAGGGGAGCTTTACTTCATAAATGATTCAATAATTCTTTGATTAATCATCTGTCATATGTCCATTTCCTTCTAATCTTCCATTCAAAATTTAACCAATATAATCTGAAGGTTCGAAACAAGACAATGGATTTAGCCTCGACGACATTTAAACTCTTAAAAAAATAGTTCATATGAGATCTTATGATGAAGTAATTACAATAATCGAATAAGACTAATTGTTATAAGCTAGATTTCCTAGAACTAAGATAAACATGTTTATTAATAAATGGACAAAGAAAATAAAGAAGAAAGTTGATGGAAAAAAACTTAATATTTACAATGTCTTGGATTAAGAAATAAAGCAGTCTAAAAATCGTTCTAAAATAAGAGGTCAAAAAATCGTTCAGATTAATTAATCAAAGTCATCTACTTCTTAAGTGACTTCTTTTGATGAAGTTAATTCTCATTAGGAAAAAGTTTAACATATTTAGCAAGTAAAAATGGTTTAAAAATGCTCAACTCAAAATTAAAAGATTCCTTAGAAGTTGTAATCATAACCAAAATCTCTTTCAAATAAAACTTCTCTTCGAGGTAGAAAAAGGGGAAAGAAAGAGTAAAAAAAATTAATGGTTCATGAAGATAAATCAGAGACTTTGTCTACACGGTTAAGATCGAGGTCATCAAAACCTGTTTATAACATCGATACACTGTTAGGGAAAAAATCAAGGCAGAAATTGGATAATTAAGAGCATTAAATTTGATTTTTTTTTCTTATTTCTTTTTATGAAAAAAAAAATAAATATTTTATTTTATAAGCTAAGTAGCATCAATTATTAATTTACTGGACTTTTTGTTATAATATTTGGATTGGTAGACTAAATGACAAAATCAAAAGATCTTAAACTTTATACTCTAACAGCAACATTATTAGTTCTCTTAATGCTGCTTTTCCCTTTATAATGCACAAGACATTTATAGTAAATACCCGGAATTGGCAGCAAATAGAGATTCTTGAAGGACTCATATAATTACTTTGTTACTAAAGATCAAAATACTGTATGGGCTGGTGCCTTGACGTTGGCCTGGAATTAATTGACTGACTCGATTATAAAGTAAGATATCAAGCTTGATACTGATGATAAAGTCATTAGCAAAATTGTTTCTAATTTCAATTAAAGTCCTTTCACTAAATAGGCTTTGACAGAAGCTGATTACTATATTAAATCAGGATATGGCCAGAAAACAGTAACCACGATAAACAAAGAAGTCAAAAGGAAATTCCCTAATCGCTCATTTCCCGATATTGACGTTTCACTCGATGATAAAGATATCATATCATACGCTTACTTAGCAAAATCTTTCCAATATCCAACAAAATTTACTGTCGTTGAAGATTTTAGTTTCAAAAACTCCAGTGTGAAAGGATTCAGAGCTTCGAACAGTCAACAACGGGAACAAGTAAAGTACTTATACTACAAGAACAGAAACGAGTTTATGATAAAGTTGGAGACTAAAAATGAGAATGAAGGAGTTTACATGTTGAGAACGGATTACAAGGCAGCTAAGGTGAAAGATATTATTGATCAAGTGAACAAATGGGAGAAAAAAAAATTGCAAAGTCTTTCCGATATTGACTACTTTTCCATGCCTGTCGTCGACTTTGACTACAATAGGGAACTTACACAAGTTTAGAACATAAATTTGTAGAATTAAAAATTCACTGACTACGTTTTCGCTAAAGTCTATGAAGGGTTAAAGCTGAACATTGACTAAACTGGAGTTAAGGTATAAAATGAAGGTGTTATCATAGCAAAGCTAACATCCGTTTACATGTAATAAAGAGAATAGCCAAAATACTTCGTACTCGATGATACATTTTGGATTGTTTTAAAAGAAAATAAAAAACAACCTTACTTATGTATCAAAGTTAACTCTCCTAATGAAAAGCAATCCTTGTGAATTTTATTATTTTAATCAAGTTTTAAGCAAAAAGTAAGAAATTGAATCAATTTTTTAATCCATGAATTTTCTATAAAAAGACATTGAATAAATTTATAAGAAATCAATAATAAGAATAAATATAGATAGTATGGCTTCAATCAAGATAGGTGCTATTCTTAAAGAAGGTGAAGCTAAAAAGCCATAAACAAAGAGCCAAAAAGTTATCGATTACGCATAACTACAAACGTTAAGAGGTACATACTAAAATTATTTAAGCAAATAAGCCAAATAAAATGTTACCAGGCCTTTAAAAAACAAGCAAAAGCTTTATCAAAAAAAGAGCAAATAAAACAGTATAAAAACGAAATACGTAAAGTGATGTGCCAAAATTGTTGACTACTGCAGTTAATATGATAAAGCGAAAATATTAGGAAGCTTAAAATTAATAAAATGACAATCAATCTTTAGGGTTGAGTTATTTTTCCAGATAAATTACTCCTATCAATCCCTTAGGAGCCAGTTTACACAATAACTCACACCTTTCTAAAAAGAGAGTCAAAACCCACCAAACTAACAAAAGTAGGCTTCAATCCATCAACTCTGATCTCAATGAGCTCGATTAAAATTAGGAAAGTTTGAGTGATATCCTTCCCGCTTACAAACAAAAAGATTTTAAACTTTTTGATGTCTCTCTTGGACAGTCTTAAACTGCCTACTATTATGCGTTTGGAAGATAAAGGAAAATACCTCCAAAACTTATTTATCTCTGGAAAGAATCTTTGTACCATTAGGATAAAACTTAAATTTACATTCCTGTCAATTCTGATGACTCAGTGAATATTCCTTACACTCATCCAAAAATATTCCCTTTGAATGAGCTTTAAAAAGGTTTTGAAGAAGTTTATGGATCTGGCAAGCAGCGATGTCTTAAAATTGGTTAATAAGCACTTATAATTGAAGGAATCAGGAGATATCTTCATAAATGCGATGAATAGCCAATGAAAATTGCAAGAAAAGATTATGACATTATTTCAGACGTTTTAGTTGACTGTAAACTTTAGGAACTTTAGAATTATCCAATGTGCTATCGACAAATTGAGGCTCACTTTAAAATAATGGCTACAAGATGGAAATACAGAAATATTGACAACAAATCAAATAAAATGTTTTAGCCTGCAATTTAGAACGGTAAAAATAACTTTGTGGATTTCGGTAAATCTGGAGTTTTGGCGGATTATTTGATAAAATACAGCAACAAAAACGAGTTTATTTGAGCAATTAATAAGAAAAAATTTGAAATACGAACAATGATATTCACTCTCAATTTTATTTTTTCATTAAGAATCTAATCGAACATTCTTTAATACATTCAATCATGACATCATGATCAATCCAGAAAACAATCTTTGATTAACATTTAAAAAGTATACAAAAAGGTAAGAAAAAATGTCAGACAGCCAAGGGTTTATTAATCATAGGTTCATAAACTCTAGTCCAAAAATTGTCATCACTCGTATTCAACATGTTCTTCACATGTTGAAATATATTTATCTTTTTATTATAAACTTTCATATTATTTTCTTGATTTATACTCATGGTTTATGAATTTTTAGAATCTTTTTAAAATTCAATTTTTTTCAATTTTTCATTCCTTTTTTATTATTATTTGGCCTGCAAATTTCTTCATCATTTATGCAGCAATTAAAAAGTCCTCTTTGTTTGATTTTCATGCTGTTTATGCTTTATGAAGCTGCTTTTTCTATGACTTAAATGTATCAAAAACTTCTCGATGATCCTCACTTTAAACCATGTAATCCATTGGGATGTGGAATTGAGGACAAAAACACCTAAAAACCAGTCTGTGGAACTGACGGGAAATGCAGAGCTTGCCTCAGAGATGGTTAATGTGTCATGTCATACAGAGTGTATCTGGATTAATTTCATCCACAGGCTAAATGCAACAGAAACTCTGGAAAGTGCAGCAAAAACTGATTTTTTAAATGTTATCTTTTAAATAAAAATATGTAAACGGATCATTTTGTATTTTATTGAGGTTTTTTGTCTTTGATGCTGAGAAAAGCATCAATATTTTTTAAGAAACTGAGATTTAAAACAGAAAGATATTTTTCCGAAGCAACTCCTTTCCCTTGTGGATTCCAAGATGTGTAGAAGTTGAGCCCTTAATTATCTGCTTACTTTTAAAGAGCAATGGTAATATGATTTTGAAGAGAATCAATTATTTTTCTCAGCCCAATGAGGTTGATCCTCAATTTAGGGTTTTCAGTGCATCTTTACATCATTCCAAACAATATTTTGTAGTTAAAGTACAAGTTAATATTGCCTCTGAAATTGTAAGTATCTCGGGCTTTATGATGTGAAACAGACAATGAAGATAAACCAATTGAAGTTGTTAAGTTGGCCATAGAATTCATTGGGAAGGCTGGACTGATACCATATGAAAATGGTAATAAAGACTCATATCCAAGGGATTTGGTATAAACTCTGAGATTTTATGTGACGACAATTGAATAAAAGTCACCATTCTGTGCTTTAGGATCATCAAGAATGTAGCCATTCATAACTTTTGATAAACTTAACAACTGTTCCAATGATTCTTTTTGGTAAGAATCTCCATAATTTCTAATCACCTTAATATGTTGATTAATGAGTTTAATAAGCCATACAATTTTTCCCACACTTGTTTAAAGTTTTTAATCTTTTTCATGGTAAAAGAAATCTCCTGTGAAGGATTCAGCATAAATTGATGAAACTTTGGCTCTGGGTAAGTCAGTTCTCCATACTTGGTTGAGCATTTTCAAGATTGAAGGATGAACTTTGTTAATTTACCTGTAGTTGATTTCTTATGAAAGATGATTGACTTCAGAAAGTAAAAGATTATTGATCAGCCCGTTTTAAATCTCAATTACTTTATTGATTTTCTTTTTCAATTTTTGAGGAGACAAATTAGCGTGTGATTTTAAATGATTAATGTAACTCAGGAAGACCTCAATATGTTCAGGAATAGGGATCCATTCTCTACCACTAAACGAGTAGAAGAGTTTTTCCTCAAGAAGGTCAAGTAAGTTTTAAGTCAACCATGCTGCCAAATGTGGATTGTATTTGAATAGGATATCGATTATCAATAGAGAGTAGTGTCTTTCTATTTATTAGGCGTTAGTGTTTGAACAGAACCCATAGAACTCATACCCTTCATATTCACTGCTTTATACACACAATGAAGACAAAGTGTTAGTGAGCATGGATCTTACTGCTTTTTCACCGTTTGGTATTTCTTGTAAGTCAAGGCCCAAACCTTTAGTGACTTTTTTAATCTCATTCAAGTCATTTCTTATAAGCTCATCTTTAAATTTGGATAAATCTTAAGGTTTTCCTGATTGGTTATAAAAAGCATGAATTTCATTAATGCTTTTGAACTCACATTAAACATGATTTTGTTAAAGTACACATGATTATCTTAATAAAGCAGACTTAGTATCGCTTTACAAAGATGTGAATACATTTATGTTTTCAAGACTGTTTAATTTATAAAAGTTTAGCTTAATATTTTATTCTTTCTCGCTGGATATTTGAATAAGGGCATTTTATCCTTTCCCAATAACTTTGATCTGATAATTACCAGCTGAATAGTCAGATTTCCAAAAGCCATTTTCACTAATAGAGACTGAGTCAACAAGGACATTTTATTGTTTGATATCAAATTCAATCTAAACATCATTTAATGGATTTGACAATGTAAATTTTTATTCCCCCTTCTTGAAATTAAACCATGATGGTCTGAACTGGTTTTAATTTTACACGCGTTATTCAGCTCTTGCCTGATGCGAACAATATGCGATTAAAATAAATGCAATAAGTAAAAGACCTTTGATCCTGGCCATTTATAATTTTATAAGATTTACTTTATAATCATTCTATCGATCATAATTTTCAAACTTTATAAACTATCATTACCAATCAGATATTAAAACATCTCATTTCCCAAACCATTTCTTGTAACCGTAAATCAATGCAGCTCCACCCAGCAATGCTAATGGAGTAACAATACCCCAAATACTGCTTTATTCTTATTGTCCTTATCCAGCTTGCAATTTTTATTATTATTTTGGTTAAAGAGAAATTGATTTTTGACTTTCTGTTCGGAATATTTTTGAACTGATTTCCTTCAAGCTTTCTTTATCTTTCTTTGCTTTCTAATTGTATTTTTATAAAATCTTCTCGTAAGATTTGTGAATTTCAACATTTGATTTATCCTTGTTAAAGGCTAATTTTATGTCAGTCATTGCATCATCATAGTTTTAAAGCTCATATCGACAGAGGGCTCTTTTGTAAATGGCTTTAATATGGTCAGGATTTATTGTGATAGTTTAAGTGAAATAAATTTCAGCCTTTTTCCATGAGTTAATGTTGAAAAAGCATGACCCAATGTTGAATAACAAGCTGGCACTAACTTAAGCCATTTTTTGGCATTCAGCTTGTGTGGCTCCATAAAATTGTTGAGGATCAAGGATTCTAAGCCCTTAAGAATACTTATCAATTGCCTCTTTGTACTGACTGGCTTTAAAGAACTCATTACCTTGAGTTTTAAGTTAAAGAGAATCGTTAATTTTTTTTTCAAATATTTTAACTGAGACAATCTTTTCATAGTCAACTTCAGGATAAACTTGTTTTTATTGTTACTATTTGATTTATGGTTTCTCTTACAATTATTAAGCTTAAGGCTTGACCTATTAAGTTCGTTATTATTCTTGTTATTGTTCTTCTTTTTCATGTGATTAATGTTATTGTTATTGGCTTTGATGAGATTATTATTTTTGTTACTAAATGTCTTCTGAAGCTTCAAGATTGTTGAATGTGCTTGATGCTTATTGACTCAGGCTGTTATCAATGTGTTGAAATTCTTCAGAAGTATCGATATAAATGACATTAGTGTCAGTATGGCTTTGATTCTCAACATGTTCGTTGGTATTGTTGCTTTAATTAAGCGATTCTTGAAGGACAGTTTGTTAATTTTCGATATGTTCTGACATTTGAAAGATAAAGTTTATAAAAGATCCTCAATTTATTTGCTCTAAATTAAAATTTATCAATTTTTACTTCAATTTATACAAAAAATTAACAAAATATAAGATTTCTAATTAATCAATCAAATAAACAATCTATTTTTGGTTTAAGGGATAATAATTTGATATCAATTTAAAATAAACATTCTTTAAAAAATGAACGAATAAGCCTATATTGAAATCGAAGATATTTTCTTAAAAATTTAAGATATTATTGCCTCCAAACAGTCCATCAAGTCTATCGAAAGCTAAGTCAATAGAGAGCTCAATAAAATCAGAAAGTATCTCTTTTTTAATACTAAAGTCTCATCAATACCAACAGAAACCAACTCAACGAAGACCAAAGGAATCATTTCAATGTAACATTTATTAACTATCAAAATTTAGAACAAGGAAAAAAAATTAAACAAACTCTCGAAAAAATGAAACCCTTGACTCCATTAAAACCCGAATAAAGAAATTAATACCGTGAACAGTACATTTCAGCTTATTCAAAGAATTTTAAATGTTGTAAAGAACGTCATTGAAAAAAAGATCGCCAATCTTCATGAAAAGAAAGACAATAAAAAGAGACAATCAAGCATCTAATTTTTTAAGTATCATCAGGCTAAATTAGCCACTTTTGCTGACTGGTTGATCTCACCATCGAGAAAGTTCACTGTTTAACATATGAAATCATTGATAAAATATCTTAACGATTTACACATCAGCCACGAGGATAAAATATTTGAGGATTAATTGAAAGAACTTTACGAAAAGATATGTTTTACTGCAGAATAAACCCATTAAATTTCTCATGAAATGTTCTTATCATCATACAACAACCGTCCAAAAATAAACGATTACTTACTTCCTAAGCAAACAAAGTAAAACACGACAAGAAATTCAATTTGCCCAACTTATAAGATGATCGATTTATCAGTCATGCCAAAAATGTCCAAATAACTTTTGTTCTTAATGTTTTACTTCCATAAGGGAGAAATCGAACAATACTTGGCTGCAAAGGAATTGATGTCAACCTCTTGGAGATATTATGACAAGTTTTCAATTTGGTTGAAGAGAAATAGTCAGGCCACGATTGATGCCAATAACGATTATTAAACTGGAAATTACTACTGTTATGGAGCCTAGCTCAGCATGAAAGAAAGAAAAAACATTAAAGTTTACCATCGTTATCTCGTCCAAGATATATGATCTCCAAGCAAAAATCCATGATCATCTTAATTTTTGTTTCAAATCACCCCATGTTTAAAACATTTCTTTAATTAAACAATTTCTTTTTTTTAATTAAATTTCATATTTTTTACATACATTGACTTACATTTTATAAAAATGCTTCATATTTCAGTTTAAACTTAAAACAAAAAAAGTTATCTGATTACAAAAGTTAATAAAATACCGAAATCAAAATGGTTTTTCCAGCGCCTGACGAATCATACGATTAAATAATTGAGCATAAGACAATGAAACTAAACGGTTAAGTTGTGTACAAAAGATATGGCAAGAGAAAATTTCTTGGCAAAGGTAAATAATGTTAATCATTCAAGGTGGATTTGCCAAATGTTACGAAGGTATCAATCTTGAGACTAAAAATCTTGTTGCAATCAAAGTCGTATAAAAATCTACGTTAACTAAAAATAGAGCGAAACAAAAAGTATTTTTAAATGAAATTTAGCTTTTGTCAGAAATCAAAATTCATAAAACTTTGCATCATAAACATATCGTTTAATTCGACAGTGTATTTTAAGACTCTGTCTGTGTGTACATGATTCTTGAGCTCTGTCCAAACAAAGTACTTTCTCATTAAAATAAGACATTAAGCGAAATGGTAAGAAAAAGGAAGCATTTGACAGTTCAGTAAACACGATATTATATTTTGGAACTGTTATATGCAATTTAATACATGCACAAAAATCGAGTTATTCATCGAGACTTGAAAATGGGAAATATTTTTTTGAATGAGAACATGGATATCAAAGTCGGTGATTTTGGGTTGGCTGCAAAGTTAGAATTCACTGAAGAGAAGAAAAGAACGATGTGTGGAACACCAAATTATATTGCGCCA
>Ga0102832_1001087_pt1 | contig 24693 bp, 25 predicted proteins | sample EBPBio282013_DNA_FD_88942 | JGI IMG/M metagenome (GOLD analysis project Ga0102832, IMG submission 88942) | Wastewater treatment Type I Accumulibacter community from EBPR Bioreactor in Madison, WI, USA - Reactor 2_5/28/2013_ DNA (Illumina Assembly) | ecosystem: Engineered > Bioreactor > EBPR >... | reverse complement strand
CTTCACTTGATTTACTCATGCCCCGAAGATCCTATCAATTCAACTGCTGTAAAAGATGTACTTCACCGGGGGCTTACGATAAGCTTGTGCTAAGTCTAAGTATTCATCAAAGGTATCATCTGTTCCGTGGTCATGCAGACATGCGCAATGGCTTTGATAGGTTGAGTGGTTTGGAGAGGTGTCAATTTATGCCGGAATGACACTTAAACTATAGGGGGTCAGTTTGAGCTGGAATGAAATACTTTTGAATCTAATTCAATTTTACTTGACTTCCTTTGGGTGGGGTCAATTTGCCCGGAATAGGGGGTCAATTTGAAACGGAATTGGGGGTCAATTTGGTCCGGAATTGGGGGTCAATTTGGTCCGGAATCTACATTTTGGTATTAACAATGAACAAGTCTGGCTTGAATAATTTACGCGCTGCAAATCAGTGGATTATGTTTATATTTCATTTTTTACAAATAATATTTAGCTTAAAATCAATTTTTAATTTTGGCAATCAGTTTTTTATGTTTTTATGACCAAAGTCATTTTTGTTGGAGAGCCTGATCACCCTTTTGAGGGATGTTTTTTTTATTCCGAACTTTTAAATTGCAATATCTGGAAGCTTTAATAAAATAGTTTGTTAATAAAAACACAAAATAAATAAATAAAAGTAGCCATTATGAATAAAATTTACGCATTTCTTTTACTAATAGGCTCTGCTTTCTTTGCCTGTAATAGTTTTGAGATATTAACCCATAGCCAACTCAGGGAATTCACCCTAGACGAAATTGAAAAAAACGGAATCGGTGATGCCAAGTACATACGTGTTAAAGGGTTGTTTCCTGCCGACCTTTATGTATATTCCTACAAGGAGGGCGACAAAACGCCCGTTGGGTATAAATTTGGATTGTACTCGCTTGAGCAAATAAAAGCGTTGGAATCTGAAGCCGATTTGGAAACTTTTAAGCCCAATGTGCGCCTTTTCCTGGAAGTTTCAAACAACCAGATTGCTAGTGCAGATAAGTTTTATGAATACTTAACGAGTGAAGTTAACAAAGATGAGGATTTTGCCATTGAGGGCGTTGTTTCTCCTTTTGATTTGGATTCTGAGGATGAACGTTTGTTTGCGGAGGGTATAAATTTTGGCGAGAACAATTATGTACTCACTTACAATGCAAAGCCCGAGGATTCAAAATTCCTACTTATTGTTTCAGTTCTGGTGTTTTTGGGTAGTTTAATTTATTTGGTAGTGAGCTTCTCCGGCTCTAAAAATTCATAAACGCCATGCAAAAAAACAATCGCTTTATCCGGGCATTGATTCACTTTGCCCGCCTAGATGGTACTATTTCGCTTGAAGAAAAGGCATTTATTCAAAATCTGGCGCAAGGTTTAGGTGCTAATTTGGATGAATTTAATTCCATTTGGGATGCCGAAGAAAGCCAGCCCAACGAGGATGAATTTTCCGTGCTTGAAAACTACTTTTTGTTCGATACCTTAATACAATTAATGCTTGCGGATGGCATAGCCCATGAAGCAGAAATTGGATATGCCCAGAAAATTGCAGCCAAATTAGGTTTTGACTCCGCCATTGTTAACCAACTTATAGAGGTACATCAAGAAAAAAAAACCGGAAATGCAAAGCCTTTTCAGGTAAAAAGTCAATCGGATTCCATTTTACTAAAATCCCTATTCAACTAATATGGAAAAAATTTTACAGCGGTTTTTTGAAGAAAATGAATTGGAACCAATAACCATTGAAACCGAAGAAGGAAAGCATCATCGCTTCAGCATCTCCCTCGACAATACTTCGGCCGAATGCTTGCTTGAAGAAAATCAACAGTTCTGTTCACTGGTTTTCATGATATTTCTTCCGGTAAAAATGGTTGGAGGTCAATTTGCTCGTGTAGCTGAATTTGTTTCCATTATCAATTGCTTTTCGCGTACAGGATGTTTTATAGTTGACCAAGATACAGGAATAATTATGTATCGTAGCGATGGCCTGAACGGAAGCCTTGCAACACAGGATTATGATCAGTTGATAATTAACATTGAGGGTGCAATCCGAATGATGCGCCGCTTTTATCCCGGATTTATGACGCTAATGTATTCGCGCTCGGCGGTAAAAGATATATTCATGCAATGTGCAAATATTCCATTAACACATTACAACTAGTGCCATGAAGTACTTACTGCTCTTATTTCCACTGCTATTTCAGGTGCCAAGCAAAAATCCTGGTTTTTTGGCGGAACAAAAGAAGTTCTCCAGGGTAAAATCTGCTTTTGCCGAAAAGGAAAACGCGTTAAGCCGCAAACTTAGCCAAATTGGAATTGAGCCTAAAGAACTAAACCTGCTTTTGGTGGGGCTAAAGTATGAAAAGTTGCTGTACGTATTTGTAAAAAATAAACAGGGTTCCCGCTACCAATTTTTCGATTCCATTCCAGTATGTGCGCTATCGGGTGAACTTGGGCCAAAGCGCATGCAGGGAGATTTGCAGGTTCCTGAGGGCTTTTATTTTATTGATAGGTTCAACTCTCAAAGTTGGTTTCATTTGTCGCTTGGCCTCAATTACCCAAATTTAGCCGATCGTAGAAAAAAGGCTGGGAATAAATTGGGGGGAGACATTTTTATTCATGGGGAATGTGTTTCTGCGGGTTGTTTAGCCTTGACCAATGAACCAATTAAAGAGCTTTACGTATTAAGTGTGTGGGCTAGAAATTCCGGCCAGTTTAAAATACCTGTTTATCTTTTTCCATTCCACATGGATGCTGCGAATAGAGAGAATTTCAGAAATCTAGCCGAAGAAAAAGACTTGCTTGGTTTTTGGGAAGACTTAGCAGTTGGCTATACCCATTTTTTTAACCATAAGCAGGAGCTCAATTACTCCTTTGATTCAAAGGGTAATTATAGGATAAAGAAAAAAAATTAGCATAAACCCCTAAACAAAAAACATCTCCCATAGCCATGAAACAAAATCTACTTCAGTTTCGCCTTTTGTTAAATTGTTTAATAAAACGCCGACGGGCACGCATACTTCGTATTGATAAACGAGATGTTTTTTCCTTGGATAAAAAGTATTTTTCTGTTCAGGTAGAAGCAGAAAATTACTACAAAATCACCTTATTAAATTGCAGTGGATTTAAGCAAAAAGGGACAAGCTTTTTAGTGCCCTCAAGCTATGCCGGAAAAACCATTCAGGTGCAGGTAAAAGGTTTTAGGTCTGTTGATTGGAAGGATATAAAATTTCGTAAAAAACATTGGATTCCATTGCTTGACTTTAATGCTGAGCGCAAGCAGTATTACAATTTGGAATGGCAATTGCCTGCTCAGTTTGCTGCACCTGTATATAATGAAAGTTTGGAACTAAAGCCTTTTTCAGAGCCCAACTTGTATTCTGAATCCTTGTGCGTAAATCATGGGGATTTTGAGTTTAAGCAGGACTACAGTTTAGCAGATAAAAACACTACCAATTGAAAGAAATAATTAGCTTGTTTTTGGAACCCAACCCATCTAATATTTTAGTTTCCTGTTAAGAAAAAAAGCAGCCCAATTTTCGTGATAATAAGCCTGAACCAGATTCATTTAGTTATACTATTTTAATATGAGACACCACAATTACGCAACACCTAAGCCTTCTCCCTTGTTGAAGTTACTCTGGCGAGCAGCAGGCGCAGATGCCTTTATTCTTGAACGTTCAACCTACGCCGATCACATCAAATACGCCTGCTTGGGTGGAATTGTAGTAGCAACCGGGGTGATGGCGGCAATAGCAGGCGGCTATGCATTTTATACCATTTTTGAACCCAAAGGGTCTGCAATTTCTCCTGAAACAAATATTCAGACTCAAATTTTTTCATTGGTATTTGGGGCAATTTGGGGTTTGATTATTTTCAATATCGACCGATTTATTGTAACCAGTACTGGAAAAGGAGACGGCACAGAAGCCATTACCAAGAACGAGTTAAAAGGAGCACTTCCACGTATTATTATGGGTGCAATTATTGCGCTCACCATTTCAAAACCGGTTGAGATTCGAATGTTTAAATCCGAAATAGATGTAAAACTCCACGAGGAGCAAATTAAAATGGAGCAGGTGTATAAAGCACAGGTTGATTCTGTTTTTAATAGTGAAATCAGAAAGAAGGAATCAGTAATTAGTGCAAGATTGCAACGAATTCAGGAACTAGAGTCAATTAGCGATAAACTGAAAGCTGCCATTGCTCGGGAAATCGACAGTGAATGCTTAAGTCAATGTGAGGAGTATAAGCGCCAACTTGCGGGTAATCAGGCAGAGATTGCCTCGTTGAAATCAGATCCTGAGTTTGTAAAGGTTAAAGGACAATTGGAAGAAATTGAGAAAGAAAGGAAGAAGCAATTAGCTCAATCTAAGAAAGTAGCAGCTGGTTTGGATGGACTATTGGAAAGAATAAAACTTGCTCACGAAATAGCGGGTTTTTGGATATCAACATTCATTACGCTACTCTTTATGGCTATCGAATTAACTCCGATTTTCTTCAAATTGATGTTGATTAAGAGTCCATATGATTTTCTTGAGGAAAATGTAAAAGAAATAATTAAAGCGGAGAATGCAATTGAAATAATTCACGGCTACTACCAAGATAAAGAAGGTGTTCACAAAGATCTTGTTCGTTTTCATTTGGCTAGAAAAGTAATTGATGATAAAGTAAAGTTAATGGAAGCGCAGGCTGAAATGACAGATGAGGCTATAGCTACTTGGAAGGAGAACGAGCGGCAGAAAATTAAAACCAATATTGCATCATACATTAGTAACCAATCTTCAACAGAAAAACCTGTATAAGGAGGGTGTATGACCGATTTTTTCCTTCGAATTTCATCCTCTGATTACACAATTATCAAGGCATCTGATAAGCGTATTCAGCAACTCTTTGCAGGTGTTGGAGGTAGCGTTTCGCTGGTAGGTTTATTTGCATTCCTCTCTTTTGGCTATGGAATTGAAGAGTTATTTGATGATGCTTTGGCAGGATTATTAATTGGCTTATTTTTTTCAGGTGTTGTTTTCAATCTTTACGTCTTGTTGTTAACAACTCTTGAGAAAAATTTAGTTCCTCGGACCAGTTCATTTTTTTCTCGCCTGGTTTCCTATCTAGTGCGTATTGGTTTTATTGTTTTTCTCGCAATTATTCTCTCAAAACCGGTTGAATTGTTCTTTCTTGAAGGCCGTATCGCAAAACCTTTAAAGGAATTTAAGGATTCAATTTATTTAAATAGCGAACGCATTATCTTAGAGGATTATATCGAAGAATCTGACCCTATTATTCGGAAAATTATGGCCTACAGAGCAGCTGGGTATATTGAAGGGAATAGCCATTACGTAGAATTAACCAACGATTTTTCATTACTAACTAAGGAACGCGATAAACGATTGGCTGACTTGGAAGAACGAATAAACAAGAGTAAGTTTTTCATTGCACGTCTTGAGTTATTGAACAAGTACCATCCCCGTACTTGGATATTGACCTTTTTTGTTATCGTATTTTTTGGTTTGCCTCTTATTTTAAAATTCCTGGTTTCCAGAATAACCAATTTCTATGAAATAAAAGGGCAATTGGAAAAAGAATTTATTGAAAAGGATTATTTGTTGTTTAAACAAAAGTATGTTGAAACTTTTGAAGAACAGGGAATTCCCAATGTTGAATTCCAAGAATTAAGGTATGCAGATCCTCCTTTCAATACCAAGGAAAAAGTGGATGAGCGGAATTTTGAAGACGAAAAGCAATTAATAGAGTTGTTAAATCTTGAGGTATGAGTACAACCCTAATCAAGCAAGAACGTAAAACTTATTTTGCGGCTGATATTCGTGCCAAATTCCAGGGCAAAATGGAGGATTCCTCCCGGGTTAACTCACAGGAGCGATTTTTTAATACTGAAATACTTGAAGTTGAGCTTTCTAATCTTCACCGTATTTCAGAGCAAGAGTTCAATAATCCATCCTTTGATTCGTATATTTCTCCAGCATTACCTCCTGAATGGATTGTTTATTCCCACGCAAGCTCTTACAAAATAAAGGGTTATGAGCCCAAAGTAAAGGTTGATTCCCTACTCGATATCGTTAATGAAGGCTCCGAACGTTTTGGTACACTTCAAGGTAAACTTTATGCCTATCTTATCGATGAGGTTGAGCGTGAAGTGCCTCAAGGTTTTGAGAATTCATTAAGCCCTACCGGCGAGGTGCAAACTAAAACAGAGGATGGTAGAAATTATGAAAGAGCGGCTTATCAAGATTCTTTTGGAGAAAAGTTTTGGTCTGATTGGGAAGATAAAGGACCTGCGGTTAAGGTAGAAACAGAAACTACCAAAAAAGAGCCAGCAACAAATCCATTGGTAGGAGTTTTTGAGAATATTGGTTGTGGCAGCATTTTTTTACTTATTTTCCTTCTCCTTCTTTTTGCAAACGGTTTCACAGCCCTGGGAATCGTGTTGCTTTCCATTGTGGTACTGTGGTCATTGGCAGACCGTTTTCCAATTATTGGCAAGGCATTTGGCGCCTTGTTTGGAATTCTTGCCTGGATTTGGAGTTTGGCTGAAGTGTATATTTTTCTTTTTATTCTTGTTTCTGTTGTCGAAACCTGCAACCCCCAAACCACAGCAGATAATTCGGATAATTCGGAAACAGATTCCCGAAAAATTCCTCTTCCAGATGAACGGGATTATGTTGTTCCTCCTCGACCAAAGAAAACAGATGGAATAAAGCCACGCAATATGCCAAAGCCCAGCAATGTGAATGATTCTCTCATTCTTAGAACGATGGCCTGGAAAGACTACCATGGAAATTGGTACTGGGGAAGGTACACAATTTCAAGAGTCAATTATTCTCTTAGTTATTTCAATAGGCAGTTTGTTGAGCCAAGTCCAACTTTAAGTGAATTGTCGTATTACCAGGTGCTTTACGGCAATTTGATTGATTTTGATAATCAGTTTTTGGGCTCATTGCTTAACATGTATGATAGCATTGGGCGTGCTAACAACCTAGACGCGGTGGCCTTTGCAGAAATGGTAGTTTCCAGTGTTCAGGATATTCCCTATGTATTGGTGGTAAATGATGCTTGCGATACTTACCTAAGCGAAGCCGGTTTTGTGGGTGACTACATCAGAAGCGGAAAACCTTCCGAGTGCAACCAAAAATTTGGTCTTTTTAGTCCCTATGAATTTGCAACCAATCAGAGAGGCGACTGTGATACCCGAACGGTGTTTTTATATTCAATTCTTAGCCGTTTTGGGTACGATGTAGTTATTCTAAATAGCAATAAGTATGGACACTCGATGCTAGGTGTTGCACTCCCTATTGGTAAAGGAACTTCGTTTCGATTCAGAGGAAATAAATACTATTTTTGGGAAACAACAGCAAAGAATTTCACTCCTGGCTATTTGTCTCCCGATCTTAAGGATGTAAGTAAATGGTATATCGCTTATTATTCAAATTAACAACTAGATAAAACATGGAAAATGCTGAAATTATGCAAGCAGTACTTGGCTTGATCATTCAACTGGTAATTGGTTTGCTTACACTTTATTTTGCTTTTAGTTTAAGTAAAACGTTCTTCTTCAAATCCTGGGCTGTTGATACTTCTAACAAGGCCTACATGCTTGTTCTGTCTGGTATTCTCTTCTCAACAGTTTATTTGATGTCTGTAGCATCCGCTCCTGTATTAACAACCTTTAAGTTGTTGAAACTGCAATATTCAGGTGCTGATTTTTTTATGCAACAGTCAAGATTTACTCTCGTATTCCTGGCCTTGGCAATTCTGATTGCATTTGTCAATTCATTCGTAGGCTTAAAAGTATTTCCCATGTTAACTAAAACCATTAAAGAAAAAGAGGAGATTGAAGCTGGAAATTTAGGTGTGGCTCTGTTAACGGTGGTTGTTATTGTAGGACTTTCATTGCTATCTGCAGAGGCTATGAGTTACCTGTTTGATTTTGTGATTCCATATCCTGCTAGAGGCAACCAATTTCCCTTTAACTAATTGATAGATTAGTTGGAATTATTATTATTTATTAATAAATTTATTTTCAAATAAAAATTGAATTATGGCAAAAATTGGACTTTACATGATTGTCCTAGGATTGGGATCAATCGTTTTGAATTGGATTGGTTGGGATTTTAAAATTCTTTCCTGGATGGGCGATGGTTACGGAATTAGATTGGGTATTGCGGGTGTGGGTTTAATCCTTGCCATTATTGGTTTGGCAGGGGGAGAGGAAGAAGAAAAAGCAGAAGAGAAGCCGGCTGAATAAAACCTTGTTTGCTTTGCTAAACTGCTTATCTGAACCCGCCTTATGGCCTGGTTTTGGATGAATGGCAATAAAAGGACCGCTTAGTGATTTAAGGGCGGTCTTTTTATTAAAATGATTATGAGACAGCCACCCTAATTGATATGGAGGTGGTGATTATTCTTCAAATGGGAATCTTTCAGGTACAGTTTTTGCCTTTACATCTTTTAAGAAGCCATAATCGAACCAGCTGCTTTTTCTTTATCCGCTTGATTTTAAGCCTTTGGATTTTGCCATTCCCCCTTTCAACCAATGACTTTTTCTTTCGCCATGCGCAATGGCAAGTGAATGAATTACTTTTGCGCAAGGGATTGAACACCTATTACCGGCTGAAATTTGCCCTACATGCAAATGGCTTTTATTTGGAACAGGTGCTAGTTGAAGACCCAAGATTGTGTGCCGTGTATATCAATCCCATTCACTAGATGTAATACTGTTTGTCCTCATGGGTATTGGTAAAAGCAAATTGGCCTTTCAAAAAATAAAACTGACTATTTGAGGGATGACCTCTTATTTTAAAGCAGTTTCACAGGAATATACAGCCATAGTGAAATTTTTATGCCCCTTGTGGGAAGCTCCACCGAACGCTTCAACCAAAGGGCTAAAATCAAAGCCGGATGAAGAGCTTCATTTGGGCCTTATTTGTTACCTGTTGCCATTATTTGTTCGTACGTTTTTCAGTTGCGATTCCTTTTTGTCACGCCAATTATTACTCCAAAATTTCCGTCTGTTTGTATCCAATTTTTTTCCGGTAAATAGGTCCTTGATACAAAACCGTCAAGATACAAAGCATTTAAACAACCCAAACTTTGAAAGTAATTGGCAAAGTCACAAAAGTTAATTTCTGTCTTTGACATGGCAAACACTACTCTGTTGTCAGGCAGAATTCCAACACCATTTCTAATAGTTAGGTTTGTTGAGCCCTCTTTAAATGCAGGGTGAATTTGTCCGTTAACAAGAAGCATTGGTCCCGATTGCGTTGCATATTTTATTTTACCGTTGTCCTTGAAGTCGGTCGTCTTGCATACAAAGGGAATGTTGTCGGTAGTCATGTAAAATACCCCATTGGGTTTTAAATAGAAGTTACCTTCTCCGTCTGCTGTATCCAAATCCGCAAGTGTCTTTGAGTTTTGTATAAAAAGTCCTTGTGGCGAAAAGTCTTTGTTAAACATGCCGCCATTCATTGCAAAAATGAGTGTCAACTTTTTACGCTCAACATGGTTCTTTAAATTCTCAAAGCTATAAAAAATTTCGTCTTTATCGTTTTTCCAGTAGAGTTGTAGCTCCTGTGTTTTGGTATCAACAATATAGGCTAAAATTTTGTCGTCAATGGAGTTTTGGTTTGTCGTAAAGGCAACTAATCCTGCTGTCAACAGGAGCAATAAACTCATTAATATTAATTTCACTTTGTGTTTCAATTTCTGTCGTTGTTGGTTTTTGTTTCGTTGTCTATGGTTCCTGCTAAGGTCTGATTGTGAAAAAGCCTATTTAAAATCTGCTGAATAAATATGGGGTTAAACCAAGAGAAAAACAAGTTTAGTTGTTCCCCATGGTAAAGTACACCTAGTTTAATTGTTTCCAGTTTTGAAGGAAGCGGTCTTCAATTTAATTGAATTTTCAGGTTGGTAGTTTTTCATGTACATCAATCAACCATTCAAGGTATTAATTTCGTGTTGTTTTCAAATTGCCAACAAGAATAGATTATGGATGCTTGTTGCGCTGCATCGTGGTTAACACAGAAAAAAACTTTTTCCTTCCCCGTGCAAAGTGACTAATTGGGTTTTCAGTTAAATAATTAACGATTTCCACTAAACGGCTTATCAAGCTTTCTCCAAATTGCCCTGTTTTGGTTGAATGGCATTTTAACTAACAAAATAAAGACTGCTAGATGATTTAACCGGCGGTCTTTTATTAAAAATGTTTAGGAGTCAAACACCTCAATTAATAAGGAGTTGGGGTAATTCTTCAATTAAGAAATCTTTCAGGCACAGTATTTGCTTTTCTCCCTTTTATGATGCCTGAAACGAACCACGTACTTTTTCGTTGTCCGCTTGATTTTAAACCTTTTGACGGATTAATTTCCCTATCAAGTAATTCCTTTTTCTTTGGCCATGCGCAATGGCAAGGGAAGGAATTGCTTTTGCGCAAGGGATTGAACACCTATTACCGGCTGCAATTTGCCTTACATGCAAGCAGCTTTTATTTTTTGGAACAGGTTCATATAGAAGACAATAGTCTGTATGCTTTGTATGCCAACCCCGAAGATCTGAGCGAGTTGGAAGCTGAGTTTCACAAGGAAGTTTTAGCAGCCTGTTTGCGCGAATTGTTCCCTGCTCCCAAAGAGGAGGATCTGCTGAGCATGACCGCAACAGAACTCTTACCGCAGTTGGCGTTTTTGGTTCAACCTGTTTTTTTTCCGTTTGATGGTCTATTAAAAATAGAACAGCGTACGGATTTCTACCTCTATCCTGAGTTTATACTTACTGCCATCGCTGCCAGGTACAGAAAATTTGGGGTTGAAGGCTTGCTTGGTTTAGTAAAAGAAGGATTTCGACTTTTCCCGGAAAACAGAGAGCTTCAGCTTATGCATTTTTTTATGCATTCGTTTTTAGGTGAAAAAAAAAGCGCGAAGCTCCCACTTGCCCTTCCCGGATTTTTTGATTGTTTGGGTGAAACTGGGAATCCCTACCGCCTCCGCATGGAGTTTCTATTGGAGTATTATTTTAGTCAAGACGAGCGCAAGACAGCACTCCAATTGGCCGACCAGATTCACCTAGATCCTCATTCACCCATCAGTGTTTTAGATTACCTGCTTAGTTTGCTAAAAGCAGATGTGTGGTTAAACCAAAAGCAAGACTACAAAGGCGTGGCTGAAATTTTGCGTTACCTGAGTTTTTTTGGAGGCAATGAACTCTTGTTGTATTACCAGTTATTGGGCTGTGCATTGGCTCGTCAGGGTTATTTGCATGAGGCTGAAAGGTACAAACTAAAGGCACTTGGGCTAAAAAATAAGTTTCCCTTAGTGTATCATCAGCTGGGCAGAATTGCCAAAAAGCAGGGTCGAATACAAGATGCTTTGCGGTATTTTGAGGAAGCCATTTCCCTAGAACGTTTTTTGTACGAATCCCATAGTAATAAATCGAATGTCCGTCGAAACGAAGCTGCAGAATTGGAATACATTTTGTGCCTGGCTCAAGTTTCCTATTCCAAAGCCTATGACGCTTTTGATGTTTACACTTACCATTTTCCAAGAACCAAAATTCCTTTTGATTTGATTAAAATACAAAATCGTTTGGATAGGCTCTATACCAAACAGCGGCAAGAAAGTGTGGCTCCTTTGTTGAAGGATATTTGCCAAGCTGTTGAAAATTAAGTCTTCGGCATAACAAGGTAACTACAAAACACTGTTTAATTTTTTATACAAGCTGTCTAATTTCTAACTCCATGCTACCGGAAAGACCACGCTATTCTCCTTGTCCCAATTGCAAAGCATGTTTAGAGGTGCATAGCTACAGAAGCTTTAATTCGTTTGATTCGGTGCTGTACTCGGATTTCAATTTGTACCCCTTTAGCAGCTACTTTTCTTCCAGCATTGGCTTTTGCAATTTTTGTACGTCCTATTTCTGGTTAAGCGATTTGCAGCAATATCCCACAGATGCTTGGGAAGATAGCAGGCACCAAACTACGGATTATGTAGTAAGAAGGCTTAGACCTCTACAGTTGGAGGATGCCATACGCAGCGGCTTTGTGCATTATCCGCACGACTTGTTGCAGATTTCGGTAGAGATTTGGTGGGCAATCAACGATACATTTCGCTTTTTAGGTTACTGGGATAAACCTAAATTCAAGAGTATTGCAGATGAAGAAATTTGGAAAGCTGCATTGGATAGGTTGGTAGTTTTATTAAATCCCCGTGTGCCTATTCAGCGGCTTATGCTGGCAGAAGTGCATCGCAACCGGGAAGAATACAGTAAGTGCTGGGGACTATTAGCAGCTAATACCAATTTAGAGTTGGAAAAAGCGCTTTGTAAAATGCGTGCGGCTTGTATGGAAAAAAATAGATTTCTCATTCGATTAAGTGATAAAAACTAAGCCCTTGATTAAACTATTTTCAATATGCATTCCCTTTCGTGCCCCTGAATTTTATCCCCTCGAAAAATTTGCAGTACGGGAAACTATTTCAGGGCATGACTTTTTTAATGGAAGAATATCGGGGACTGAGGGATTTTACTTCCTCGTTGGTAAAGGTGATTTTCTTATAACCTTGGCTTTTAAACTGCATCCAAGTGGCAATTTTCGTATGTTGGTCCATTGCACTGGTTTTTACCCAAGGCCGTTTTTTTGTGATCATTATACCATGGACTCGTATTTCTTTATGAATGAATACAATAGGCGAATAATTACTAGCAGAATGCGTTCTATTTTCCCAAAATTGGATCCACTTGAAGTTTTACACCTGCCGGCAACAGAGTTGTTAATGCATTTGGGCTATTTCAGCCAATCTGCATTTTATCCTTACCCGGAGTTAAGCCTTTTGCACTTGCGGGCTGATTTTTATGAGCATCCTGAATTTATTTTAACTTATATGAAAATTCAGGACCATTTGCGAAATGGAAAGAAAGCAATGGATATAATGGATAATCCCCGATTTAAATTTGCTGAACTTCCTCAATTTCGATTTATCAAGGCCTATTACCAATGGGTTGAGATTAGAAAAAAAGGTGGAAGAGAGTATGAGCGTGTGGAAGGTTTAGGTGAATTTCAGAAGACAGCCGATTTTTTGTATGAGTGGTTTAGGTCTCAGCTCGATATGCCTGAACTAATGGAACTGGCCAAAGGAATTAAAATTGATTTGATTCATCCTTTCACTTATTTAGATTACCGGATTGCCTTGTTTCAAACACAATTGTTAATTGAAGATGAATCAAGCATCGAACTTTTACAATCCACTATCAACGAACTTATTCCTTCTGGTGGCAGGCATTTAGAGCAATACTATTATTTTCTTACACCAGCAATAAGGCACAGCACTTCGGCCTGTTTAGAAAAGGAGTCGAAGGAGTTGTTTTGGGAAGCCGGATTTATGCAAGTGCTACAATTTGATAATCTTGGAAGAATCGCGATTCGCTGCAAGGATTACAAAAGCGCTCTGTTTTACCTCAATGAAAGTATGGCTATTCAATTTCAGTTTGCGGCTACATTTGCCAGTTATAAAATCAATAAAAATACCTATGTCAATTATTTGTTTTGCCTGAAAATGACCAATGCCTGGGAGTATGGAATTCGCTTACGGGAGTTTAAGCAAAGGTATCCTATGCTTAAGCTAAATAAACTTTTCAGGAAACTAAAAGCCAAGAAAGAGTATATGCGGTTTAAGCCCATTCTTCCTGAAGATGTTCAAAACAAAGTCTTCAGTTTGGCTCATCCTTTGTTACGTTTCAATCCTGTTTATTTAATGGATTAAAGAAGTGGATATGCAAAAGAAAATACTACTCCTTTTGTCAATTTTTTTGATGATGATTGTCCTGTTTTTTACTTGGAATCATTTAATTAAAAGACCGGAAGTGCAAGAGGATACAAATTGGGTTGATACATCAGGCTTGGATTACCCTTGGGTGGCCCCTCAAACAAATAAATACTTCTCAGATTATCCTAAATGTACAGATTCTATGCAGATAGAAGTAGTTAGGGAAATTGAACGCAGCATGGTTTTTATTCAAGGCGGCTCTTTTATATTGGGAAATAACTTGTGCAAAACCGTTCAAAAAGATTCGGTTCCTTATTTTACAAGAGAGTTTCCACCTCATCGGGTTAAAGTACCCAGTTTTTATTTGTGTAAGTTTGAAGTAACACAGTTGCAATACAAAGCCTTAACAGGCATGGAGCCAAGTTCGACACTTAAATCAGATTTTCCGGTTGATCAGCTTGGATGGCATGATGCAGTAAAATTTATTGAGCGCTTGAATGCTCTAAGTGGCAAAAAGTACCGTCTTCCATCTGAGGCGGAATGGGAATATGCTAACCGCGCCGGAAATTCAGACCCCTTATTTCCAAACAAGGAATACTTGGATTCACATGAATGGTATAGGGATAATTCGGGTATGGAAATGCACCCTGTTGGAACAAAGAAGCCAAATAGGTGGGGCTTGTATGATATGAATGGAAATGTTGCAGAGTGGTGTGCAGATGATTATGCAGAAGACTATTCTGATGCATACGCAACGGCTGATCCTTATGTAAGCAAGGATAGGGGGCTGGATCTGTTCAAAAAGGAGGGAATTTTAGGGGGGATATGAAATTTATTCGCGCTTCAAACCGGTTTAATTATACCAATTTTGATGGATGGGGATTGGGATTTCGTTTGGCCCTCTCCAAAAAATGAAATTGGCATTGAATTTGTGTAGTCTTTTTTAAACTAAATACTAATATGCAAACCATTAATTTACTTTTTCGCCTACCTGATAATTATATCCCTTCCAATCAACATTATCAGCTACACACCAATCATCTGTTTTTTGGTGAAGCTAGGTGGACGAACAATTCTTTTGAGTTTTACAAGGGTAGCAATGTGTATTACCGTCTCAGGTTTTTGCCTCATGCAAAAGGTTTTTATTATTTGGATGAAGCCGAAGTGGTTGATAATGGGTTGTACAGTTTGTATGCGAATGCAGAAGATATTGCCGAGTTGGAAGATGAATTTCACAAGGAAGTAATTGGACTTTGTTTGCGTGAGTGCTTTCCTACACTTTCTATTGATATGGTAGAAGAAATGCCTTTGGCAGACTTGTTGCCTCAATTGCCTTTTTATTCGCAACCGCTGTATTTTCCCTTTGAGGAATTGGGTTATTTGCAGTATAGGGAGGATTATTATTCCGAGCCTGTAATTTATACAACCCAATTGGGTATTGAATTTCGCAAAACCGGAGGTGGAGGATTTTCTTATTTTACGAACCGAGGATTGGATTACTTTCCGGAGAATTATTCCCTTCGCAGTTTTGATTTTTTTCTCAATTCCATAATGGGTCCAAATTCATCCTATAAACCAACTTTGACTGCGGATTTTTATGCACCTATTGCCTCCTTACCAGATGCCTATAAATACCGTTTGCACTATACGGCAGAATATTTTTTTGGGAAAGATGATGCCTTAAAACTTGAGCTCAGCGAAAAGTTTATTCTTGATCCGTTTGATCCTTTATTGCCCTTGGATTACGTGATTGGATTGCTTAAGGCGGATACCCTGTTAAATGTAAAAAAGGATTATGTGGGAGTAGCTAAAATCCTTAAACACCTGAGCTTTTTTGGCGGGAATGAGTTGATGTTGTATTATCAGCTTTTGGGTTGTTCATTGGCCAGGCAGGGCTTTTTGTATGAAGCAGAGCGTTATAAATTGAGGGCGGTGGGTTTGAAAGCCAAGTATCCTTTGGTTTACCAACAATTGGGAAGGATTGCTGCCAAACAAGGAAGGGACGAAGATGCAAAAAGATATTTCAAAGAGTCTTTGGATTTGGAAAGATTTAGTTACAAGAATTCAAAATTGCCAAAACCAAAACCCAATGAGGCCACTAGGTTGGAGTATCTATTGTGTTTGATGCGTCTCAATGACTATAATCTTGACTTTGAATACCGTATCTACCGAGAGATTTTTAAGCGTGTAAAAGTTCCCTTGGACAAGAAATTATTAGAAAGACGATTGGCAAAGGTATATGCAGTTCAACGCAAGGAGAGCATTAAACCACTATTGAAAGATTTGTGCAAAGCTTCAGAAACCGAATAAGTATGAGAATAGGTGATAAGGATGGAAGGGCAGGGGCAAGACTTGCTGCCAGTTGTATTGTTTTATTTTTGATGCTCACATCCCTAGCAAATGGGAATTCAATCCGCCAATTTTCCTTTCAGGATAAAGGATTAAGTGAAAAACAATTTAAGGCACTAAAATTAAAAGTAAGAAGCGGCAAGGCAAATTTAGATGAAGCCTACTTGTACATGCAAGAAGCCGAAGGAAGGGAATCTTGGGAGATTCGAAAGGTGTTGAATCCTTATTTGAAAAAATATCCGGATCCCGGATTTTCAAAAAAGAATTTCTTGCTGCATTTGCGCCTATTCAATGGAGGAGATTCGCTAACATTTAGTAGACTCAGGATTGCCAAAGAGAAATTCGGCAATGAAATGACAAAGCAAGAACGATTAACTTGCGAACTGTTTCTACTGATGCATGCCGTTTAGCTTGCTGCCCAAACCCTTGGAGAATCGCTAGATACCACTTTGTTTATTCAGTATTTTGAAAACTATTTACCTAGCTACAAAGGAGCAGGAAAATTGGTATTCCTGCTGCAAGTTGGGGACATAAAATCCTTGCCGAAAGAATTGGATGAACCTATGACAGCTGATGTCCTGTTTGGGTCGAATTTAAAGCCTTTAATGAGTTACTTACTTGCAGCACTGTTTTCGGATAAAAGAGCCTTGACAAAGGAGGAATGGCATCGATTTATTTCGAGGTTGCCAGAGGTACAAGATAAAGAAAAAGAGCTTAATTTTTTGCTTGAAGAAACAAAAGGAATTGCAAGAAAACAGCTTGAGTAAGTTGCCTGAATTTTGTTCTTCAATAACTCAAAGTTTTGTTCCAAACCAAGCTGCTTTAAGTAAAATAGAGCAATTGATTGGTAAAATTTACCATCAACTACTACAATTCATTTTCAATTATGGATACCATTAATCTCTTGTTTCGCTTGCCAGAAGGATTTAGGCCCAATGGGCGGGAAATGGCTGGCTTTTTTGACAAGTCGTAAATCTAGTTGTTGGCTTTGAATTTTGAGAAGGCGAGTGATTTTGAATTCAGGACCTATGATCCTCAATTTGGCCGTTGGTGGCAAGCCGACCCATTGTTTCCGCAACTGCATATTTTGCCACCTATTCCAATGAGATTTCCAATTCAGACCATGCCGTTTTATATGGCTACGATGAAAGGGGAAATGTGGAGCATCTCGTAAGGTATACCAAAGGTCTCATCCCTTTGAACCAACAATTCAAGTCAGTACATTACCGCTTCGATCAATTGAGTGGCAAAGTGAATGAGGTCATCTACCAAGAGGCCAAACCCGACCAATACGTTCACCACTACGAATACGATGCCGAAAACCGCTTGGTAAAATCCTATTCATCCACCCGCCTGGAAGCCATTCATGAATCGGCCATCGATGGCCTCAGACCGGGCTTGGATGCCGCTTATGCCTATTACCTGCATGGCCCATTGGCCCGCACCGAGCTGGGCGAAATTAAAGTTCAAGGGGTAGACTATGCATATACAATCATGGGCTGGCTAAAAGCGGTTAATTCAGATCAAATCAATGCCGCCAACGATATGGGAAAAGATGGATTTAATGGAACACTGGGTGGTACAACCTTTACAAGTGATTTTCCTTTGGACGAAATGGGATTTAGTCTGCATTATTTTGAGGGTGATTACGCTCCTGTTTTAAAACAAAATGATGGTTCAAGCGCTGAGGCTTTGCATAATGCAATCCTACAATATCCTTCATTTGCTGCACTCCCAACCTCACTCAATGCAACAAGCCCTTCCTTGTACAATGGCAATATCTCCCGTATGATTACTGCCATCCGCCAGTTCTCCAGCCCTTCGCCAAGTTTGGTTTCTGCATATCAGTACGACCAACTCAACCGCATCACAGCAGCCAATTACCATTACCTGTCGGCAAACAATACCTTGACAGCTACCGAAGATTGGAAGAATACGTTTACCTACGATGCCAATGGCAATATCCTAAGCCAGTTTAGAAACGCCTCTGGAAGCAATCGTGAAATGGACGACCTAAAGTATTTCTACAGGGCTTACGATAAAACCAATGCGAATGCTCCAATCACCTATTCTTACAGTAGCTCCGGCGCATTGGTAAATGCTTCCGGAATTCCTTTGGATGAGAACCAATTTGACCTCAGCAACCAATTGAGTTATGTTGCAGACAGCAAAGGCTCAGGAACCCATTCAGACGATATCGACAACCAGAGCAATAGCTTCACAACCCGGATTATTCATTTGAACTTCGTCATGAGGGCCAAAAGGCCAAAGAAATTGGCCGTTTCGCGAGTAAGGCATACCATACTTGGTATGCTGAGTGAGAGAAATGGGCAATTTCACAGGCATTTTGGGCAGTAATAGATGGTCAAATGCATATTCCGGGTTTAAATCAGTACGATGAGATTGGTAACCTTACACAGGATATCAGTGAAGAAATCGAGAAGATTGAATGGACGGTTTATGGCAAAATCCGCAGGATTACCCGGATAGCAAGCAGCAGCAAATCGGATTTGGAATTTGAATATACTCCGGACGGACATCGTTCGGTAAAGATAGTAATACCCAAAACCGGCACTATGCGCACTTATACGTATTATGTAAGAGATGCGCAAGGCAATATCATGGCCACTTACAGCAGGCAGTTTCAGAAAACCATCGACTATGCCAACCTGAGTTATGCCCAGGTAAATACCAGTTTAATTCAAAAAAGCAGTCCGGAGAGTTTTGCATGGTTTATTGCTAACGAGCATGCCAATGGCCCAAGCGGATTCAGAAATGCATTGAAGAATGATATTTTGTCAAGTTCATCGGCAACAGAGTGGTTTTTAAACCACCCTAGCTTCAATCCGGAACTGATTTTGGGAATGGAGGAGGAGTTGGCAGAGCGTGTTTATTTCCATACTCCTTCAGCGGAGCTATTCAGAGCCTTGTTCAATACGGGGAATATCAATCTTGATCAATTGTGTGGATGCATGAAGAATAGGAAGAATGAGCCGGGAGCACCGAATTACCTGGCCTTTGTAGAGTATATGCTGACACAAAACAAATTACGCAGCGTTTATTTGCAGTATTTGTCAAACGTAGAACCATCGGTTTATTCAGCCTTTCTAGCAGAGGCAGGGGTAACACCAAGCAATTTTGAAGCGGAATTGGCGGAGATTGAGCAGAAGATTATTGACAATGGAGTTTCTGCCATTTATAGCTCTTTTGTAACCGTATCACAGGATTGCCCCTCTCATATAGCGGATTTTCAGAATCAACTTGTTGGAGATTGGCGAGAAGATTACAGACAGGAACTATCTTCCATACCCGACTTCAACGAGTTATTTCAAAACACAAGCCTCGATAATTTTAATTTCCCATGTGCTGAATTGGGATTTAATTACCTGTTCTCCCTTTTAAATTCCGACAATTCTGCTAACTTGCGTAGTACCTTAATTAACCAGGTTCAAGGAGCAGGAATAAGCACGCTGCAACAAAAGAAGAATTGGTTAATAGACTGGTATTTTAGCAATGATCCCATGGGCTCTATCTACCTGGCAACACTACGCAATCCGGCATTGGTAAGCACTTACCAAACCAATCCGGGTATGCTCTATGGGACGCCCTTTGCCACCGGCATGGAGAATTACTTCCAGAAGATAAAGAACTACTTTGGCCAAAGCATGTATGATCAGCTAGTAACGGAATTTGCCCAACAGTCTAATTTGTATGTGGATGAACTAAGAATTGATGATTTTAACATCTATGGAAGCAGCCGTTTGGGGGTTTACGAAGCCAACAGAACAATAAGCCGCAGAGTAGCCCGCGACCTCAACAACGACAACCAAGTAAGCAACAACGAATACATAGTAGAAACCCCGGAGGAAGTACTTTATTTATTTAGTTCGTACCAATTGGAACGCGGCTCAAAGAGATACGAATTGGCCAATCATTTAGGTAATGTACTCACAGTTATTTCAGATAAGAAAACAGCGAACTTCATAGGTACTACCTTCAACTACTTTTCAGCAGAACGCATTTCAGCAACAGATTACTCTCCATTTGGTGCACCGTTATTTGGAAGGACTTGGAATGGGGGAGAGTATAGGTTTGGCTTCAATGGGAAAGAATTAGATTCAGAAGGAATGGGCGGGGGAGGAAGTACTTATGATTATGGGTTCAGGATTTATAATGCGCAATTGGGTAGATTTTTAAGTGTTGATCCATTGACGGCTTCTTTTCCTTGGTATACTCCATTTCAATTCGCTGGGAATAAACCAATAATTGCGATGGATTTGGATGGGTTAGAAGAATTGATAGTAATAAGGTGGTATGACAATCAAAATAGGTACTCTGGGGAAACTGTATTTAGAATTGAAAATGAAGATTATAGAATTGATAAGTCCCCCAAAAAAGCAATTTATCTAAAATGGGATGTTCGGATTAAAGTCCAAATCCATCGTTTATTTCAAGATAGAACAGATGAATGGAGGAGTGTTTTTTTTGAATTAAATTCTTCGGGTAAACCAGTTGGAATGAAACCAGGGATTGCTCTACCAGTTCCATTTAGAAATTTTATTGACTATGGAAGAAATGATAAACTAAGAGAAATGAATTTAAATAATAAAAGGTCGATTTTATTTGGGATTTCTCCTTTAAGAGTTTATTTTAATCAAAATTCTTCACAATTGCAGATGCAAACTATGTTAGTTGATAATGTTGTTGTTGATAATCAGGCTGTTTTGCATGAGGCAGTTGTCTTTACTAATAATAATCCTGACTATAAGGCCTTTGTTTATGGCAGTGCAAACACTGATGGCCAAGAAACAGGATTTGATAATCAAGACCTTTCTCAAAGACGTGCTAATTCGACTGTTCAGGGCCTAGTCCAATCAGGGATTGATCCTTCGGATGTTACAAATACTGGCGGAGTTGGTGCTTCAACAAGACTAAAGGGTTCAACTAATCAAGGTACCCAAGAATTAAACAGAAGTGCTACGATTGAATTTATTGTTCCAAGATGAGAAGAAATAGGTGTTTTTTTTTGTTGCTTTTTTGTTTGACTTTGGGGCAATTTTCAGTAAGTTCTCAAAGTTTATTTAATAAAATGGGAGGTCATAATTTGTCAAATGAATCAATAGATTTTAAAGGCATGAGTAAGAATGATTCATTGATAGCCTTATCTATTTTAACCATTAAGCAATTAAAGCCAAAGCCAATTCATTCTGACACATCTTATTTTGGGAAAAAGTATGAGCTATTTGCTGATACTACTCATCATGATGATTCTTCCGTTAGTATTATTACATACTTAAATGATTTTGAGTATTTAGTTGAAAGCAGGGGGAGGAATTCCGGTAAAGATTTTTACTATTATTCTGAGATTAACAATAAGAGGAATGGAGTATTTAAGAATTTTTATCCAAATGGAAATCTAAGGTCAATTCAACTTTATGTGTTTGACATTGAGGTAGGTGATTGGTTAGAATATTATCCTAATGGCAAATTGAAATCCATTAAGGTTTTTGATTTTGAATATTCCGATTTTTTCCTACCACCTCAGGAGATGGTTAGGGAAAGAGTCGATCATTCTTATGGTATTTGTTGCGATTCAACTGAATATCTTGGGCCAGTAAAAATGCCTATACGGGCGGAATATTTTTATTCGAATGGTTTTATTGAGCGGATTGAATTTTATAAAGATAGGAAAAAGACTGGAGTATGGAAGTATTTTTCGCAAACAGGTAATCTAAAAAAAGAAGAGGAATATGAGTTTGGAATATTGAAGCGAACTGTCCAATTTTGATTTAGCCCTAACTATTTTTAGATAATTCATTGAAATGCTTAAATTAATCTATGTTAGCAATTTATTTGGCAGCACTGCGTAATCCTTCCTTGGTAAGCACTTACCAAACCAACCCGGGTATGCTCTATGGAACGCCCTTTGCCACCGGCATGGAGAATTACTTCCAGAAGATAAAGAACTACTTTGGCCAAAGCATGTTTGATCAGCTAGTAACGGAATTTGCCCAACAGTCTAATTTGTATGTAGATGAGATAAAGGTTGATGAGTGGCATATTTACGGCTCTAGCCGTTTGGGCATCTACGAAGCCAATAAAACCATAAGCCGCAGAGTAGCCCGCGACCTCAACAACGACAACCAAATCAGCAACAACGAATACGAAGTAGAAACCCCGGAGGAAATACTCTACCTCTACAGCAGCTACCAATTGGAACGCGGAGCAAAACGCTATGAATTAGCCAACCACTTAGGCAATGTACTCACGGTAATCTCCGACAAGAAAACCGCCAACTTCACAGGCAGCACCTTCACCCATTTCACCGCCGAACGTATAAGTGCCACAGATTATTCTCCATTTGGCGCGCCACTGGCAGGAAGAACTTGGAATGGGGGAGAGTATAGGTTTGGCTTCAACTCCATGGAGAAAGACAACGAAATCAACGGAACCGGAAATGCCTATGATTTTGGAGCAAGGATTTATGATGCTAGGTTGGGGCGGTGGATGAGTGTGGATCCGTTGTCTTCAAAAAATGTAGGATATTCAGTTTATCATACGAATGCTAATAATCCAATTATTTTCATTGACCCAGATGGAAGAGATAATATTATATATTTAGTCGTTTTACCAAGTGCAATGACAAAGATATCGGAGCAACAAGCAAATGATATTGCAAATATTGCCACAAGAAATTTTCATGACTTGGGTTTAAAAACAGAAGTTAGAGTCATTTATGAAAAGGGCCCTGTAAGTCCAATCACAAAAAATGATTTAGATAAAACAGATGCAGTTGCTGTTTTGGGTGAAAGGGAGGATGTTGCTAATTTTATCAAGGATAATATTGATGAAAAAAAAGGAAAGGATATGCTAAGAAAGGGAGGTTTTGTTGAAATTGGAAAAAATAACAAAATTCTTAATCCGGAGGAGTCTTCAAATGGTCATGATTTTCCTGAAGGTAATGCAATTGGGATTGATGTTAATCAATTAGACCGCTGGAATAAAGTAATTGGATGGGGTTTTAACGAAAGTTCTGCATTTTTAATTAATCATGGTGCTGGACATTGCTCCGACGGATTTTTAAAGGATGGTTTATTAGTAAATGTTTTAGGTCATAGTGAAGATTTACTTGAAGCAAAAATAATGGACACAGATTGCCGTTATGAGGAAGAATTAGCATTTCGTTTTCGAAATAAAACTGAGATTTTGTGTAAGGAAATGAACGTTGATTTAGTAAGATTTTTAGAAGCAAGATTCGGTAACAACAAAGCTAAAGATAATAGGAACAAAGGAGGTAGTAAGAAAAATGATGAAAATTCAACTTGGGGTAATTAGTTTATTTTTACAATTGTTTTTTTTAAAAAATTGTAATTTAAGTGCCCAAAATAAAAAAGATCTAACTCCATTTTACTTTAATGGGGATTTAAGATTTAAATATGACACCAATTTTTTTTCAAGAACCGAAATAAGTAAAGGTATTTTAGGTCAAAACGTGTTGAAGTTAACTGCAGATAAAAAAGAAAAATGGGAAGTAGTTGTTTATAATGGTTATTCCTATAAAATTGGAGTAATACCTTATTATGAACCAATTTTTCCATTTATTCAAATATGGAAAAAAAAATTAGAATTTGATTATCGTGAAATTAACTTTATTTCAATAGACTCAGTTTGTAATGAATTTGGAAAAATTGGCGTTGTTAAGTTTTATTTAGATTCAAGCTATTATATTCGCGCATATTTTGTATCAAGTGACCATAAGAAAACTTATAAGTTAATAGCTAAAGTTAAACGAAATTTAAATGAGAAATATTTTAATGAGCGTGTTTATGAAATTTTAAATTCGATTTACTTTAAACAGCCTTAATTAATTTAATCTAGCATTTTTTTTAGAGACTAATTTTTGAGTTGAGAAATATTAATTTCGTAAGCCAAGAAATGGGGCTTTCTTATTTATTTAGCCTCTTAAATTCCCAAAATACCACTACCTTGCGTAATACCATAATAGCGCAGGTACAGGGCAGCGGCATTAGTACAGAGCAACAGAAGAAAATCTGGTTAATAGACTGGTATTTTAGCAATGATCCCATGGGCTCTATCTACCTGGCAACACCACGCAATTCGGCATTGGTAAGCAACTACCAAACTAACCCGGGTATGCTGTATGGAACACCCTTTGTCACCGGCATGGAGAATTACTATATTACTCCCCAAAATTTGGACCAGCAGTTTAATTGAAAAAATACTAATTTAAACCACTGGAAAAATGAAAAGGACAAAACGATCATTCACCTCAGCCTTCAAAGCAGAAGTTGCAATTGAGGCTATTAAAGAGCGGGAGTCATTGAGCGAACTTGCCCGCAGATTTAAAATTCATGCTAACATGATTAGCAAATGGAAACAAGAGTTTTTGGAGAAGTCTTCTGGGGTATTTGACCAAAAAGGTCACAACAAGGAAACCGAAGAGGAAAAGATGCGCCTGTATGCCAAAATTGGGCAGCTGGAAGTGGAGCGAGACTGGTTAAAAAAAATTTCAAAACAGGCCGGTCTTTGAGCGAAATACGGTCTTTTATTAAGCCGACAA
>Ga0102832_1001085_pt1 | contig 24812 bp, 26 predicted proteins | sample EBPBio282013_DNA_FD_88942 | JGI IMG/M metagenome (GOLD analysis project Ga0102832, IMG submission 88942) | Wastewater treatment Type I Accumulibacter community from EBPR Bioreactor in Madison, WI, USA - Reactor 2_5/28/2013_ DNA (Illumina Assembly) | ecosystem: Engineered > Bioreactor > EBPR >... | reverse complement strand
GACCAAGGCGCAGCAAATGCACCGGGCAATAGCCATCTCCATCAAGGAACAAACGAACAAAGAGAGCTAAAAGCCGGATAAAGGATCACGGCAAACAGAAAGTACAAGCCTGACAAGGACTTAATGAGTCTTTCTGCGGCTGCAGCGCAAGGCTGCCAACCACAGCAGGACATGAGGTAAGCAGGCTATGCCTTACAGGCTCAACATGCCTGCCGCTTCTGTGGTAAGGGAAATTGACAATATCAACTCTAGCCTCAAGCGACTCGAAGGCGGGGATAATATCTGAATTAAAGTCCTTATCCTGAATGTGACTTTGCAAGCTCTTTGGTGCAATATTTTGCACGATATTTGGTGCCTCCGACCGATCTAATCCTGCATCTGGAGAACAGTGACGCAAAATGCTAAACTCGAAGACCAAACTACAGCAGCTATTTTCGAACTCATACCATACTCCTGTATATTGCACCAATTATCTTGCAAAATCACACCTATGCTGGACCCATAATTGATTGGTAGGTTGAACTATCTGTTGAAAGGAAAATGGGTTCATGAAGAGATTGGCACTTGTTCTAACGCTGCTTTTTGCTGGAATTTTGACGCAGGTGAATATGACCTTAGCGTCGAGCGAGAGCAAGCAAGCGGGAGATAGAACGTTCAAAGAATTGTTCAATTCATATGCTGAAAACCTAGATATTGCTATGGAACAAGAGGATTCTTGTTCAGCACGAGTTCAAGCCGAATTAGACTGTCTGTCTGGGAAACTAATAAATATTCAACTGAAAGAGCCCTCCACCAATCCACAGACAAACGCAGATGTTATTGACGCAGTCGTAACGACCCCACCAGTGGTCATCCCAGACAGCTTGCGTTGTGACGGTCCAGGACCACAATTAGAATTTTCGGTAGGAAAAAAATTCACTAAAGACGCGCTGTTCAAAAAGCGCTTTAGAAGGACGTTATCAGAACGAGAAGACGCTATATCTTTTCATTCCATACCGCTTGTTGTATTACAAAAATATCCAGGAGTGTTTACTTACGAAGAACTCACAAATGCGGTAAACATGCGATATTTGCCAAACAGCAAAGCAACAGTCGAAGAAATTCAGATTCTTAGAAATCCGTGGCTAGATTTTATTGCAAAACACAAAAAGGCTGACAAAAGCTCGCTTTTGAAGCTTCAAAAGAAGGTTGATAGCCAGAGTAAAAACATCTGGCTATCAACCAAGAATTAGAAGCTAGGCGGCGTGTCACTTTGCACGCTATTTGCTACAGTTTTTTGCACGATATTTGCATCACTTGACTGGTCGGATAACCCTGAAAGGTGAATCACCTCTAGCGGCCTTCTAAGAAGAAGTCCCACTGTTACTGCGTCTATGCAATAGTGCCATACATGCGGATGCTGTGCAAATATCGTGCACTGTCACATTTATCTTGCAAAAATCTGTAGCGTTTCTCGTGCAAAGTGACAGACAGGTACCCCAAAAATAGAAAAAGGCAAAAAAAGGGAGGGGGCTGGAAAATTCATTTCCAAAACCCCCTCCAAGTCGGCATCTACAGCCTCTCAAACTACCGATGAACCATATCAGTTATGCGCGAGACACTCTCAGCCAAGGGCTTGGATAAATATGCCATCACCAGCAACGGCGGCTTAAGTGTAAAAACTCAGAGCCGCTAGGTGAAATTCAAGCCTCCGAACGGACAAATTACTTGTAGCAAAGCTCTACTACTTTGCCATCAGCGACTTTGATGATCTGTCCTTCCCATAGTTCAAATTCTTGTCCAACGTATAGTCCAGGCATAACAATATCAGGAGACAGTAAACCAACTCCGATGTGGACATACTCGCCTCCTGGATTCAAAGCAGCCGGATGTTCAAAGAACAGACGACATTCCCAGTTGTCTTTTGCTGGTTTTAGTCTCAACATACATCCGTATCCTGATTTTAGAGAGAGGCTCTTACCCCCCTCGCTTGACTTCCGCAAACATAGGTCTGCAAAGAAATCGGAGTATATCAGAGCTGAATCTGTCATTTCTTATCCTCGGCATGTGTGACTGTCACTTTGCACGCTATTTGCTACAGTTTTTTGCACGATACTTGCATCACTTGACTGGTCGGATAACCCTGAAAGGCGAATCACCTCTAGCGGCCTTCTAAGAAGAAGTCCCACTGTTACTGCGTCTATGCAATAGTGCCATACATGCGGATGCTGTGCAAATATCGTGCACTGTCACATTTATCTTGCAAAAATCTGTAGCGTTTTTCGTGCAAAGTGACAGGCACGATCAAAAAAATAGCCGAAATCAAGGCAATTTAGCCCTGCTGATACCATACATACAGACGCTGTGCAAATATCGTGCAATGTCACATTTATGTTGCAAAAAACTGTAGCGTTTATCGTGCAAAGTGACATTTCACCATACTGATTTCGAGTATTTTGAACTTAATGTGCGCTAAAATCGATATTTCTGGCATCCATTGCATTAACCTAACCAATCCTTCGTTGGAGGACACGCTCATGGCTCCTGAAATCCGCGTACCTATTGACAATATGGGCAAGTTTGAACTCAAACAAATGCTCCCCAGTGATTCAGAGACAAGAGTGGAACTTCCGAAGGCGGACAGCGACAGCCACGATCTCGGGACGGCAGTTCTTGTCTTTCGGCTTACGGCTACAGCGATTGCTGCCTATTTTGCTTACTCCCGAAAGCACAACCAAAAGACCCTCACGTTTGAAGTGGTTTCTGATGACGGTTCGAAAACCAAGGTCACAATCCTAATTGAAACCGGTGATGAGAAGTCAGCGGTAGAAAAGCTCGCGACTGCATGTGCGCTAAAAGCATCGGACATTTTTTCGGAGTTAACGAAACTCTCCGCTCCTAAATAAAGCACCACATATAGTGCTCATTTCCGATTAAAAAGGGCACCTTAAGCTTTTGCGTTATCTGTTCAAGACCATCAATCATTTTCTTAAACTCGGTGTCACTGAGGCTGCTGTACTTTCGGGCTATCTGCACATCACCACAGCTGGTGCTCAAAATAAGGCTAAACTTGACAAAATTTTTGAATAGTTGAAGATCGCCTAAAAGTCCCAATACTCCATCGTCTTGCGCCTTTGTCCGAAGTGTTTCAAGATCTTCTGTGTACAAAAACGCAAGAGTAAAAAGAGCTTCAAATGTCTGCGAATCCACCGAATTAACGTAATGCTCCCGGAGCGGCTCTTCGCTGAACCGTGGCAAATAGCTCTCTACTTCATCTCGTCTTTTTCGAATCTTGTTTCCGTGCAGGTGCGCAAAATGAAACCAGTTCCATACCTGTTTCTCTACCTCATCTCTTGCAGACCCATAAACTCCCTCGATCGCGACTGGTTTTGAGTCGAGCGACACGACAGTCACCCGAAAATTTCTAGATAGGGAGTAAAAGAACTCAATGTTGCCAATTCCATTTCCTTGACATGCACCATTGATCGCTGAGCCCCCAAAGCCGATTGGCTCATGTCCTGCCATCACTGTTTCCACAAAAGTGTCTCTCGAAACCATTACCTTTGCTAAGTCTCCGATAAAAAAGCGACCGTTCTCCTTCACAAGAACTGGGCATTTGAGACTGGCAAGACAAAATAATTCTCGTTGTGCAAGAAACTCCATCAAAAGTGGCGATTCATGGCATGCCGCCATCAACGCCATCTCGCCTGCTAGAGCGCCATCCAATGACACATCGATTGATCTGCAAAGGTCCACCGTCGAGTGTCCCAGTTCGAATGGAATAGTTTCTTCGATCATCCACTGTTCCAAGGCAGCAAAGTTCTCCTCAGATATCTGAAATAGATTTTTTACGCGTGACTCGAAATGCTTTGCCACGGTTACGTACCATTCTTCGCCGACAACATCCATTCCCAAGATTATTTCGACAAATTCCAGATCATCCCAGAAATAACTCCGTAAGAACGACAGGAACAAGTCAGATTCTCGAAATAAGCGTTCAATGTGTCGCTCCTGTATAAGATAGTTCCAGATGTTTTTCACTGCCAAATATCCAAGTAAATGCCCCTTGCTTTCAGGGCGAATTGGATCCGACAGAAGCTGTTCTTTTCGTTCAACAGTAGAATCCTTCGACCTGTACTCAATTAGTAGTTTTGTCAGTGTGTCGCTTGACCGAGGCTTTTCTAAAGCCTCTTTCGGCGCCATAGTTAGTTCAATGAACCGAAGAATCGGGCTTTCAACCTTCTCTGCAGGCCAGCAATCGAATTCGGCAAAAAATGCGAGTCCCTCTGCCAACGGCCGCAGCATTCTCGCGATTATTTCGTATCTGAAGTAGAACTCGGTAAAACGAATAACATCGTTTTCGGTTGCGGATTCATGAATTTGGTACGACAGAACTCCAAGTGCTGCTCCAACGGCCGAATGAAACGTCCAGTGATGAACCAATTCATGAAGCACAACACAGAACTGTTCTTCGCTCATGAATCTATATTCAAATAACCGATTGAGGTCTTTCTCAAACTCGAATCGATCCAACGTTGACCAATTAGAGCCCGGCTCCACAAAACTTGTACCGACATGAGAGCAAAGATCAGATAATCTTGGCATCCATTTTCCTCCGAGCGACTCTGGTGATCTTATCCTGTGCTGCAGTACTAGATCAAAAAAGTTCTCGAAAAGGCGGACTTGCATTCCCTCGATGGTGCCCCCAAGACATGGACCCCATACAAGGAGCGTAAGGACTATGCCGAGCAATGTGGCTTCAGAGACCTTTTTGCTCGGCGATTTTGATCGCCATTCGGAATAGTCCGGAACTCTGGATATTCCCCAACATCATGAATCCTGACTGTAAACGGAATAGCGGTCTTAGTCCCCTTAATCCTTGCAGTGAGCCAATCTCTAGGACGAGCTTGCTCAACAAGCATCGATAGATTCTCCGCCAATAACTCCGGTCCACCTTCCGTAAGCAAAAACTCACAAGTCCTAAAGTTCCGCCCCCTCTTCTCTTTCTGCCCAGCCGACTGATAGCGGACACCATTGCCATAGCAAAGCTTCCGACACAACGCTGTTGCATTGATACAAGTTTCTGTCCTGGGCAAACTGAACGCCCAACCCACTTTGCCATTGCTAGTTAGTTCCAAACCATAATCCAGAGCCATTTTCATCGCACGCCTCCTTGAGCCAAACCAGCAGCAAGCGCTGCTGTGTCTCACCGCTCGGCTTGGCTCCGGAGTGACTGAATACGGAAGAGGCAACTCAATCAAAAACTGAACTAGCACGACGGTGGCGCTAAGCCGAGAAAATGGAGAGACAAAGCGAGAGCAAAACAGCCAAGGACCCTAGACCTAATAGCAGACATGTCTAGATTGCTAGGCACTTTCACAAGCCTCGAAAGGCTAGTTGAATCCGAATCCAACAAACATGATCCTTGCCATCGATTGCAAAATCGACAGCGAGAAAAGCTTCTGAGTCCAAGCGGTTCGGAATATGAGAAACCGAGAATGTAAAAGAACGTATTAGAAAGCGGTTTACTGGAGCGCTTGCCATGCCTCAGCCCAATGAAATTGAGGACAGCGAAAAGCAACCAACTGCTGACAAGCAAACGTTGGAACAACCGAAAGATCTAGCGAATGCTAGAACCAGCACCTCTAATGAGAAAAGCATAGCCGAGTCCAACCGAACCAATGCCAGCGACGGTTCTCCTAGGAAGTACGTTCCAAATAGTCAAAATCAGAGCATCGAAATAGACTTTGACGGCACCGCTGCGTCTAGGGGAAATAAGCTGACAGAGAAACAAGCTTTACTTGCAATGGCAAATCCTATAAAAAACAAAATTCCGAGTCCCTTAAAGGTGATATCAGCAGACCTCTCCTCACTGGAAGAATAGAGAGCCTTAGCAGCGTCACTTCAGGATATGTGGAAAGATGCCAAAGCTTCAGACCCCAGAAGCTTCACCTTCGGACGCTAGATTTAATCTCGGGCAAAGATTGACCGATATACGCGTAGCCAAACAAAGCCTTAAGCCGCAAAAATCTGCTGTTCAAATCAACCCAATACATTTCTTACACGAGGGTCTCGAGCATTTAATGAAGCCACTACGGACAATATCATTTGAGAGCTTCGAAATTTGTCAAAATCAAAGAAGTTTCAAACGGTTGTCAACTAACCCATTTGGGGGAACTTACAACCGCAAAAACGGCTACCAGGGACTTCAAAACTTCCGAAATTCCTTTGCAGATAAAGCTTTTCGGATCAAAAACCAGAAGCATTATAATTTTGATTAAATCGAGATTCAAAGCCTAAGTCTTTAAGTCTCGGCGGTTCCTGAGTTGTTACAATCGGTTCACGCAGGACTTGTTTCTGCAGGGATAGCTTTAATTTTATTTCGACCATATTTCGATTTGGTGAAATCTCCTTTGGACAGCCTCACTAAACATAATCTCGCGAGGGCAAACTAGCAAATCCATATGACAGCGGCAGGAGTTTTTAAAGCTCCACAAACCTCGACAATTCGCATACACAAGTCAGTCCGTATAGTTGAGCAATGGACTCCGTATCGAATGAGGAGAAATGGAATCAGATAAGAAAGACACGCGAAGAAATCGCAAACTGCAAGTCATCCAGAACTGACACATACAGTTGGAAATTCGGCGGGACTGTTTGCCGAGATCGCAAGCAACCGGTTATAGGTAAAAGCATAGGTAAAAAATATGGCAGAAAAGCTAGTACTGATTCATGGTTGGAGCGATTGCAGCAAGTCGTTTGAAAAACTGAAGGAATCGCTATTGAATCTATTTCCAGCAGACCACATCTATTTTGTAGACTATGAGTCCCGTGAAGACAATATGAGCTTTGACGATGTAGTTGACGGGCTAAGAGATAAGCTCATTGAAAGGAAGTTGATCAAGAATGACAACACCGTTGACGCCGGCAACGAGCTAAACATTATTGTTCACTCAACTGGTGGACTGGTCATCAGAGACTTCATAAGTCGCTTTTACCAGCGCAAACTCAAGAAATGTCCCATAAAACGAGTAATCATGCTAGCACCAGCCAATTTCGGTTCACCTCTTGCTCATCTCGGCAAGAGTACATTAGGGAGCTTTGCCGCCGGTAGAAAGGAGCTTGGTAGTTTCTTAGAAACAGGTCGGCAAATTCTCACCGGTCTTGAGCTCGCAAGTCCTTATCAATGGGAGCTAGCGGAACGAGATGTAGTTCACGAAGAAAAATTCTATAGCGCTGAGACAATACAAACCACGGTATTGGTTGGACTTGGTCAATATAAAGATATTAAACAGGTGGTTAATAAGCCGGGCACTGACGGCACAGTAGTTATTGCTGGTACAAACCTAAATACTGTCCGCTTTACATTCAACTTCAGCGAAGGTCAACACGACTTCGATCGCAAACAGACAATCTCGGATATTGCCTTCGGGGTTTTCGATGGTCTAAATCACTCGACCATCGTTGATCACGCTTCGGACAGTTCTACAGACGTGCATAAAACCATTGTTAACGCCTTGCAAGCAAATTCAGCAAAAGACTTTCAGGTTAATCAATTAAATCTCAAGGAGCTGACAAAAGCATCCTACAAGTCAGCCAAGGAACCACAATACCAGCAGTTTGTGGTTCGGGTCACAGATGATTTTGGGAAACCAGTTAACGACTATAGGATTGAGTTTTTCGTATCGAAGCGGAACCAGGTGAAGGAGAAAAAAAGGTCTTTGCTTGGTGTCCTAAACTTGGTCGGTTTATCAGATTCGCTCAAAAGCAAAAGCGACGAAATCTCATACTTGATCTGTAGCGAGTTCTACCAACATTCTCAGAATAAATCATACAGGCGGTTCCTGGTTGACAATGAGAAAGTGAGAGAAGCACTAATCAAAGCATCAAAGGAAGCAAACGAAGAGTTGCTGCTGTCAATAAAGCTGCACTTGCCCAGAGTAGATAGAGGCATTCGATATAACCTTAACGGACTGGAAAATATCGTGATATATGATCCGCTGAAGAAAGCACAGGGACAACCGGATATTTTCTATCCGAATACAACGACTTTGCTTGAGTTCAAGGTGAATCGTTGCAACTCCTACGTTCACGTGGATACAAAGGCAAGCACTCAAGACGATAGAGAAGCACGATATATCAAGTCAGTCTCAGGTTGAATGGATAATGGACAACTACCTAAACTGGACCTCAATATCGAAATGATTATTTCGCTGGACTGGGAACCTAAAGCTGAAGAAATTTTCTTGGAACTGAGTCGAAATTACTTTCAGGACCAAGACTTCAAACTGCCATTTGCCAGGTAATTATCTAATTATGCTTCTACAAGAAGAGAGAGAGAGTTCGTTAGGAAGCCTTTGTTTGAGCCTATAGCGGGACCAAGGATGGAGTAAACGATTGAATGCACAGACAATCAACTAAGAAATGCAATAACTTCTCCTTTGGGACTATGCTTTGCATAGCAACGCTTACTTTTAGCTTTTCGGCGAAGGCGGAGGAATGGAACGCGCCTAGCACTGATATACCTGTTTTTTATGTCACCAATCGACAGGCGGAGCAAACTGCTGGCAAAATCCTTTATGGAAAAATGCGTCGTAAAAATAACCCATGCAAATATGGCGTCTCCCACGCAATCGTTGGCAGGCGGAAAGGGGATAAACCGATTGTGGGCAATCTTTGGAACATGGGCTGGCGGGGCTCGAACATTAGGCTCAAAGATCCTGGAGCACCGCAACCATTGCCGGCTGTAGCCTCTACAACAGAGGTATTTTCCAATAAGGTGGAATTCTTTAGAAAGCTCGAAAGCGCATGTGATCTATCTGAATCAAAACAGGTGGTGATTTTCATACATGGCTACAACAATTCCTTCGAAAGCTCTCTCGAATCAGCAGCCCGACTAGAAGTTGAATTCAAGTGCCCCGTGGTTATGTTTTCTTGGCCATCCCAGAAGGAGACCCTAAAATATACATGTGATGAGTGTAATGTGGAATGGAGCTGGCCAGACTTCAGAATGTTTTTGAGGGATCTTGATCGCAGCAACATTAGTCCAGAAAAGGTTATCATTGTTGCTCATAGCATGGGTAACAGGCTAGCCATGTGGAGTTTGGTATCAAGATTCGATCAGCACAAGGAAGAACCCACAAAGTACAAATCAATCGTACTAAGTTCTCCAGACATAGACGCAGGAACACTCAGAGCCTGGTCAGCCTTAATTAGCAAAAATGCTGAATCAAACTGGATCTTCATATCTCATAAGGATGTTCCCTTACGACTTTCACGGGGAGTTCATGGACATCAGCGCTCCGGAGAAATTCAGAAATACCCAAAGGCAAGCGACGTAGACATACAATGGAAGTATCCAGCAGCGCCATATGGTTTTAAATCAATTGACTTCTCAGCTATAGACAGAGGACCTCTTGGTCATTCAATTCCATATAGAGATATTGAACGGCTAGTTAGAACTGGAGAACCATCAGGAGGGAATCAACTAAATACAATAGTCTCCGGCTCCGATCGATGGAGCGAACTAAGACCTCGCGGCAATCGCTAGGCAACGTTTATAAGTTAGAGTCTGAAAATCAGTAGCATGAGTTTTTTAAGTGTGGTTAAACTTGATTATTCTGACAGTCAAAGACTTCAAACCTGAGCGGCAAGTGCTGAAGGTTTGCATTTCAGTGATGCTCTCTTTCTTGGGAAGCTTGCCAGCTGTCGCTCAGCCTGATGCGGCGTTGACACCGGTGCAGTATCAATCAAGTCTTAACGCTATGAAGTCGCTCCTGTTAAGTAGTATGAGCAAAGAAGAGCGCTCTTCCCTATCAGATGTCAGCTGTATTGTCGTGTCGAGAAATCAGTTCGATCCACTAAAGGTACGTGGCTACATAGAAGTGGGCACAGGTACACCGATAATTGAGTTCAGCAGTCACTTCTGCGAAGTTGTCCACTATATGGGCGTGGCCATGATACTCAACAGACAGCTCAAACTAGATGACTTCCCAGACAAGTACTTTAAGTACTTACTAAAGGCGACCGCAGAAAAAACCTACCTTAAGACTCCCTCCCAGTATCTGGGCTTAAAGAAGGACGAGGTAGACAACGCTTTCAGCGACGATGTTGTAAAGGAATTCAATGTGGCTGTTTCTCACTCGATTTTCTTTGTTTTAGCTCACGAATTCGCACATCATTTGAAAGACCATTTAGCTCTTCCAGCTGAAACATCTCAAGAAAGACTCGCACAGGAAGTCGAAGCCGATGAGTGGGCCATTGAGATGTGCCTGAGGAACAATATAGTTCCAATGATGGCAACAGTTTCTTTGTATCCGCTAGGTTTCTTTGAGAATCACTCAAAGTCTGAACAGAACTCTTATCCTCCAGTCTACTGGCGAATCATACACGCCGCATATCTAACAGACAAATATGTCAAAAAGAATGCAGGAAAACTGCGTTCTGTAGGAGAGAACCCCAATCGATACAGACAAATGACTATCGATTTAATATATGACTTCGCCGATAAGCTAGATGGACACTAGCCCTTTAAGGTAAGTTTGCTTTCGGCCTCTGTAGATTAACACGCTTGATTGGCGTGATCGCTGTCTGAGAACCGCTCGCCGAGCCAGGACTAGCACCTGTCCCCTCAAACTTTGCTGATGTGTGCATAGGGTCGGTTGTAGTTTTTGTGATGCGATGAGACCACTTTTCACACCAATTTAAGACTTTGTTTACACTCTTTACCGTCTCGGGGTCCAATTCCTCTATTTTGCAGTTTTGTAGATACTTCTGGGTTGAACTCAAATCTTCCAGTTCCATGTAAGTTATAGCTAGAGCGTAAGCAGTATAAGAGTTCTCCCGTTCCAGAAAACTCGCCTTGAGATGCCGCGCTGCCTCCTTAAGTCTTAGAAGTTTTGCGTCTCCAGACAGAGCTGCTGCAGTATCGTAATCCATTATCCCCTTAGTGTATTCAGAATTAGCATTGCCTTGGGCGAAAGTAGCTTGCAGGGAAAGCAGCACAATTATTGCTCCGGATACGAGGCGCATTGCGGTCATACTGTAATCTCCAATCTGTTCTAAGGAAGGGTAACTGGGGGATGCACAACTACAGGTTTGTCTTCTTTGTGATCTTCTGTCTTCTTCTGAGCGGCAATCACTGACTGATAATCCTGCTGTATTGTCTTCGAGCTTAATACCGCATAAGCACCAAGAATTCCGCCCATTAGAATAATTAGCAAGGCTGGAACCGAACTTTCAAAATTCAGGCAGAATTTGTCCCCGGCCTTAAACACCAAGTTAAAACTACCACTGGGAGGCTGTTTTTCAAGTAATCGCGCACCTTGTGCGATAGTCATATATGCAATAATTATTAACGAGAGCTTTTGGATGAAAATCCCTACTGTAAACACGATTCCTTGTATGAAAACTGCACCGACTGGATCCACAAAAGATGACCTCTCAAGTTGTCCAAAGACATCGAACAAGCATATCATTTGCTGGTCACTGGTAACAGTGCTTACAGTAGGTATTAGCAAACCTCCAAGAGTTCAAGCCTTCAATCAAGAAATTCGACTAAGGCTTGAAGGACAATCTTCAAAGGAGAAAACTGAAGCAAGTGCTTATGCGGCATGCTTTATCATGTGCCTGTCTAGCTTTGGACTGAGTGCAACAGAAAAGCAAATAATATCCCGCTCCGGTAGGAAAGACTGGGAGTCAATTTTTTCAGCGGAAGAATTGCTCAATATTTCCTACAATCTCAGCGAGTGGTCCATAGCGCCAGGAAGATTGCTTTACGCGACAGTATTTCTAAATGGGCTCAGCGATCATCAACTCATTTGGGTAGTCAGAAACGAACTCAGCCAAGGGCGACCTGCCATTATTCAAATGTCTGGTCGACATGTGATTTGTAATGGATTAAGGACGCACGTAAACAACCAAGGCGCATTACAACTAGATGATATTTCTATTGTGGATCCTCGTCTAGGGGGACAGGAACTGTTAATAAGCGCGGACGCATTTCATAGTGTTACCTCTGTTTGGGCCATCAGAGACATAAAGGATCCAAGATAGCTTTGCATAGTCTTGGGCTATTCGGTTCTTTGGCCGTCATCAGAAGCGGAGTTTGTCGGCTGATTGGATTAGCCTGTTGGCAGATGCAGGCATTGCCACTTACCAAGGGGGGATCCAGGGTGCTTTGTACCCTGAGCTAGAAGGCTACGCGTTAGAGACTGCAATTACGTCCCATTCGATACGGAATGACAAAGAAAAGCTAAATCGGGTTAGCATTAGCGGAATAATAGACTTAATCGCTTTCGACCTAGGGCTCTCTTCCGCTTAGGGTGCACATAGATCTTTTACCAAACAGATTAGGGAGCAAACGGCTCACTGTCACAAAGGGTTAAAAAAAACGTGGGCCTCTTTATTCGAACCTTGTTTGAAATATAATCCATTCTGTCTTTGGGGGAAAGCAGATGTCAGCCGCCGAAAAAGAGCGCCCTTGCGAAGTGGAGTTCTACTGGATAAAGCAAAAGGCTGCCGGCCCCCCTGTTAACGGCAAGCCTGGGAAAGCAGCGAAAATTGATATTGCGTTCATTGAAGAAACTCTTTTGCAACTTGAAGCAACGGAGAACAATGAGTGCTTCCTACCACATAACAAAGAAACTCTTCGTCTAAACTGCATAAAGGGAAGCACAAAACCAGGATTCGTCCTTCACATATCAAGGAAGAAATCGCCTCCTATTGCGAGCAACAGAAAGGGAATAAAGCCCTTACAGAAAGATGCAGATGCTGATTACGGCGAATATTGTCACCTGATGTTCTTTCAACCTCACTACGTGGCGGCAATTAGACACCAGCATTCACCTTCATTGATTGACTTGACAGTAATGTTGATAAACAAAGCGAATGGGTTAGGACATCTTTCATTTGAAGTGATTGTGTCTTCAAACTACTGGGACAAGTTCAATTTGCTTAATTCAGTCAGCAATATGCATATGACAGTAACCAAGTCCAATATTGCTAAGCTGCACAGTATTACTGGCTCTCAAGCACAAGTCATTAAGACGCTTCTAGAGGAGACCGAATTCGAAAGAATCTCATTTAAGTTCGGAATGACAAAAGGACGCCACAACAAGTACAGTAATTGGGCAAAGAATTTCATTCGAAATCTCCTATTAAGTCCAGAAGCAAAAAAAGAATTCAAAGAACTGGAGATTAAATTGAGCGGTGACAGAGGCAAAGACATCACTCGAAAATTCATAGACCTTTTCAACTCTAAGATCATTGCTGATGCGAACGTGAAGCTCTCTGACGGAACACTTCTAGACAATGAGTCAGCATTTACTGAGATAATGAAAGCATTTGATAATAACCGTGTTCTCTTGCAAGAGTCTATTTCGATAGGAAACGTAGATGAATGACTTGTATTAGAAATAACTGGTTGCCGCTCTTAGCAGCTGTTCTAAGTGCTGTTTTCTTGGTTTGGGAATTCCAAACCAATTTCGCCTTCAACCAAACCTATTTGATAAACCTTCGAACGGCGATTTATACAGCTCTTATCGGCTGTTTTGCATCAATTTTAGGTTTTGTTGTCACTGCGGCTGCAATTTTGCTGGCTATCGATACTGAGAAGCACTTACAGCTTCTGGCGGCCGCTAAGGTTTTAAGACCAATGTTTGAACAATTCATTCGAACCATATACTGCATAACTTTAGCGCTGGTGCTGAGTTTTGCGTGTCTGATATGCGACAGGGACCCATGTCCGCCTTTGCCCTACCCTTCATCTTTAGCACTGAGCGATATCCTTCTTGCCGTTTCAGCGGTTTCCTTGGGCTGTTTACTACAGACAGTGAATACTATGAAGGGAATTGGTTCGGTACAATTGGCAAACGCGCAGAACACTGGAAGCCAGTCCTATCAAAACGCGAACGCTATCCCACCACAAGGAACGAAGTTTTAGTCTTCAAGAATTAGCTCAGTTTAAATCTGATTTGAAGAGAGAGAAACCTGTGACTTTGCTAATTGTTTGGTAGACTTTTTTGCGAATTAAATAGCAAAAATTGGCGAGTTATTTGGCAAAGTGTTAATCCGTGGGCATTTGAGCTTCAAGTTTGTGCCAAATAATTCGCCATACCTCGCCATTTAATTCGCAACTTCACAGTCGGACCTATAGATATTGGACGGATGGGCCATCAATTCGCTGCTACGATATAGAGGCCGCCCAGCGGAAGGAACGTTCAAGCGCTGACAGAAAAACAATTTATAGTGACCAATGGTATCGGGTAAACTCTAGATTAGCTTTGAGAAATTTAGCCCTGAGAAACTGCACAGCTTATGGATTCAACCAAGAACGGTCAAAAATGCGAGGAGGGAATACGTTTTCCAGCCAATGGGGGAGTGCACGCATACTTATCAGACGTTCGTCACCGTGAGCAGAGCGGTTCGGGAAATCAGCACAAGAGTTTTTGGAATGAAGAAGTCCCACCAGAAAAGGAGTATGAACTCTTCTCCTTTTCAGTTCTTTTAGATTGGGGCGAGGAGGGGGGTAATAATTTCGGAGTCATGGATCCGCCAGAGCCCCTTGGAACCAGAAAAGAAGTGTTGGCAAAGTTTTGGAGACCGGTCAACGAAGAGGAACCGTGGCACGGACATCCTATTTCACCAAAACTCAGAAAGGGCGACGCAATTCCAAAGTCGGTGCTTGCGAAGTGGCACGATGAGTTCATAATTAGTCGGTCTCTATACATGAAGATCATGCGGCAAAAAGTATGAAAGCAATCAAGTTCTTTATACGTGGAGATTTTGATAGCGCTTACCTCTACAGGGGCAGACTGATCCTGTTTAGCCGCTTCAGCTGCATTGCAATTCTAGAACTCTCAGACATAGTTGACAAAATTCAGGAGAAATTCCCCTATACAGCACCATTCATCGAATGGTGCTTTGCAAAGAATGAATGGCTCAGTAACGACCAATCCAGGTCACTTTTGAAACATCCATTACTTTTCAGGCTTTTTAACAGGTGGCTTACTACAGTCCAGAACTGGCAGCCTGACTTAGAACTAACTGATTTCAGAGTAATCTTGTACGAAGCAGTAAAAAATTGCTTCGACACAGTTCTAGATTGCGTGATATACAACGGCAGGATCTACTTTGCCACCGATAACAGCCTGTATCACATTGACGCGGATTGGCTCCGAAAGCGAGTAGCATTCCCACCTACCCTAACCAAACGCTTAGACACCAGATGCGTTTCTCTCTCAGCCCGCTATGGCGCAATTAATGCATCTTCAGCCCACGATGGACTTTTCAGCGCTTTCAATGAATTTCCGACCACAGGCGAGAGCTTTCGGGAACCGAGTATTATTGACGGTCCTTCCTGGAAAAGCGATTGGTGCTCGTATGACATAGTCAACTACGACGCCTCATTTCATCCACGCTTGTTGCGCACTACGAGAGAGCCGGTGAGTAAAGAAAAGACCTACGAACGGGATAAACTCTTTTTAACATCGGTGTCTGAAGTCAAACAGCCACTCAGCAGTTTCGTAGGCAAAGAGTCTCCCGCAGGCGCTAATGCGCGTTTCGAGGACTCTCGTTTGGTGTTCAACTTGAATCAGAATTTCTACACCGTAAATTCTAACAATGAAATTGATTCTGTAAAGCTTTCATATCCAAGACACAGCAATCGTGATGAACCAGCGCCAGAGCCACAATTAAGAGCAAACCCCCAAAATGCCCTCAGTTCCCAGAAGCTAATCGATGAAGTGCTGAGTACATGCACCATGCCAGTCTATGACGGCCTTGTATTCGAGACGTGCGATTCAGTGAAGTTTCTATCTAAAGATGGAATCATCACACTAATAGACGAAGCAGCGGTAGCTGTGAAAACTTATCCAAAATCAATAGATTACCAAAATCTAGTTACAGTAGTCGTTGAAGATGGCGTCTGGCTAATTTGCATGGTTGACGAAAATGTTTGACGCAGCACGATAAAATGGCAGAAACAGTTAAATTCGTCGAAGGTCAGCGATATTCTCAGTGACATGATCTTTCAGCCAAGCAGAAAAGCTCGGAAACACTTGACCCCACCCCCAAAACCTGAACCAAGCCAAGAAGACAACCAAAAAACTAGGAAGCTGCCTTAACTGACAGTCAGGACTAAGCAAGACCTGGCCAAGATATTTCGACAGCCAGTCAGTCTTTGGCAATTTCCAAAACTCAGAAAGAGTGTAATCACTCCAGTAGAATCCTCAACTGAAGAGGTCTCGACTCTAACTCGCTCCTAACTTGCCCAATCAGGCCTCGCAGCCAAACCTCACTTTCTAAATCAGGCGATCGAGCAAGGGCTGATAGATATACAGCCAATATTCGCCTCAAGTCTCGCTCCAGGCACTTCCCAAAATCTTCAGGGGTAATCTCAAGCAACTGACCTTTCCACCCATCTTCCTGAGCCTTCTGGCGAGATACCATACTCTTCCAATCCAACTTCCTCGTTCTTTCATCTCGCATTTTCAGCTCATAAACGACGCGACGAGCAGCCAAGAGGCCGGGCGGCACAATTTTTGATCTGCCTGAGGCAGGGGGTCTGCTTTCTTGAGAAGCAACCCCCTCCCCAGCGTTATATTCGTGTGGATCACTTGCCAAGCAGACCTGCTGCATGCGATCTTGTGCTGGCTTCCAAATATCCTTGTGTTTCGATACCGTGTTTGCAGCGCATCCAGTCTTCAGCATCAAGTCTCTCATCGAGAAAGTCTGACCGGCCTCTTCAAAGTCAGCCACTGCTGCTTGTATCTTTTTCCTTGCTAGTGCCGAACGGTTCTCGTTGTTCTTGACCCAAGAAATCGGCACGTTATTTTCATACTTTGTTGTTTCTTTGCCACGTCTTCTTGGCGGCACCCAATTAGCGGCCCGCTCTGCTTGCTCTAATCCATCAGCTCGGTCTCGGCCAATATCTTTACTGAATCCGTTGTGCTTGGTCTTTAGCACTTCCTGAATGACCCACCTTCGGTCTTCTTCGTAGCCATAGCCCATTGCCGGCAAGAGCCTTTCGGGATCACCATAAAATAGATAGTGAGAAAGGCAGGTTATTGCATCTGCTCTCTGGGAACGGGCCGTCAGCCCCACATAGTAATAGTTCCGACCCCGCACCCAGGAATCTGCAATTATCCCTGGTGGCACCTTTTGAAATGACCGCTTAACTATTGCTATTGATTCTTCAGTGCTCTCGCAATATACGGAATTTTGTATAGGAATGACTTCAGCTAGTTTTGTGGCATTAGCAGTGATGGCAACAATTTGCTCCCTCTTTGCTGCTATTTCGCTGACGTACGTCTTGAGGCGATGAAAACTATGGTACGAATTGGAAGAACATTCAAAGTCAGAAAGGAACTGCTCCAAAGCCTCAACAGGACTCATCAATTGCCGCTCATGACGCTCAACCAATGTATCCTGATTGAGCCAAGCGAATCCCTCTTGTAGCGGTAGTCGTAAGCCCTGACCAAGAGACTTCTCCCCAGGATGTGGAAAAATCTCAAGGGTTCCTTTGCCAATTTCAAAATCATGCAAGCTAAGAAGTTTATATAGCTGCGCTCTCAAGTCTCTTGAGCTCACCGGCGCATCGAAGAATATATACAAGTGCCAGCCACCGGACTCTGATGAGCGGTAAAGGTTCGTCTCCTCTATACCGGCGTCCGCAAGAATCTTATTTATCCTTTGCAGTCCTTGGCGGTTGTGGTAACGGCTGCCGGCATCAATATCTAGAACTGCGTAATAGGAAGCGCGCCCAGCTCTTGTGCCAAGCATATATTTAGGATGGACGCACGCAATCGCCTTCAGAATCTCTGTATCGGTAAGTTTCCACTTCTCGTCGGCAGAAAACCAACCCCTTCCTCCAAAGGGCTTATATATATATCCGTACCGATGAAACAAGGACAGAAAGCGTTCCACCGCAGTTGCACTTGACTGCGGAAAATATTTTGAACGTGAAAATCTACTTGGCTGGACATTGTAGTCCGCCAATGAAGCTAGTCCGGTCGTAAGCGTTCCTCTTTCTAATTAAAGACGAGTTGACCTAGCCGGATCAGTGCTTTATGCTTGAGGCATACAGGAAGTTTGGCAAAACCCTGATATACAACCGCATAACTGATCCGATTTGGGTCTCAATCAACATCGCTGGCAGGCGATGTTTTTTGTTTCTGGTCTGTAGGTAATCCTCCGTCTACTCTTTTTGTCTTGCTAATTCGAGAGACTCTGGCAGGAGCCACTCAAAACTTGTTGCTGGGTTCATAGGTCGACACTCAGGCGTACCGTCTTTCCCAAGCGGTAGAGTAACTTTGTAAGCTTCTCCACACTAAATTGATCAATTCGAAGCTGCATAATCTCGGAGACTCTTGGTTGCTTAAGCCCAAGAAACAAGGCTGCTTCATTTTGTGTCCACTTCCGATCTTGAATTTCTTGTTTAAGTGCTCGGATTAGATGAACTCGAAGAAGAAGAATCAAGCCGTCTTCGCCACTATAGCCAAGCTGCTCAATTATTCTTTTGTCTACAGCAAGTTCAACCTGAGCCATAAAGCCTCGTTAGAAATTTGTACCGGGTCAATATACGAAATTTTGTATAAATCAAAGGCAACTATCGAATTGGTGGAGCGCGCTTCCTTCCGGTGCGTTTGGGTTTTCGTGACTCAATCGTCTTTAGGTTTGAATCTCGGAAAGATAGCTGGAGTACTTCTTGAGGGAGTAACTCCTGTTCAAGAACAGGCTGTAACTCTCGCTCCTGTTTTTTCTTCCTTCGGGTAACTGCACGGTGACAAATAGAATCGGACGCCAGCTCAGGCTGAGTTGATCGTTTATCCTGAGAAACCGGAGAACTCGAATCTATAAAGTGGCTGCCATCAATGAGCTCAGAAAATCCAGAATCTGAATCTATCAAAGGTGAAAGTGTCTGCGCCGCGGGAGTTCGTTCATGCCCGATAGAATCACTGAGCAAGGCTAAAGCCCCCAAGTGGTGCTCGTCTATGACCTTCTCTTGGACATGAACCTGGACAGCTTCCTCAATAGATTCGTGACTAGACTCTGAAGCAGAATCACTATCGCCCGCCAGTCTTTCTATGAATTGACTGCTATGGGGAGTATCCTCTTGAAAATAACAATAACTCTGAGCTGCTGCATTTTGGATACGCCCTTGAGCCTGCATAACCGCATGGTCTAGAAGAGTATGTTCATATAATTGCTCTTGCTCCGACTCGGAAACCAGGTAGTCCAATTCCATGAACTCGGTCCTCGAAAGCATGAGTATTTCTGGCTCAGACGACTCTGTCTGGACAGCTACTTGGTCATGGGCCTGGACACTGGACAGATCAAGACAGCTATTGTCCAGACAAGCCAATCTCTGGGCAAGTGAAGTTGCCAATCTGCCTGGACAAAGCAGCTCTCTTGAAATTTCAGCCATAAAGAACTCGATAGCAGCTTCGGTAGTAATCTCAGCTCTACTTACCTTGAGTCTTCCTGGACAAGCCATCCATCTAAAGCCTTGTTGCAATGGCAAAATAAAGTTGTCACCAGGCATCACGACCTGAACGTTGGCAAGGCCAAAAAGTTGCAAATACAACTGCAGAGAATTACAAAGCGTAGATACCAAAGTCCTTCTGGTCAGAGAAATAAATACTTGAAAGAGTCCGCAATCCGAAACCTGAAACAACTTGGGCTCAGTTAAGCCAAGACTTTGCAGAACTTCCAAAAGTTTTTGCCAGAGCTGCGAATCGCTCTCGATTTTCTCTGATTGAAACTGCAAAAGAAGGAAAGACTCTGAGTCATCCATTAAAGGAGCTCTGTAATAGCTAGCATCGGAATCAAGAGAAGCAAGCATGTCATTATCAGACAGGTAATGAAACTTGCTTGTTGCCCTCCAGGCATCAGAGCCAGGAACGCGGAAATTGCTCCCAAACCTTGAGGAAAAGAACTTTAGGAACTTAGACTTACTGTCCATAGTAACCGCAGAAGCAACAAAACCTGCTACCGGTAGTGGTATCGATGAGCTAGTAATGTCAGGACTCGCTTTCTAGAGCTAGCGCTAGTGGATATAGAAGAAGACTCTTTGTGCAATCTGTTTGAGTCGGGATTCGATTAAGTCAAACCTATTTATGTGAAGTCGAATTTCGATTTAGTACTTTCTAGGTAGCACCACTTTTGGTGACTCACTTTTTCGATCGGGCTGATCGTAAGGCCGGCGGGGGAAATGATCAAGCCCTTTTTCGCAATTCCTGTGACCTTTTTGAGAAATTGTCTAGACCGACTAGTCAGAAATATACAACGCATGTCTAGACAATCCAAGCCTTATCCTCATTTTTATATCAAACAGTCTAGACAGACCAGACAGTCTAGACAAATTATCAGACAAGCCACTATATCCAGTTGCACAAGGAATTCACAAGTGGGCTATTAAATACAAGACCCATCCCCGTCTAGACAGAGGCAAGGGCAACACAGAAATAACGTCCAGACAAAGAGCCCGAAGAGGCACCAGCTGAGCCACCACGAGAGCAGGTGGGTGTCCAAACAAAATAACACCAACCCAGATAAGGATTGTCTAGACTGTCCAAGCAAGACCGTAAAGGCTCACCAATAGAAGGTCTCAAAAGACCAGCGCTCAACAACCACCAGAGAGACCGCAAACCCGAGCGAAGAAAAAGACAAACAGTCTTATATCCAAGAGACATACCGGCAGTCGTAAACGTAAAATATGTGGCGCTTTTGAGAAAATTGAATATAATTGTCTAGTCAATCGATTTGTCTAGACATCACTAGCAACTAGAAGCGGAGAATACTGATGCCACCAGGCGCATCCACAGGACAAAATCAACCAGTAGCCACCACTATTAGTGATAAAGCGGCAAGAGGTGAATCGCAATGGCTGTTTTTACAGGAAGTCGCAGAGCTATCTGGACTTTCTGAAAAGACCGTGCGTAGACATATAAAGAAAGGGACTTTTAAGGCCAAAAAAGGCAAAGCCGCAAACGCTAGAATCCAAGTTCTGATTACTCCAGAAATTTTGGCCAGCATTTCAAAAGAGTCTTCTGCCGAAGAACTAGAAGAAGACGGTGGATTGGAGAGCATTGATTTTGAAGAAGTCTCAGTCGAAGAAGTAAGCGAAGAGACTGCAAGTAATGATGTTACTGACTTCTCACCGAATCCTGCTGAAAAAGTTCAGGCTGATATGGAAGTGTTCAAAGGCATAATCAATGAAATGATGGCTCCATTAGTTAAGAGGGTTGAGGAGCAAGCCAGAACCCTTCACGAACAAGAACGAGTCATTCAAGATCAAAAAATACAACTGCGCCTTCTACCGGATATTCAAGCCAGAGAAGAATCGGAAAGAAAAGCAAGAGAATTGGCCGAGCTCGAGAAGCAAGCTTTAACAAAGCAGATTGAGGCCTTGAAGATAGCCGAAATAGAGCTCAAAGCTACTGCCGAGAAGGCAGCAGAGCTGGAGAAGCAACTTGCCATCGCAAAGAGACCCTGGTGGCAGAAACTCATGGGCAATCCACAAGATTCCTGATTCCCGACTTAGCTCAAAAGTTGAATTCTATTTGGTTAGCTCAAAGAAAAGAAAACCGCTCAAGCCTGCTCTCAAGTAAAAAATATAGATAATCTAGGCTAATGCTTAGTTAGGTCGGCACGAACTCTTTTACAGACATTGAAAGATAGAGACAAGATACCAGCAAGGTTTTAGTCAAAAGCTCAAGAAGCTGCCATCAGGTCATTGTGCTGTTTTTTCTGGCGCACAGAAATCTGCAACTCTTCACCAAGAGCTGCCACCACACGCTCGGCGCGCTCAATGGAAATGCCGTGGTATTCATTGCGCTCATCACGAGAAATCTGCGAGACATCCACAGCCAGACGCTTAGCTAACTCCGCCTGTGAAATTCCATTGGCTATTCTCAGCGCCACAAGTAAAGGACCGATCTCTGTCAACTGCGTAAACACCCCGAAATCACGGCGTTTAACTCGTTCATACCATTCTACTTCTTCTTTCAACTGGCAATTGAAAGAAAGGAGCGGGGCCATTACAAGCTCAATCTGATCAGCTGGGAGACTCAATTCTTCAAGCTTTTCTCGCTGCGCTTGCATAGTTCTGCGGTCGTCCTCAAGCCGTTTGAGACACTCTTGATACTCTGATTCAGTCTTGATCACTGGTTTTCCCCCTAACTAGCTTTATGATTCCTTTCTGCCGGTGCTCAGCTCAAGATTTTCTGAAGGCTGCAGGAAATTGCAAGTCGTTCCCAAACTCATCTTTTATGCCAGATAGCTGCCCAACATGCGGATAAAGCTCTACTCGATAGAAGTGCCACATTGGCAGCAGTCTCTTTGTGGAATTTGCAGAAGCAGAGCGGCTAGCCGGATCCCATGTCCAAACCTTATTAGGATCAAGCTTTTTCAAATCTTGCGTTAATGAGCCTGACGCCAAGTAGGAGAGCTCACACTCGAAATAACCATCGATATCATTCGGGTGATCCTTCTCCTCGACAAAAGAGCCATCAACATAAATGGCGGTAATACCAACCTTCCAAAGCTGCTCGACCAGATTATCCACAAGCCTAGCCCGCCAATTAGAATCCCAGTTCTTTGACTGTCCTTCCACTGGAAGAACCAGCGAACTCTGCTTTAGCTCCGACAAGGTTAGTTCATAGTCACCCGGCGGCAAGAAACCAAATTCATTGAAAGGTGGAAGAAGCATCAATAAGACATATTGCGCATGCTTGACATGTTTGTCAAGATAGACACGCAAGCCAAGTAAACAAAAGGGACATTTCGTTTACTACCAATACCCCACCCCACGACCATCCCAGGGCTTGCACCCAAAACCACCCCGGTTATAATAAACAATATTGACTCGTATATAAGTATTGTTCACATGCCAGGCAAAGCTAAAGTTCTTAGTTCCAAAGAGATCCAAAACGTTCTCAAGGTGCTCAAATCACCCCGAGATAAGCTCCTCTTCTCTACCGGCCTTTACACCGGTCTCCGCATTTCAGAAATAATCGGAATAAAACAGGAACACGTCTACACCGCCAGCGGTGGCATACGAAACATTCTCAAAATCACCCGCCTTAAAAAGAAAAACACCGTCTACTCAAATATCCCCATCCACCCAAAACTCCGAGAACAGCTCCAGGTCTACAAGAAAACCCTAGACCACCTAGACGAGCTCGGCACCCCATCCCCCTGGCTCTTCCCCTCCACAGACGATCCAGAAGAGCACATAAAGAGAGTCCGCGCCCACAACATCCTCACAGAAGCCTTCGAAGCAATCGGTATCGACGGTGCCTCCAGCCACTCAATGCGCCGAACCTGCCTGACCAACATGTCCCGCGCCGGCATCCCACTTCGCACCATCCAAGAAATCTCCGGGCACAGCAACCTAAGCCAGCTGCAAGAATACCTGGCGGTCGATCCGGCCGATAGTCATCGGGCTATAATGAGCTTGAGATACTGAGTCTTTTGGAAATTAGTGGAGAATATGAGCCAAACTCAAAAACTTTCGTATAGGGTAGATTGGAATAGTTGCCACTCAAATGGAATCCTTTATGAAAGAAGCTAGCAGCGATATCTCAAAGATTGCTGGTATTGAGCATCGCAATGATGTAGACACTTACAGAACAAGTTGGTTAGTCGTTCAAGCGGCAGTAAGTCAAATGGCTGCAGTACGGCCATGACGGAACATAGTGAGAAGTATTGCTGTTCATTCGCTGTCCACTCTTCGGTGCGCTATAGAGTCGCGATGCTGCTAAATTACAAAGACACGTTGTATTGGTTTACCCCAGGCCAACGGCCAAGTGAAAGTGATAACTTGCTTTGTGAGATGGGCGGTCACACATATCCAGAATTGTATAAAAAATCATATGAACTATTCAGCGCGATTAGCTTTGCAGAGAAGTCACAAGTGCTACTAGGCGGTGGATTTACCGATGTCCGGATCGTCGGCGAATTGAAAAACATGAACATTCGTCAAATAGAAACCCGACTTTTCGCTGTCAATGAAGTTCGCGCCTTTTTACCAGCGATAGCAATAGCGCGAACTGATTTGCAGGAAACTTTACTGCGTTTATTCAGGCAAGCCTACAGCGCAGTTGACCCTTACTCTCGACTACTTTTCTATTGGCACACACTTGTCTATCCAGAAAAAGACAAAAGCGAAAAAGCCGCAGTCGACTTTATCAATGATCACTACGCCGAAATTAAATCACTGTTGCCAGAATATAGAACCGAGGCAACGCAACGACTATTTTCAAATGTATACCCTGAAACTGATCTAGGCACATATATAAAAGTCGGTGCTCGTCATTCAGTCGCGCACATTGTACGCGATTGGAAGGACTATAACAGCCTGGAAATAGACAGCCTGACTCAAGTTTGGCATGTCAACTATTTGGCGGATATTTTAGAAGAGTTATGCCGCTTGAGGCTAACCAAATATTGTGACATCAAAATCGGCAACGACCGCGATGTGGTGCAGTTCTTGGAATGTAAGCCAGTTACCTGATCTCGACCACGACCTTAAATGGCTAGCCGAAAAAAATTTCTTCCTTTAGGTCGTATCCCGAAGTGATGCCTTTAGCTTCTGTTGGATGTTCAGCGTCGTTTAGAACGCCAGCCCAAAATTCGTCATCGAACATATTGCTTAAATGCATATATTGGAGAGCGTCACAGCAACCCCATACTTGAAGTGAAATTAGGCGTGTCGTTAAATGCTTTCGATTAGCTGAGTAAGCGGGGTTAGGATTAGTGGCAAAATCGAAGTCGAGGAGAGACAAAACGAAAGAGACTTTCTGGAAGAAGGTACTTGCTGCGCAGATTGG
>Ga0102832_1000841_pt2 | contig 24913 bp, 20 predicted proteins | sample EBPBio282013_DNA_FD_88942 | JGI IMG/M metagenome (GOLD analysis project Ga0102832, IMG submission 88942) | Wastewater treatment Type I Accumulibacter community from EBPR Bioreactor in Madison, WI, USA - Reactor 2_5/28/2013_ DNA (Illumina Assembly) | ecosystem: Engineered > Bioreactor > EBPR >... | reverse complement strand
GTTGCCCAGGGCGACGACGCCGGCGATCAGGAAGACGACGCCGAGAGCGACGATCCATCCCCACTTGGCACGCAAGACCTTGAGGCCATCGGCAAGCGAAGTGGGGCCAGGCGTGGAAGAGGGGCTGGGAGTGTGGGCCGTGTCGGACATGGCGTTCTCCTTCAGAGCGGAATGGACAGTGTCAGGATACACCGTGCCGTTGGCGCTGTCGCGGCTAGTATGGGACAGTCTCGTGTCACGAGAATGCAGGCCAAGAAAGAATCAAGGATGAACGACGCGAAAAAAGAAGCGGCTCCGCCGCGTCCCGCCACCACAGTGTTGTTGCTGCGCCCGTCGAAGACCGGCGATGCCGCTTCGCCGCTCGAAGTCTTCATGGTGGTGCGCCATCACCAGATCGATTCCTTTTCCGGCGCGCTCGTCTTCCCGGGCGGCAAGCTCGAAGACGCGGACGGTGCTGCCTCGTTGCGCAGCCGCTGCAGCGGCGCCGACAAGATCGACGATGCCGAGCTCAAGTTTCGCGTGGCCGGCGTGCGCGAGGCATTCGAGGAATGCGGCGTCTTGCTGGCGCGCAAGCGCGGCCAGAAGGCGCTGATCGTGGCCGCTGACCTCAAGGGCATCGAGGAGCGCTGGCGCACCAAGCTGGCCAAGGACGAGGCGAGCATCGTCGATCTCGTCGAGGCCGAGGATCTCGAGATCGCCACCGACCTGATGGTGCCTTACGCCCACTGGATCACGCCGACCTTCGTGCCCAAGCGCTTCGATACCTGGTTCTTCCTCGCCGAAGCGCCGCAGGACCAGGTGGCCCTGCACGACGGTTCGGAGTCGGTCGACTCGGTGTGGATCGGCGCGCAGGAAGCGATCGACGAAGCCACGGCCGGCAAGCGCACCCTCGTGCATGCGACGCAGAAGAACCTGGAGCTGCTGGCGGAAGGCGGCACCGTCGCCGGCGCCATCGCCCAGGCGGCCAAGCGCAAGATCGTCACCGTGCAGCCCTGGGTCGAGGCGCGCGAGGGCAAGCGCTTCCTGCACATCCCTGAAGGGGCGGGCTATCGCAACCTGGTGCGCGAGATGCCGGCCGCCGGTGTGGTTCCGCAGACCGGAAGGTAGTTTTGCGGGAGAAGCTGCCATGAGCAAATGCGGCTCGCTCCCCACAGGTGAGCGCGCTAAGAGCGAAGCATAAACGCTCATTCATGAAATGCCGCCGGCAGGAGCCGGCGGTCCGTCGGACCAGTTGGAGGAAAGAAACGATGGTCGGAATCGTGGCCTACGGGGCCTATGTGCCGCGCCTGCGCCTCAACCGTCAGGCAGTGTACGACGCCAACAAGTGGTTCGCCGCAGGCCTGCGTGGCCTCGCCAAGGGCGAGCGCTCGATGGCCAACTGGGACGAGGATTCGATCACGATGGCCGTCGAGGCCTCGCGCGACTGCCTCACCAGCCACAAGGCCGAGGACGTCCGTAACATCTACTTCGCTTCGACGACGCATCCCTTCAAGGATCGCCAGAACGCCGGCGTGATCGGCACGGCGCTCAACATCGAGCAGAACCTGCTGGCGTCCGATGTTGCCGGCTCGCTGAAGGCAGGCACCTCGGCGCTGATCGCCGGCCTCAATGCCTCCAAGAGTGGCGACGCCACCCTGGTCGCCGCGGCCGACAAGCGCATGGCCCGCGTCGCCTCTGCGCACGAGCTGAACTACGGCGACGGCGCCGCGGCGCTGCTCTGCGGTACCGAGAACGTGATCGCCAAGCTCGTTGGCCATCACTCGGTGTCGATGGATTTCGTCGACCACTTCCGGGGCGAGGACGCCGAGTTCGACTACGGCTGGGAAGAGCGCTGGATCCGCGACGAGGGCTACTCGAAGATCGTCCCGCCGGCGATCAAGGCCGCTCTCACGGCCTGCAAGCTGAAGGGCAGCGACGTCACCCACTTCATCATGCCGAGCCCGATGCCGGCCGTGCCGAAGCAGATGGCCAAGGCCTGCGGCGTCGCCGAAGGCGCGGTGCGCGATCTCCTCGGCGCCAACCTCGGCGACACCGGCTCGGCGCATGCGCTGGTCATGCTGGTCGATGCGCTCGAGACCGCCAAGGAAGGCGACAAGATCATGGTCGTGGCCTTCGGCCAGGGCGTCGACGTGCTGGTGTTCGAGGTCACGGCCGAGAACGCCAAGCTGCCGAAGCGCAAGGGCCTGTCGGGCTGGCTGGCGCGTCGCAAGGAAGAGAAGAACTACATGAAGTTCCTCGCTTTCAACGAGATGCTGCCGATCGACAAGGGCATGCGCGCGGAGTTCGACAAGAAGACCGCGCTCTCGGTGCTGTGGCGCAAGCGCGACATGATCTACGGACTGGTCGGCGGCAAGTGCAAGGTCTGCGGCACGGTGCAGTTCCCGCGCAGCCAGGTCTGCGTCAATCCCAACTGCCATGCCATCGACAGCCAGGATCCCTACGCCATGGCCGGGCTGGAGGCGAACGTGATGTCGTTCACCGCCGACTCGCTGACCTACTCCCCGGATCCGCCCGCCTACTACGGCATGATCACCTTTCCGGAAGGCGGCCGCTTCATGGCCGACTTCACCGACAGCGACAAGGAACAGGTGAAGGTCGGCGCCAAGATGCGCATGACCTTCCGCATCCGCGACAACGACACGATGCGCGGCGGCTTCAAGCGCTACTTCTGGAAGGCGGCTCCGGTCTGATCGCCTTCCTCCGGTCAAGGGTCTAGAGTTCAACCGTCAACACCAAGGAGACCTGCAATGGCTCGTGGTATCAAGGACAAGGTCGCCATTCTCGGCATGGGTTGCTCCAAGTTCGGCGAACGCTGGGACAGCGGCGCCGAGGAGCTGATGCTCGAGGCGTACAAGGAAGCCATCGCCGACGCCGGCATCGACGCCAAGCAGCTCAACGCTGCCTGGTTCTCGACCGCCATCGACGAAGTGCATGTCGGCAAGTCCGGCATTCCGCTCTCGACGACGCTGCGTCTGCCCAACATCCCGGTGACGCATGTCGAGAACATGTGCGCTTCGGGCACCGAGGCCTTCCGCGGCGCGTGCTACGCCGTTGCTTCCGGTGCGGCCGACTTCGCGCTGGCGCTCGGCGTCGAGAAGCTCAAGGACACCGGCTACGGCGGTCTGCCGGGCGGCCGTGGCGGCCCGCTGCAGGCGCTGTGGAGCGCCAACGGCACGGCGCCGGGCAACTTCGCCCAGCTCGCCACCGCCTACATGACGGCCCATGGCGTCAGCGCCGAGGACCTCAAGAAGGCGATCGGCCATGTTTCGTGGAAGAGCCATCAGAACGGCGCCAAGAACCCGAAGGCCCATCTCCAGAAGGCCGTCGAGATGGACACCATCCTCAACGCGCCGATGATCGCCTCGCCGCTCGGCCTGTTCGACTGCTGCGGCGTGTCGGACGGTGCGGCCGCGGCCATCGTGACCACGCCGGAGATCGCCAAGGCGCTCGGCAAGGCCAACATCGTCAGCGTCAAGGCGCTGCAGCTCTCGGTGTCGAACGGTTCCGAGTCGGGCCACAACTCGTGGGACGGCAGCTACTTCCACACCACGCGCATCGCCTCGAAGAAGGCCTACGAGGAGGCCGGCATCAAGGACCCGCGCGCCGAGGTCTCGATGTTCGAGGTGCACGACTGCTTCTCGGTCACCGAGCTGGTGACCATGGAAGACCTGCACATCTCGCAGCCGGGCAAGGGCTGGAAGGACGTGCTCGACGGCTTCTACGACGCCGACGGCAAGATCCCCTGCCAGATCGACGGCGGCCTCAAGTGCTTCGGCCACCCGATCGGCGCCTCGGGCCTGCGCATGCTGTACGAGATGTACCTGCAGTTCCAGGGCCGCGCCGGCGCGCGCCAGCTCAAGGACCCGCGCATCGGCATGACGCACAACCTCGGCGGCGCGCCGCGCGAGAACGTGTCGTCGGTCGCGATCGTCGGTCGCTTCGAGTAGTCGTCACACACGCAAGCCCTCTCTCTGGCTGAAACCGGAGGGAGGGCTTTTTCTTTAGCGAGGGAGGAAACGAGCGATGCAGCTCGACAAGGGCCTGATCGGCCACGCGTTCAACGCCTTCACCACCACCGTCGAGGCCGGCAAGATCCGGCTGTTCTGCAAGGCCATCGGCGAGGACAACCCGATCTACGTCGACGAGGCCGCCGCCAAGGCCGCGGGCTACCGCGCGATCCCGGCGCCGCCGACCTTCCTCACCGCGGTCACCAACGACGATCCCGACAAGGGCGGGCTCTTGCGCAAGCTCAACGTCGACATCGGCCTGATCCTGCACGGCGAGCAGCACTACGAGTACCTCGCGCCGGTCCATGTCGGCGACCGCATCACCTGCCAGCAGAAGGTGGTCGACATCTACGACAAGAAGGGCGGCGCCCTGTGGTTCGTGGTCTCGGAGACCGAGATGAAGGACCAGTCGGGCAAGCCGGTCGCCAAGGCGCGCGGCATCACCGTCGTGCGCAACCCCGACGCCGGCAAGAAGTAGGAGGACGACACCATGGCCACGGTTACCGCTCCGAAGTTCGCCGACGTGAAGGTCGGCGACGTCCTCCCGCCGCTCGTCCTGCCGCCGATCTCGCGCCACCAGCTGGCGCTCTACTGCGGCGGCTCGGGCGACCACAACCCGATCCACGTCGACATCGACTTCGCCAAGAAGTTCGGCTTCAAGGACGTGTTCGCGCACGGCATGCTGTCGATGGCCTTCCTCGGCCGGCTGGTCACCTCGTGGGTGCCGCAGTCCCAGGTCCGCAAGCTCGGCACCCGCTTCACCTCGATCACCTGGGTGGGCGACGTCATCACGGTGAGCGGCAAGGTCACCGGCAAGCGCGAGGAGGGCGGCCAGAAGCTGGTCGACCTCGAGGTCAAGTGCACCAACCAGAACGGCCAGGACACGCTGCAGGGCGAAGCCACCGTTGCGCTCAACTAGCTAGCGAAGAAGCAGGAGTACGAGAGATGGGTCAGCTCGACGGCAAGGTGGCGATCGTCACCGGTTCGGGGCGCGGCATCGGTCGCGAGATCGCGCTGCGCCTGGTGCGCGACGGCGCCAAGGTGGTGATCAACGACATCGACGAGGCGCCGGCCAAGGAGACCATCGCCGAGATCGAGAAGATGGGCGGCAAGGCGGTCGGCTGCGTCGGCGACGTCACGGCGGCCGACTTCGGCGACCGCATCGTCAAGACCGCGGTCGACGCGTTCGGCGACTGCCACATCATCGTGAACAACGCCGGCTACACCTGGGATTCGGTCATCCAGAAGATGAGCGACGAGCAGTGGCACGCCATCCTCGAGGTGCACCTGACCGCGCCGTTCCGCATCCTGCGCGCCTTCCAGCAGCACTTCCGTGGCGCCGTCGAGAAGGAGCGCGCGGCGGGCAAGCGGGTGGTCCGAAAGGTCGTCAACATCTCGTCGACCTCGGGCGTCAACGGCAATGCCGGCCAGTCGAACTACTCGGCCGGCAAGGCGGGCATCGTCGGCCTGACCAAGACGCTGGCCAAGGAGTTCGGCCGCTACGACGTCACGGTCAACGCCGTCGCCTTCGGCTACATCCAGACCCGCCTCACCCAGCCGCTCAGCCAGGGCGAGGCCGGCGAGATCGAGGTCCAGGGCCGCAAGGTCAAGGTCGGCGTCCAGGGCGGCCGCATCGCCGCCATGAACCAGATGATCCCGCTGGGCCGCGGCGGCCTGCCGGAAGAGGCGGCCGGCTCGGTCTACCTGTTCTGCGGCCCCGACAGCGACTACGTCAGCGGCCAGTGCCTGGTGGTGAACGGCGGCCTTTGAGCCGTTCCCCGACCCCGGTGCGGCCGCTCGAGGTCGGCGTCGTCGGCTGCGGCGTCGCCGGCCAGGCCGCGGCGATCCTGCTGTCGCGGCAGGGTCACCGGGTCACCGTCTTCGAACGCTTCGCGGAGCCCCGCCCGGTCGGTGCGGGGCTCCTGCTTCAGCCGACCGGCCTCGCGGTGCTCGATGCGCTCGGGCTGGGCGACGGCGCCCGGGCGAAGGGCGCGACCGTCCACGGCCTGCAGGCGCGCACCGCCGGCGGCCGCGCCGTGCTCGACCTCGACTACGCCGATCTTCATCCCGCCGCGCACGGGCTCGGCATCCGGCGTTCCGACCTGTTCGACCTGCTGCACGGCGCGCTCAAGGCCTCGCGCGCCACGCTGGTCTCGGGTCTCGAGATCGCCTCGGTCGAGGGCCAGGTGCTGGTCGACGAGGGCGGGCGCAAGCACGGCCCGTTCGACCTGGTGATCGCCGCCGACGGCACCAACTCGCGGCTGCGCGGGTCGCTCTTGCCGTCGAAGCAGGTCACGCTCTACCGCTGGGGCTGCCTGTGGGCGACCGTGCCCGACGAGGGCGCGGGCTTCGCCGCCTCGGGCCTGCTGCAGCAGCGCGTGCGCGGCACGCGGGAGATGATGGGCCTGCTCCCCGTCGCGCCCGGCCTGCTGACGCTCTACTGGAGCCTGCCGGTGACCGCTCTCAACGCGAAGAAGGCGCTCGACCTCGACGACTTCCGCCGCCGCGCCACCGCGCTGTGGCCCGAGGCGGCGCCGATCGTCGCGCGCGCCGCGGCGGGCGCGTTCACGCGGGCGACCTACCGCCACGTCGCGCTGTCGCGCTGGAACAAGGGCGGCGTGCTGCTGATCGGCGATGCCGGCCACGGCACCAGCCCGCAGCTGGGGCAGGGCGCCAACCTCGGCCTGGTCGATGCCTGGGTGCTGGCCGACGCGCTGGCCGAGGGGCCCGACCTGTTGAGCGCGGTGATGAACTGGGAACGCCGTCGTGAAGCCACCTTGTTCTACTATCAACGGGTCAGCCACCTGCTGACGCCGTTCTTCCAGTCGCGCTCGGCGGTGCTGGGCGGACTGCGCGACCTCGCGATGGGGCCGCTGGGCCGCCTGCCGCCGGTGCGCCGGCTGATGACCACGACGCTCGCCGGCACGCGCCGCGGCTGGTGGTCGAACGTGCCGCTGGACGCGGCGGGGCGTTACCCGCTGCCGCGAGGAGGGAGAGCATGATCTACGAGACCAAGACCGCGCTGGTGATCCGCCGCGATCTCGCCGCCTGGCAGATGGCCAACGTCGCGGGTTTCCTCGCGGGCGGCCTCGCCGGCACGCATCCGCACATCATGGGCGAGCCGTACCGCGACGGTGCCGGCCGCGCCTACACGGCGCTGATCCGCGAGCCGGTGTTCGTGTTCGGCGGCACGCTCGACGAGCTGCGCCGCACCCATGGCCGCGCGCTGTCGCGCGAGCTGGTGCCGGCGCTCTACATCGCGCCGATGTTCACCACGACCAACGACGCCGACAACCGCGCCGCCGTCGCCGCCGCCGACCCCGAGGCGCTCGACCTCGTCGGGCTGGGCGTCCACGGCCCGCGCAAGGTGATCGACAAGGTGGTGAACGGGCTCAAGTTCCTGTCGTGAGCCGCGGCCGCGCCAGCACCATGACGGTGGCGGCGAGGTTGAGGCCGAGGCAGAGGGCAAGCGGCACGGCGTAGCTGCCGCTGGCATCGCGCAGCACGCCCAGCAGGCCGGGCCCGAAGGCGTAGAGCAGCTGGCCGACCGCGGTCGACAGCGCGACGATCGCCGGGAACTGCGCCGCCGCGAACTCGCGCTGCACGATCAGCGGCGCCAGCGTGATGTTGTTGCCGACCGAGAAGCCGTAGACGGCGCAGGCGGCGTAGACGACGGCCGGCGTGGCGGTGGTCGCCAGCACCGCGATCGCCGCGACCTGCACGAGGAAGCACAGCGCCGCGGCCGGCCGGGGCGACAGGCGGTCGATCACGAGGCCCAGCACGACGCGGCCGAGCAGCGCCATGGTGGCGTTGATCGCCACCGCGACGGCGGGATCGGCGCCGGTGCGGTCGCCGACCAGCGGCACGAGGTGGGTGAGGAAGCCGACCTGCGCCGTCAGCACCAGCGCGAACGGCCCGGCGACGCTCCAGAAGTGCCACTGGCGCAGCGCCGGCCGCGCGCCGAGCGGTCGCGTGCCGGGCCGCGCCGACAGCGGGCCGCGGCGCACGAACAGCGCCACCGCGCCGCCCGCCACGACGAGGCCGGCCAGCACCAGCAGGCGCTCGGCCGCGGCGAAGCCGAGCACGGGGATCAACGCCAGCAGGACCGGCGACACGACCAGGCCGGCGGCGGTGGCGCCGCTCAGCGCGAGGTTGAGGGCGAGGCCGCGCCGCTTGTCGAACCACTGCCCGACCGTGGCGGCGATCGGCGCCACGCTGGTCGCGTTCCAGCCCGGCGCCATCGCGGCGTAGAGCAGCGCCAGCTGCCACGGCGCCTCGACGACCGGCAGCAGCATCAGCGCGGCGGCCAGCACGACGAGGCCGGACAGCAGGACGGCGCGCGGCCCGAAGCGGCCGATCGCGCGGGCGATCGCCGGCAGCAGCAGCGCGCCCAGCACGTAGTGGCCGGTGACGATCGACGAGACCAGCCCGGTCGACCAGCCGCGCGCCTTCTGCAGCTCGACGAGGTAGATGCCGTGGGCATAGAAGCTGAAGCCCCAGGCGAAGACCGCGCACAGGAAGCACGCCAGCACGACCCGCCACGCCGCCGGGGTCGTGTCGGGTGCCGGGCTCACGCGAGGAACAGCCGCGTGCCGACCGGCGTCTCGCGCGCCTTCTCGAGGACTTCCATGGTGGTGCGGTAGCCGAGCTCGATGGCGGCGTCGAAGCTGGTCCAGTCGAGCAGGTCGATGTGGGTCATCGGCGGCACGATCAGCAGGTCGGCGGCCTGGCGGTCCTCGGTGGCGCGGGCGGCGCTGGCGACCAGCGCCGAGCGCAGCAGGATGGCGACGATCGACGGGATCGGCAGGGTCTCGTTGCGCTTCCACACCAGGCGGCGGAAGAACTGCCAGGCCGACCACGGCTCCATCGCGTCGGCGCCGGCCGCCAGCGCGCCGCCGGTGTCGATGTCGATGCCGATCGTCAGGCCGCGGCCCAGCCGCCGCATGGCGCGCACCGGGAAGTTGTCGATCACGCCGCCGTCGACATGAACCTCGCCGGCCTCGTTGAACGGCGGGATGACGCCGGGGATCGCCACCGAGGCGCGCAGCCAGCGCCACAGCTTGCCGACCGTGTGGACGTCGGCGCTGGCCGTCGTCAGGTTGGCGGTGACGCAGAAGAACGGCAGCACGAGGTCCTGGATCTCGCGCTCGCCGAACGACAGGCGCAGCAGGTTGGTGACGCGGCGGCCGCGGAACAGCGAGATCAGCGGCAGCGTGTAGTCGCTGAGCGGGTTGGTCTCGACGAAGGCCTTGCGGAAGTGGCTGGCGATCTCCTGGTCGCTCCAGCGCGAGGCGACGCTGGCCGCCACGATGGCGCCCATGCTGGTGCCGCCGACCTGGTCGATCGGCACGCCCGAGGCGCGCAGCGCCTTGACCGCGCCGATGTGGGTGAAGGCGCGCGCGCCGCCGCCGGCCATCACCACGCCAACCGCGTGGCCGGTCAGCAGGCGGGCCAGCCGGTCGACGTCGGACGGCACGTCGAGCCGCACGTGGTGGTGCTGGCCGTACATGCCGCCGGCCAGCTGCGGCGCGGTCGAGCCCGGCCGCGGGTCGGCGCCCTCGTGCAGCAGCACCAGTTCGCGGCGGCGGTGGAACACCGCGCCGGTCTGCGCCGTCTCGATCTCGAACGGCACCAGCGTCGGTTCGTCGTCGTCGGCGCCGCGCACCACCACCAGGCAGTCGGCCTGGCGCAGGCACAGCTCGGTCCACTCGGTGGCGGTCGGGTCGGCGCGGTAGAGCACGAACGACGAGTCGGTCTCGCAGCGCGCGAACCACTCGGGCTCGCGGTGCACGGACTCGGGCCCCAGCATCTGCACATTGCTGGCGATGCGGCGCAGCGCGTTCTCCAGCATCACCGAGAAGCGCGCCGCCGGCGTCGCGTGGCCGGACGGCAGGATGGCGAAGGTGCGCGGCTGGCGGCGCCGCTTGGCCGAGCCCTCGGCGTTGCGCACCGCGACGTTGCGCATCAGCGCCGGCAGGACCTCGGGATGGCGCGCCGTCATCTTGTCGAAGCTCGGCCGCGCCAGCCGCCAGACCTCGCTGTCGCGCAGCGCCGCCACGCTGCGCGTGCGCTGGCTGTGCGACAAGAGCGACATCTCGCCGACGATGTTGCCCGGCGGGATCTCGGCCATCAGCACCGGTTCCTCGGCGCTCTCCGCCTCCTCGTGGCGGAACACGCCGAGGCAGCCGCTCGCCACCACGTAGACCGCGTCGGCCGGCTCGCCCTGGCGGAACAGCGGCGCGCCGCCCGGCAGCACCAGCAGCGACAGCTCGCGTTCGATCGCGGCCAGGCTGTGCGGCTCGAGGTCGGCGAACAGCGGCGCCCGCGCCAGCGCCTTGTGCAGGCGTTGCCGCGCGGAGTCCTCGGCGGGTTCGACGACGCTCATCGGCAGCCGGTCAGGCGGTAAGCCCGGCGAGCGCCCAGCCGATCGTCTGGTCGGCGCGCGCCCACACCATGTCGCGCCACTTGTCGCCGGCCGGGAAGAAGCGCTCCTTCATGTTGGCCTTCAGCGCCTTGCCCTGGGCCGAGCCGAGATCGCCGCGCTGGTGCAGCCAGTTGTCGGCGCGCACCGCGTCCAGCACCTCGGGCACCGGGTAGGTGCCGTACTCGACGGCGACCGCGGTGACCTCCGCATCGGGCAGTTCCTGCGGGAAGGCGTCGGTCATGATCCCGACCACCACCGCCGAGGTCGAGGTGCCGCCCTCCGGCGAGGTCATCTCGTCGCCGTACCACGCCTTGGCGCGGGCGAACGACTTGGCCGTCGGTGGCACGGCGCAGATCAGCTCGCCGTGGCCGAACGGGCCGAGGCCGGTGTGGAAGTCGATCACCGCGACGCGCCGCGCCGCCGACAGGTGATCGCGCGCGAGGGCGCGCACCGTGCGGTTGCTCCAGGTCGGCTTATGGCCGCCGAAGAAGATGCCGTCGGGGTGGGTGTACTGGCCGCTGCTGAGCGCGCCCTGGAAGGCATAGGCGCCGTGCTGCTGGGCGTAGGCCCCGAACACCTTCATGGTCTCGGCGTGCGACTCGTCGGTCCAGTCGCGCGGCAGGATGGCGTCGGCCAGCGCGAGGTAGCCCTCGTTCCTCGGGTAGGCCTTGTCGTGGTCGACGAAGTTGCGGTTGAGGTCGACGTTGTCCTCGGTGACGCGGCGCGTCCACGCGAAGCCGTAGGGATTGATCGCGTGGATCAGCAGGGCGGCGGTGCGTGGCGGCAACTTCGCCGGGCCGCCGTGGCGCAGCCAGGCGATCTCGGCGCCCGAGCCGCAATGGCCCTCGACGCCGTGCGTGCCGGCGATCAGCACCAGCACGTTCTCGGCGTCGGCCGGGCCGAACCACGCGGTGTCGAGGAACAGCGCCTCGCCGTTCGGGCCGCGCGCCCTGGGGTTCAGCCGCGACCGCAGGTCACCGCCGGCCGCCGCGGCGGCGGCGCAGAACTTCGGCCGCGCCTCGGCGTAGCTCTCCGAGAAGCACTCTGAAACGGATACCATCGACTTTCCTCCGGCCGGCAGCCTAGCAGACCGGAGGGGCGCCGACCTAGCTGTCGTACTTGAGCAGCGCCTCGACCGGCACCGACAGCTTCTTGCGGCCCTCGAGGAAGGTCAGCTCGATGATGCAGGCCGCGGTCGGCACGACGCCGCCCACGTTCTGCAGCAGCTGCACCGCGGCGGCCATGGTGCCGCCGGTCGCCAGCAGGTCGTCGACCAGCGCGACCCGCGCGCCCTTCTTGATCGCGTCCTGCTGGATCTCGATCGTGTCGGTGCCGTACTCCAGCGCGTAGGTGTGGCGCACCGTCGTGCCGGGCAGCTTGCCCTGCTTGCGCAGCATGACGAAGCCGGTGCCCAGTGCGATGGCGAGCGGCGCCGCCAGCAGGAAGCCGCGCGACTCGATGCCGGCCAGCACGTCCGGCTTGTGCGGGCGCAGCGCGTCGGCCATGCGCTCGATGGTGGCGTGCCACGCCTTGGAATGCGCCAGCAGGGTCGAGATGTCGTAGAACAGGATGCCGGGCTTGGGGAAATCCGGGATCGAGCGGATGTGCTTCTTGAGGTCGATAGTGTCGGACATGCGGTCTCCTGGACTCCCTAGCGATAGGCCGGTGGCGGTTCGAAGCTGCGGTATTCCTTCTCGAGCAGCCTGGCGAAGCCGATGGTCTCGTAGTCGCCGTACTGGCGGCCGATGATCTGCACGCCGATCGGCAGCCCGTCCTTCGACAGGCCGATCGGCGCGGCGGTGGCCGGCAGCAGCGTGATGCCGGCATAGCCCGCCCAGAAGATCTGGTCGACCACCGGGACCTGCTTGTTGTTCACGGTGATGGTGCGCAGGTGGCGCAGGCCCTTCTGGTCGTGCGGGAAGGCCGTGCCGACCGCGACCGGGCACAGCATGAGATCCCAGTCCTCGAAGAAGGCGTCCCACGCCAGCCGCATGCGGTGGCGCTTCTCGTTGAGCTGCAGCCAGGTGCGATGCGACAGCGCGTTGCCGCGCTGCATCTGGGCGAAGTAGCTGCGGTCGTCGTCGGGCAGGGCGGCGGCGTCGCGCAGCGCGGTGCGCCACACCTCGTCGCTCATCCGGCCCGAGGTCGCGGCGCGCAGCATCCGCACGTAGACGTCGTTCAGTTCGGCGGTGTCGATCTTCGGCCGCGCGGTGAGGCTGACCTTCGCCTTCTTCTTCGCGAGGAAGTCGGCCAGCTCCTGCAGCGCCGACTGGACCGACTGGTCGACCTCGGCGTTCGGATCGGAGAGCATCACGGCGACCTTGAAGTCGCGCAGCCGTTCCTTCTTCGAGCGGGGCAGGGTGAGCTTCCAGCCGCGCCCATCGATCGCGTCCGGCCCGGCCATGACACCGAGCGCGCTATCAGGCTGCAATTTGATCTGCATGCGCATGTCATGGAATTTCTGTTCGGTCGGCAACTGGAACGAGGACCAGGGCACGACGGTATAGGGGACCGGCTCGGTGATCAGCGTGCCGTCCACGATCTTGCCTTTGAAATGCTGGACGTACTTATTGCCCCACTTCGTGTCGATGCGCATGGAACCGCCGGGCAGATACTTGCTGCCGGTCGCGTCGGTCAGCAAGTTGTCGAGCCCGCGGTACATCGTGACATCGACGCTCTCGTCGTTGGTCATGCTGTCGACGTTCGTGAGTTCAAGCAGAACGCGGTTCCAGCGCTCTTCCATCACCGCCTTATTGGCGTAGAAGGCTGTCGCCCCTTCGGGCGGACGCAGGTTCACGACGCAGCCGATGACGCGGTAAAGCTCGTTGTCGATGCCGGCCGTTTTGCCGTCGGGCGAAACGAAATCGTTGGCGTCGACTTTACCGTCAAGATTGAGACCGAAGGACTTCTTGCCCGTCACTTCATAGAAGGGAAATTTATCCGGCGTGTCCGCGTTCGGGAACCAGCCGGCGATTTCGAACGCCATATGGGTGTCCTTCACGCTACCGCCGTTCGGATAGAGCGCCTTGAACTGTTCGCGTGGCCCCCAGGGATTGAGTCCGTCCGCGCATTCTTCTTTATTGTCGGCCGTCAGATACACCTGCCATTCAAAATCGGTCACGATGTAGCCGATGGTTCCGTTCTCCGGGACGAAGTCCTCGGCGGCCATGGCGGCGGTCGACGCGAACGCGGCGGCGCCGGCCAGAAGAACCGAGCGCAGCGTGCGTGAGAATGTGTGTGTCATGTTTGTCTCCATGAACGCTTAGTTGGCGCGGCCGTAGAAATCGTCGCGCAGCCAGAATGCTGTAAAGCCGTGACGCTGAGCACGATGTTCACCCAGCCCGTCGGCTTCGATATCCCCTGGAACGCGGTCGCCGACGGCCGGCGCGGGCTCGCCGTCGAACACATAGAGCGGCCGGTCGCGATAAGCCCATACGCGCAAGGCATCCTTCTCTCCCGGCTGCGCACGCTTACCTGTCAGGCGGTTGATCTCCATGATGCTGTAGGCGCGGCTGTTGCTCTTGGCCCCGGCGGAGGCTTGCACCATCGGGAAGCGGATCGCGCAACGCTCCTGGTTGCCGCCGCCGCACACCGCGATCCGATAGTCTTGCGGTGTATCGGGATGATCGCAGATCAATTGGTCGTCGGCGTCGTCATGACAAAAGTACACATAGATGGTGTGACCGCGACGATCGGCGAGCACTTCCCCGCCCGGCGTCACCTGACGCTTCAGATCATTGGGGATTTCCGGCGCGAGCTGGGCGTAAACGAGACTCCAGCCCGGCACATCGCTGCCGTCGACGCTGCGGCCACGATAGCTGCGGAACGGCATGTCGGCGACGTGCGTATAGAGCGGTTTGCCCCGAAAGGCCCACTGACGCACACCCGGAGACCGTTCGACGAGGCTCCATTCGCCAAACGTCTTCGCGAATTCAGGCGCGAGCATCGGCGACCATTCGCGCAAGCATTCCGCAACGCATGCCGACTTGGACGCGGTATCTTTCGCGAACGTGTAGATCGAAGCGTTGACCGTCGCGGTCACCAAAAGGCGGCCGTTCACGGTCGAGATGACGTCGAACCCAGGCGGCACGGCGGGCGGCGGGCCCACGGGATGACGCACGGCGGGACGCGCGCTCACGCCTTCCGACATGTCGCGATTGGTCCCGCCGACCGTATCTCCGGGCATACGGTCGAGCGCCGCGGTATAGAGCGGCTGCTCGTCATAGGCCCACTGCTTATTTCCGTCTTCGCGGGTAATGATCGTCCAGGCACCCACGGGCTTCGCATTCTGTTCGGCGAGGACCGGCGGCCATGCATCGACGCAGCTCTGGCGCGTATCGGCATCCGGTAAGCGCAGACCGGGCGGATACGGGCTCATATGTCCGCCTTCGTTCTTAAACACTTCGCTCGTACAAGTCGATTTGCCGCGTGGATCGCCCGAGGCGCCGACGCGCGCCGGCTTGTAGATCCACTTATACAGCGTCCTTCCCTTGGCGTCGGCGAACACGTTGCCTTCAAGCTCCGTGTTCACGACCTGAAAACCCGGCGGCATGGGCACGCGGACGTAGTCTTCCTTGACTTGTTTCTCGGCGGCCTGCGCGAGCGGCGCAGCGAGCATCGCGGCGGCCGCGAAGATGATTGCGAAACGCATCGCCTGCTCCCTAAACCAGAATTTCGCCGATTTCTTTGGATGTCGTGTTGCTGAGCGTACCCCACGACGGGATATCGAGGCCCAGCACCTTCATCATGGTGTAGCCGAGACGCGTGCCCGCCTCGCCGTTGCCCTGGATATGCAGACCGGTCTTCATCTTTCCACCCGCGCGGCCAGCCGTGAACATCGGGATGTTATCGAGCGAGTGGATCTTGGCGTAGGAGATGTCCGACATCGCGTAGATCAGGCAGTTGTCGAGCAGCGTACCGTCGCCTTCCTTGACGCCCGCGAACGCCGCGACGAATTCAGCCCAATTCTCCATGGCGCGGCGCGTGAACCACGACACCTCGATTTGATAGCCGAGTTTTGGGTCGGTCGGCTCTTCGTGGGTCGCCGTGTGGTGAGGCTTCTCGTAACCGGCCTTCGTGGTCGCGGCAGTCTCGCCCGCATAGCCCATATTGAAGACGCGCGTCTGATCGCATGCGACAGCCATGGTCATCAATTTGGTCATGATCTTGTGGCGCTCGGCGACTTTCACGGTATCGAGGCCCGCGCTCGGCTCGCCCTTCACGTCGCCCACGCGCGTGCAGGCTTGCAAGGGGGTCGGCTTCGTCAGCTGCAGGTCGAGCTGCTTTTCCAGATCGCGCAAGCTGGTGAAATACTGATCCAGGCGTTCCTTGTCCTCGGCGCCGGCGCGTTTCATGACCGCGCTGGTTTCATCAAGCACGCCCGACAGGACGCTCTTGCGCACCATCGCGCGCGGATTGGGTTTGAACTCCGCGGCATTCGGATCCTGATAGTCGGCGCCGAAGAGGTTCTGATAAAAGCGGATCGGCGAAAATTCCGGAGCATTCACCGAGTTCGCGCTTTCATAGCTGTAGGAATCACGCACGTCGCCCGTCGCCGTCGCGCTCAGCGTCTGGAATCGCGTGGTGTTGCCGATTTTCTTGGCGACCGTCACGTCGATGGTTTCGCCGGGACGCACCTGCGTCAGCGTCGGCGCCATACCGGTACGCAGGATCACCCAGCCCGTATGGTGGCACATCAGCGGCGCCGCATCCTTGAACGTGTTGAAGCGCGTGAACAGATTGATGTGCTTCTGCACCGGCGCGAGCGATTGAATTTCCTCCGGCAGGTCGAAGTTCGCGCCGGTTTTCTTCGGCGTGAAGATCGCATCGTTCATCCCAAGGCCCCAGACCCAGGTGCCGAAGCGCACCGGCATCGGCGACCCATCGGCCAGCGCGTTGCCGTTGCCGTTCAAAAACAGATTAAGAAGCGGCAGGCCCAGACTGACCGCGCTTCCACCCAACATGCCCCTCAGGACACGGCGCCGGTTGAGAGTGTTCATTGGCTTCTCCTCGCTTCAGTTCGCCGCCGCGGCCGACTTTTGCGCGGCCGGCGCGGGCGGAGTCACATCATAAAAAACGGGGCTGAGCACGATGGCGCGCATAAGGTCCGGAAAACGGTATCCATGGCGGCCAAATTCCGCGGTCAGGAAATCCACCAACGGCTTGTCGCGGGCATCGACCGCGGTTCCAGTCCCGTAACTATATACGCGGCGGACAAGGCAGCCCGGTAGGGACGGATGGTTCCGCACCGCCAGCGCAAGGCCCTCGATGTCCGTGAACCCCTTGCCGTCGAGCGCACCGCTGGCGTCGATATCGACGCCCTTCTCGGTGCGCCGGTAGATACCCGCGCCGTCAAAGTTCTCGAGCGCGAGGCCGATCGGGTCCGTAATCTTGTGGCATCCCGCACACACCGGATTTTGCAGGTGGAAGTTGACGCGGTCGCGCTGGGTCCGATGCGCCGCCGTCGGATTCTCAAGCGCCGAGAAATCGACGTTCGGCGGCGGCAATGGAACCGGCTGACAAAGCAGCAATTCACGCAGCGCCTTGCCACGGCGCGTCGGCGAGCTTCGCGCCGGGTGCGCATGCTGGGCGAGGAAGCTAACCTGCGTCAGAAGCCCCATGCGCGGACTGTTTGCCGGGAATTGATACTCCGTCCAACCGGGCGTCGTCGGCACACGGTAGATCGCGCCCAGCGCCGGCGACATGAAGGTCGTGCGGGTCGTGAACAGGTCGCGGTAGTCGAGCTTCTTGGTGACAAGATGATCGTAAATGGTGCGCAGGGTTTGTTCGCGCGCATCGGCCAGCGTCGCGCCGGTTTCGGATGGATAGGCCGTCGGGTCCTTCGCGAGATTGGCGAAGGAGTCAAAACCGAGCATATCGTCGAAGAAGCCGCGCACGCCGCCTTCCAGGCGCGGGCTGGCGATCATCATATCGACAACACGCGCGCGGCCTTTCGCCGTGTTGAGTTCGCCGCTTTCCGCCGCCTTGAGCACCTTGTCGTCGGGCGCCGCATTCCAAAGAAAGAAGCTAAGCCGCGAGGCATAGGAGTAGGCATCCAGACGCAGACGACCCGCGTGCTCCGGATCGGGCTCCACGCGGTCTTCGATGAACAGCACTTCGGGGCTGATCAGCATGCCTTCGATAACGGTCGCGATCCCGGCATAGAAATCGCCGAGTTGCGCCGCCGATTGGCCCGCTTCACCGACCATCTGGGAGAGGCGCGCTTCGCTGAGCGGCCGGCGGTAGAGCAGCCGCCCGGTCGCGCGCAGGAACATTTCGGCGCAAACCGCATCGGGTTTATCAACCGCAGCCGGCTTGCAGGGAAACAAAGCGTCACGATGCGAGGCCAGCCGCAATTCGAGATTACCGTTGTCGACGATCTGCGCCGCCACCTGGCGCGCCGCGCGCTGGAATTTCTGGAGCTCGCCCGACGGCACGCCCGCCTTCGAGGCGCCAAGCGCCAAAAGACCTTCCGTGCGCTGCATCGGCGCGAACTGGGCGATGACCTCGATGTCCTGTCCGAAAATATTCGCGACGGTATTGAGATACTGCTGTTCGGTGATCAGGCGGCGCTGCGCGGGCGAACTCGCTTCTATCCCCGCCGGCACAGCCGCCAGCTCAGCGCCTTGGGACCCCGCAACCGATTCAGATCCGCTGCAGCTTGCCAGAACCGCGCTGAGGAGAAGACAGGCCGTGCTTGCGGCCGTACGGAAGAGCTGCGCAGAGCGAGAAACTGACTTCATAAGACCCTGATTTAAAAGCGATCGGGTCATACGGCAGCGAAGACCCCTCAGCTTGAAAGAAGAACGCGGCTGGGAGCCTGTCTCAATGCAAACGCCGTATGATCTACTTTAGAAATTCTATCACACTTCAAGGGGATGCGTGCAGGCAAGAGCGCGCGGGAAGGTTAGGAGAACCTCCCCGCCATATCGCTAACGCGCTGATTCCTAATGCGAGTCGCGGGCGACTTTGGAACCGCTCTTACCCACCAGGAAGTCCAGGTCGGCCCCCTTGTCCGCACCCATGACATGATCGACGTACAATTTGACATAGCCGCGCGTGGGTCCCGGCGGCGGCGTCCAGGCCTTGCGACGCTCCGCGAGGGTCGCATCGTCGACCTCCAGATGGAGTTTCCGCGCCTCGACGTCCAACTGAATCATGTCGCCGTTTTGGACCAGCGCAAGCGGACCGCCCGCGGCCGATTCCGGTGACGCATGCAAAACCACCGTGCCATAGGCGGTCCCGCTCATGCGCGCGTCGGAGATGCGCACCATGTCGGTGATGCCCTTGCGCAAGACTTTCGGCGGCAGCGCCATGTTGCCGACCTCGGGCATGCCTGGATACCCCTTCGGACCGCAGTTCTTGAGGACGAGCACGCAGGTTTCATCGACATCCAGGTTCTCGTCGCCGATGCGGGCGTTGAAATCCTCGATGTTCTCAAACACCACGGCGCGGCCGCGATGCTTGAAGAGGCTCGGCGTGCCCGCCGACGGCTTGATCACCGCGCCATTGGGAGCCAAATTCCCTTTAAGAACGGCGATGCCCGCCGCGGGTTTGAACGGCTGGTCGTAGGTGTAGATCACCTCGCGGTTCCAGCATTCGGCGCTTTTGACATTTTCGCCGATCGTCTTGCCGTTCACGGTCAGCGCGTCTTCGTGCAGCAGCTTCTTGGCCGCGAGTTCCTTCAGCACGACCGGAAGACCACCTGCGTAATAGAAATCTTCCATCAGGTGTTTACCGGACGGTTGCAAGTTCACGAGGCAGGAGACCTGCGAGCCGAGATCGTCCCAGTCCTTCAAATTGAATTCGACGCCGATGCGCGCGGCGAGCGCGAGCAAGTGGACGACCGCGTTGGTCGATCCACCGATGGCCGCGTTGGTACGCACGGCGTTCTCGAAGGCTTTCCGCGTCAGAATTTGCGACATACGCAAGTCGTCGTGCACCATTTGCACGATGCGCCGGCCCGTGAGTTGCGCCTGCGTGTAGCGGCGGGCGTCCACCGCCGGGATCGCGGCATTGCCGGGCAAGCCCATGCCGAGCGCTTCAACCATCGAGGCCATGGTGGACGCCGTCCCCATGGTCATGCAGTGGCCTTTCGAGCGGCTCATGCAGCTTTCGGCCGCCAGAAACTCCTCGTCGGACATCTTGCCGGCGCGGACGTCCTCGGACATCTGCCACACGCTCGTCCCCGAGCCGAGCGGTTGATTTCTATAATAACCCTTCAACATCGGGCCGCCCGAGAGGCCTATGGTCGGCAGATCGACGGAGGCCGCGCCCATCAGCAGAGACGGCGTGGTCTTGTCGCAGCCCATCAGCAGCACAACGCCATCCAGCGGGTTGCCGCGAATGGACTCTTCGACATCCATGCTCGCGAGATTGCGGAACAGCATCGCGGTCGGGCGCAACATCGTCTCGCCCAGCGACATAACCGGGAATTCCAACGGGAAACCGCCGGCCTCCCAAACGCCGCGCTTCACCCAATCGGCGATCTCGCGAAAATGTCCGTTGCAGGGCGTGGTTTCCGACCATGTATTGCAGATACCGATGACCGGGCGTCCGTCAAAAAGGTCGTGCGGATACCCCTGGTTCTTGAGCCACGCGCGATGGATGACGCCATGCATCCCCTTCGCGCCAAACCACTCCTGACTGCGAAGTTTCTTCTTGTCGGCCATCCCTCGCTCCGCCCTTTACCTGAATGCGACCACACGCTGCGTCTGCTCACCCAGCTTGCTGATACCGAGGCGCATGACGTCGCCGGGTTTCAAAAACACTTGAGGCTTCTTGCCCATGCCGACGCCCGGCGGCGTTCCGGTGGTGATGAGGTCGCCAGGCCATAAGGTGAATAGCTTGCTCACGTAGCTTACGATCTGCGCCACATTGAAGATCATCGTACGGGTATTGCCGGTCTGCATACGTTGACCATTCAAATCGAGCCATAGGTCCAGCGTTTGAGGATCGCCCACCTCATCCGCCGTCACGAACCAAGGGCCTACCGGGCCGAAGGTGTCGAACCCCTTCCCCTTGTCCCATGTCAGTCCGCGTTCCATCTGCCATTCGCGCTCGCTGACGTCGTTCACGAGCGCATAGCCGGCAACGTGGTCGAGCGCCGCGCGCTCGGACACATGACGCGCCGTCTTACCGATGACGATGCCGAGTTCGACTTCCCAATCGCCCTTTTTGGAGTCCGGCGGCAACATGACGTCGTCATTGGGGCCCGAAAGGCAACTGATGGCCTTCGTGAAAACCACAGGCTCTGAAGGAATGGGAAGATTGGATTCAGCGGCATGATCGGCGTAATTCAGACCGATGGCTATGAACTTACGTATACCGCCGAGGGGCACACCGAGACGCGTTCCCGGCGCGACCGCGGGCAGCGACGCCGCATCGAGCGCGGCGAGTTCCTTCAGTTTTGCCGCACCGAGGGCGTCCGGCGTGATGTCGGGAATGAATTTGCTGAGATCGCGGATCGTTCCACCGGCGTCGAGCAGACCCGGCTTTTCCTGGTTCGGCGGCCCGTGGCGCAAAAGCTTCATCGTGTCCTCCCCAACCCGATGACCGCTGCGAGCGGCCCTAAATCTTTCCGATGCGCTCCATGACGCCGCGCAACTCGGCGGTACGGATATCGTCGATGGGTTCCATCACCGGCTTGCAGGTGTCGTGCTCGATCACGCCCATCCACTTGAGCGCGCGTTTATAACATTGCGGATACTGAAGCACATTGGCGAAGGCGATCGAGTTCAGAGGGCCCACGAAGTCGTGGAATATTTTGCGGGCTTTCTCCGTCTGCCCGGCCTGGATGAATGCGAACATATCGCTCTGCTCGCGCGGCAAAATGCAGCTCGCCGCCGACGTCATGCCCTTCGCGCCGTAAAGCAGCATCAGGTAGTTCATCTGATCGTGACCGGCCCACGCCTGGAGTTTGCCGTCGGTCGCCGCCGCATAGAGCGCGATCTTGGCCGGATACGGCAGGAACAGCTTCGAGCAATGCAGCGTCGGAATGTTCTCGGCCATGCGCTTCAGGAGCGGCAGCGAAAGCTCGATGCCGGCGCCGCCGTCGTAGACCATCAGCGGCAGATCGGTCGCTTTGCCGATCTCCTGCACATGGCGGAAAATGCCCTCGGCGGCATGAGGATGATAATAAGGCGCCGTGGTGAAGATATAGTCCGCGCCGTTGGTTGCGGCATGCTTGGCCATCGCGACGCTGGTGTCGCTGGCGGAATCGATCACGCCGATCCCCACCGGCACGCGGCCGTTGGTGTGTTTGATCACGACTTCGGCGAATTGCTTACGCTCGTCGTCCGGTAGACAGAACACTTCGCCCGTGCTGCCGAGTGCCAGGATCCCATGCACTCCCTTGGCGATGACGTAGTCGACGAGATTCTTGGTGGACTCCACATCGATACCGCCCTTCGGGGTGAGCGGCGTGACCAGCAGCACATGGTTTCCGAAAAGCTTTGCCTTTCTTTCGGCCAACGTCGGCATGGGCGGCATCCTGCAATGAAAAAGAAGTCTCCGCTGAATAGCGGAGCGCCAGGGAAAAGTCCAAGCCCGTGACAGGGCCCGGAATGACCGTTTGGCGCGTTTAGTCCCGATCGAACAAGGAGCCGAAACGCTCCCAGACCTGCTCGATATGACGGCGCATGGCATCTTCGGCCGCTTTGCGGTCGCGGGCGGCGATCCCCCGGATGATCTCATTGTGCTCGTCGAGCGCTTCCGCCGTCACCTTAGGATGATGCGGCAGGCGGAACAGATGCAGATGGATATGCAATTTCGCGAGCGTCTCGCGCATCAGGCTGTTGCCGGCCGCGGCGGCGATGCGGTCGTGGAGCGCCGCGTCCTGGCGGACGAATTGGCCATAGCTCGCACCGCCGTCATCGAACTTCGGGCTGAGCATCGCGCCGGCATAGTTCTCCAGAGAAGCGACACCTTGGTCGTCGATGATCTCCGCGGCTTTGCCGGCCAGATACGGCTCGAGCCGCAAGCGCAATTCGCACAGCTCGTCGAACTGTCTTTTGCCAAGCTGCGGCGCGGCCGTATAGCCGATGAATTGGATCTTGGTGACAAGGCCGTACGCCTCGAGGTGGCCGAGCGCTTCTCGAATGGGCGTTTGCGAAACACCGAACTCGCGCGCGAGATCGTCGATATTGATGGGACCGCCCGGCGGGATCTTCAGTGAGGTCAATTGACCGAGGATGGCGTCGTAAACCTCGTCGGCCAACCGCTGAGGCCGGCCAAGCGTGCCAGCCTGTCTCTGAGGCAATTCTGACATCTTCAGTCGCCGCATGTTCCGCTACCTTTTAGTGATCGGCGAACGAGTTTAGCGCGATTCCAGCGTCATCTTGAAGCGCCGGACGCGATTAAAATCGGAAACATAGATATTGCCGTGGGAATCGAAAGCCACCTCGATGTCGAGGCCGCCGCCACGGGTCCCGGACGGCCCCGGAATCCCGGCGTTCTGGAGAATGCGGGGGATCGGGATGCCCGATCCCCCGCAGCTCTCATTACATCTTGAAGCGGACACCGGCGCGGAAGGTGCGGCCGATGCGGTAGTCCTGATAGAAGGACCCGTCACCCTTCTGATACACGCCGCTCGACAGATTGCCCGCGACGCCCGGCGGCGGCGCGTTGGTCAGGTTGTTCACGACAAAGAACGTCTCGGCTTCCTGCGCGCCGTTGTCGATGATCTTGTAGTTCAGCGACAGGTCGAACGCGTGAACGGCCGGGATGTGGTTGTTGTTGAGCGTCGGAGCTCCGGTGCTCGAAGCCGGGCAGCCGGTGGTGCACTGAATGGCGTTGGTCGCGTACACGCCCGAGCTGAGGCCGTAGAACGACAACGTGACGCTGAGCGGATTCAACGCATAGGTCGCAGAGGTCCGATACGTGAACTTCGGCGCCGCCAGCGGGAAGCTGGTGAGGCTGGCCGCGTTCACGCCCGCGCCTTCCAGTTCCTTCGGATTGGACGCGTTGTTGATCGTCTTGATCGAGAACACGCGACTGCCGAGGGCCCGCAATGACAGCTCGCCGTCCCAGCTATCGACGATCGAAGACAGCGGGAAGTTGTAGCTGGCTTCGATGTCGAGACCTTTGGTGGACTGCGACAGCACGTTGGCCGGCTGGATGTTCACGCGGGTGAGCACGCCGGCGCTGTCGCGGATGAGCAGCGGGCAGAGCTGTGTGACGCCTTCAAAGCACTGGTCGATGATCTGCTGCGCGTTCAAGGTCGCGATCGCGCCCTTGATCTTGATACGGTAGAAGTCGACCGACGTATTGAAGCCCGGAATGAAGCCCGGCGAGAACACCGCGCCGACACCCGTCGTGTCCGCCTTTTCAGGAACCAGGTTCGGATTGCCGCTGGTGACCGACAGGATGACCGGCGTCGTGTTCGTGAAGCGGTCGATCTGCGTGCCCGTGTTCGAACGGCCGCCGAGGAACAGGTCGCCCATGTTGGGGGCGCGGATGTCGCGCGACTGGGTCGCACGGAAGCGGATGTCGTCGATCGGAGACCAGGTACCGCCGATCTTCCACGTCGTCACGTAACCGGAGTTGGAGTAGTCGGTCGCGCGGACGGCCGCGTTCAGGTCCAGCGAACGCGCGAAAGCCTCGTCCTTGGCAAGCGGAACAACGGTTTCGATGAAGCCTTCGGTGACCTTGTTGGAGCCGGTCGAGTTCTTGTAATTGCCCGAGTAGAATTGGCTGGTTTGATCGAGTTCGCTGGCGATGGCGCGCAGCGATTCCGAACGGTGCTCGACGCCGAACGCCACCGAGACCGGACCGGCCCAGGTCGAGAACGGCTCGCCGTTCACGCTGGCGGCGGCCACGTCCTGCGTCAGGCGCGTGAGACCGTAGCCGTTTTCAACGACGTATTGCAGCGCCGCGGTGCTGTTGCGGCCTTCACCGAAGTAGTTGAACGGCACGCAGTTCGGATCGTCGTTGGTCGTGATGGCATCGGCGTTCACGCGGCAGACGGCGGCGCCGTTCGGGCCGCGCACGGAATCGATCGCCCGGGTGTAGTAGGTGTTGACCGTATTATCGAGCACGCGGATCGAGTTGTGGCTCGTGCTGCGCTGATAGTAGGCGTCCCATTTCCAGTTGGTTCCGATCGCATCGAAATTGCCTTCGATACCGCCCAAGAAGCGGCGGAAGATACGATCGTTGCTCGGGGACGCGATCGGGATGTCGAAGTTGTTGCGGCCCATGGTGAGGGTCGTGAGACCGAGAGCGTCCATGCGGGCGCCGACTTCGGCCGGCAGGAACACGTTATCGCGGCGGATCGTCTCGCTCGCGAACTTGAAAGGATAGGAGTTGTGCGAGAAGGCGTGCGAATGCGCCCAGTGGAACTGACCGTAGACGGTGATGTTGTCGGACAGATCATAAGACGTGCGCCAGAAGAAGGTCTGACGCGAGAGCTTCGCGGACAGATCGCTATAGCGATCCGTACGCGACTCAGCCCAGTCGCCGCCGATGAAGTAGTTGCCCGCGACGC
>Ga0102832_1001082_pt1 | contig 24920 bp, 25 predicted proteins | sample EBPBio282013_DNA_FD_88942 | JGI IMG/M metagenome (GOLD analysis project Ga0102832, IMG submission 88942) | Wastewater treatment Type I Accumulibacter community from EBPR Bioreactor in Madison, WI, USA - Reactor 2_5/28/2013_ DNA (Illumina Assembly) | ecosystem: Engineered > Bioreactor > EBPR >... | reverse complement strand
GGGATGCAGCAGGCGGGGCTGGGCGCTGGGTCGGGACACGGGGCGGGCCGCCGGGGCCGATCAGGCCCGCGGGTCGGGATCGGACGGCGAATCCTGGGGCGCGGCTGGGTTCCTCTCGGCGCTGTGGCCGGCCGCGGGGCCGCCCTCGTGGCCGGCGCCGACCGTCGCGGGCGCCGGGCTACCCTCGTCCGCCCCGCGTCGCCGGCGCAGCATCCAGGCGGCGGCCGCCGCCAGGGCCACGACGAGGACCGCGATCACCGTCAGCAGCGTCCGGCTCGGGCCCTGGCTGGCCGCCGGCTGGGCCGCGTCCTGGACCCGCGGCTGCTCACGGGGTGCCGTCACCGAGATGTCGATGCGCTCGTCCGGGGCCTTGGCGGCATCGGACAAGGTGGCGACGGGTTCGCCGCAGCCGGTGCCGACCGGCCAGTTGTCGATGGCGCAGACCATGCCGCCGTCCTCGCGGGGGCCGGCCACCGCATTGAGCACCTCGGCGCTGGAGGCGCCGGTGCTTACCAGGGCGCACCGGGCCATCGCCGCCGGCGGATTGGCGTCATTGGCCGTGTCGGCCGCGCGGCCGTAGTCGACCACGACCCCGACGCGCTTCTTGCCGGCCTCGCCGGCGACCTTGCCGCAGATGTCGGCGAACGACGGCGTCGCGCGGGGCGCCCGATTGTCGGACATGCTCGCCGTCGCGAACCGCCAGCCCTGGACGGCCTCGTCCTTCGGGACCACCTGGTAGGGGCCGGTCTGGGCGAACTCCCACTTGCCGGCGTTCTGCTGGTAAAAGCCCCAGAAGCGGTAGCCCGCCGCGGCGGGGGTGGTGGCGGTTCCGGTGCCCGAGCCGGTGGCCGTTCCGCTCGGCGATCCGGTCGCCGAGCTGCTCGGCGATGGCGCCGGCGTCGTCGTCTCGGCGGGCAGGGGCGCCGCGAACGCGGCGGGAGCCGCCAGGGTGACGGCCGTGAGCAGGCCTAAAGCGGCGCCGATCGCGGGTCTGGGGGAACGGAACTGGGGTGACGACAACGGGATGACCTCCTCGAGCGGGCGGGGCGCGGGCCATCGAGGGGCCGGGCTCCGTCCCGCTCTCCACGACGGGTGTTTCAGGGAGCCGAGGAGCCGACCGCGGTGCTCCGGCTGCGGAGGAGGCGTTGCTCATCCGTCACGGTTGCGGGACAGCGCCGGAATCGCACCGGCTTCCCCGATCGGTCGGCCAATCGGTGCCATCGACACTGGCATTGCCCGACCGGCCCTGTCAAAGCGCAGGCCCGGCGGGTCGCCGCCGCGCGAGCGTGAAACCCGGTCGCGCCGAACGGCCGTCGCCGAGCTCCCGAACAGCCGTCACCCAGCTGCCGTTCGGCGGCCGGTCGGCGGCCGGTCAGATCCCGAAGGACGCCTCGGTGAACGCCGCGACAGCCTCCGGCTCGCCCTCGATGCGCACCTGGGCGACGGCGCCGCGCCCGAACGCGTAGAGCAGGATCTCCCCGGGATCGCCGAGCAGCGTGACTTCCCCGTCGCGGGTGGCGGCCTTGACCTGTTTGCGGCCGCCGACCCCGCCGACATCCAGGGTCAGCCCCACCGGCGACTTGCGAAACAGCAGCTGCCCGACCTGCCGCAGCCGGGCCCAGAGGGCCTCGGCGAAGTCTCGGTCCAGCTCCCGTCGGGCCTGCGGGGTCCAGTCGGGCTGGGCCCGCAGCACGTCCTCGTGATGCACATAGAACTCGGCCAGGTTGATCGCGTCGTCCACACTGGCCACCCGGATCGGGGTCCAGTTCTTGGGGCCGCTGCGGACCATGTCGATGAGCTCCGGCCAGGGCTGCTCGGCGTATTGCTCCTGCACGCGTTGGGTGTGCTCGGTCAGCACCTGGACCGGCACGATCACCCCCGCCGCGGCGTCCGGTCGACGCTCGCGCAGCACCAGATGGGCGGCCAGATCCCGGGCGGTCCACCCGTCGCACAGGGTGGGGGCCGTCGGCCCGACGACGGTGAGGGTGTCACACAGGGCGCCACGTTCCTGCTGCGCGAGTCCGGTCATGGCGCTCATCCTGACAGCTGGTCCGCTCGCCTGACCACCTGGCGCACCCGACGTACGGGCACAATGGCGGCGTGACCCAGGACCCCCCCGCCGCCGGCCCGCTGCCCCCGGCCGTGGCCACCCGTCTCAAGCGCGACTCCGCCGGCCTGGTCGCCGCGATCACCGCCACCCTGCCCGGCGCCACCTGGCAACGCTGCCGCACCCACTACGCCGCGAACCTGATGTCCACCACACCGAAGTCGTCCTGGCCGTGGGTCAAAGCTCTCCTGCACAGCGTGTACGACCAGCCCGACGCCGACGCCGTGCAGGCCCAGTTCGACCGGATCATCGACGCCCTGGCAGGCAAGTTCCCCGCCGTCGCCGACCACCTCGAAACCGCCCGAGCCGACATCCTCGCCTTCACAGCGTTCCCCAAAGAAGTGTGGCGACAGATCTGGTCGAACAACCCCAACGAACGCCTCAACCGCGAGATCCGCCGCCGCACCGACGTCGTCGGCATCTTCCCCGACCGGGCATCGATCATCCGACTCGTCGGCGCCGTCCTGGCCGAACAACACGACGAATGGGCCGAAGCCCGCCGCTACCTCGGCCTCGACGTCCTCGCCAAATCACAAGCCCTCGGCACCCAGGAGGTGAACACCGAACCCATCCTCCAGGCCCTCACGGCCTGAACCCGAAGGATCAGCCGTACACCACCCCGCAGGACTTGACCCGGCCGCGAGCGGACTAGAGATCAGCGCGGTTCGGGGGGACCCTGGTCGATAGCTGCTCCCGACTCATACCGTCGTCTACGGATGGTGACCCGTATGGCCGTCGGTGATGGGTGGTGGGGGTTGGGTGCCGGTTGGGTTGAAGAGAGGGCCGATGACGAAGGTCGAGAGGCCGAAGAGGACGGTGAAGACAGCGACTCCAAGGATGGGTGCTTTCCAAGTGTTGTAGCGCCTGCGGAGTCGGTTGAGGAGAGGGACGCTCAGGACGAGACCGACGGCGTACAGGAGGGAGTTGCCCAGGGCTCCGGTGAGTAGTGCGGCGCCGGCGATGAGGCCGATGTGGTGCATGACGTGGGGAGCAAGCCCGAGTAGGGCGCCAAGGCCGGCGCGGATGCCAGCCCAGGCCGTGCGCCATGCACTTCGGACTGGCTGGTGGTCGGGGCCTTCGGGGTCCGGCGCTGGCTCGGTGGAGGCGTTCAGGGTGATGTCGGTCTCGGGCATGGTGGCCCTCTCAGGGTTGTGTGCCGGGGTGAACGGGGGCTTGCTCCGTCGGAGAGTTCCGTCTGCGGCGTATGACGGCCAGTCCAAGGAGCCAGGTGGCTGTGATGGCGGTGACTGCTCCTTCCAGGGGCAGGGCGAGCCAGGTGGCGGGAGTGGCGGCCGTGCGGATGGGGAGTTGCTCGACTCCGCGTGCCGCGGCGGGGCCGGTGCTGCGCGTGGTGGCGCGTCCGTAGGGGTCGATCAGTCCCGAGACGCCGCTGGTCGTGACGACGAGGATCTCGCGGCGGAGTTCAGCGGCGCGGGCGCGAGTAATGGCGAACTGTTGCTCGATCTGGGTCGTGCCTTGGTACATGGCGTTGCTGCTCTGGACGATCAGGAGTTGTGCCTCGGCGAGGTCGTGGACGGCGGCGTCGAAGGCGACGTCGAAGCAGGCCAGGACGCCGAGGGTAACGCGTGTGCCGTTGGTCAGGTGGACATTGAGGAGGCCGGGTTCGGTGCCGGCGACGGACTGTCGGCCGACGTAGCGCAGTTCGGGGATGAGCGGGAGGAGGATGTCTCGGCAGGGGATCCATTCACCAAAAGGGACGATCGCGCGTTTGATGTAGGTGGGGCCGACTTGGCCGTCGGGTTGGGTCCACTGGGTGGCGGTGCGGCGCTGATCGGGTCCGGGGCCGTCGAGAATCGCGCCGATTAGGATGGGGCGTTGAACGCTCGCCAGGGCGGAGTCGACGAGCCGGCGGGTTTGAGGGTCGGTGCCGGGATCGAGATCGGTGGAGTTCTCCGGCCACACTACGAAGTCGGGGACCGGTTCGCGGCCGGCAGCAATGTCGGTGGCGAGGTCGGCGGTGGCGCGAGCCTGATTGGTGGTGATGGTTCGCGGAGGTCCGAGCCCGTACACGCCCCCACCGGGGGCCCCGCCTTGAACCCAGCCGACGGTAGCGACCTGCTCTACCGGTACGGGTGGGAGCGCATTGCCGGCCGCCGCGGTGATCCCGATGAGCAGGGCGCCGCCGGCGGCGGTGATGAGTCGGCGTGGCGAGCGCTGCTCGAGGAGCCAGGTGATCAGGTTGCCGGCCAGTGCGGTGGCGAGGCTGGCTCCGGCTACCCCGGCTAAGGGGAGGATCCCGGCGAGGGGGGCGTCGATCATGGTGTAGCCGAGGCGGAGCCAGCCGAACCCTCCGAAGGGGATGCGGGCAGCGGCATACTCGATGGCGAGCCAGGCTCCAGTTCCCAGAAGTGGCCACCAGCGGCTGCGGTTGGCGAGATGGAGCAACGCGCCGAGGAGGCCGTACCAGGCTGACATGACCAGGATCAGCCCGATCGCCGCGCCGGTGTGGATGACGGACATCCACGACAAGGTGGTTCCAGCAAGCCCGAGGCCGAATGCGAGGCCGGCGGCGGCGGTGCGGGGGAGTGTGTGGGTCTGGCGGGCGGCCACGGCTAGTCCGGAGACTCCTAGCACGGTGACCGCCCACCAGCCGGTCGGCGCGAATCCCGCACCGGTGGCGACTCCGGCGGCACCCGCGACACCGATCCATATCCACGCAACCGGGAAAGTGGATCGCCCTTGGTGGAGCGGTGCCGGGAGGGTGACTATCATCGTCGCCCAGATGTGGTGACGCGACCGGTCATGGCAGACCAACCCCAGTGGCGGTGAGGGTCGGGCTGAGCTCTGATGTGGCGGGCTGGGACCTGCGGCGGTCCTGGATGATCAGGAGCGCTCCGGCCACGATGCTGACGAGGCCGAACAGTTGAGCCTCGGTGAGCCCAAACAGCGCGGCCGGGTTGATCCTGACGAACTCGACCAGCAGCCTGGCAAGCCCACTGAGCGCCAGGTAGGAGCCAAATACCGACACCGGCCGCCAGCGGCGTCCCAGCCACCACAGGATGCCAGCGATCACGAACGCGCCGAGGGCCTCGTACAGCTGGGTCGGGTGTACGGGGACATCGATCGGAACCGCGCCATTGGGGAAGGCCACACCCCAGGGAAGGTCGGTGGGCTGGCCCTGCGTGCCGTCGCCGGCGAGGAAGCAGCCGATCCGTCCGATGCCGTAGGCGACCGACAATGGCATTGCCATCGCGCCAGCGACCACCCCGAGCGGAAGCTCGTGGCGGCGGGTGATGACCACCACGGCCAGCGCCCCACCGATCAGCCCGCCGTACCAGACGAATCCGGAGCCGCCCAGCATGTGCCAGCTGAAGTGACCGATGTTGGCCAGCAGGTAGTAGATCTTGGCGGCGACGAATCCCCACACGGTCGCCCACAGCACCAGGGAGTAGGCCAGGTCCTTGCCGTATCCCAGGCGGGTGAACGCTTTGCGGAGCAGGAACGCTCCGACCAGCGCGGCGAGCGCCTTACTCACTCCGTAGGACTGAATCTGGATCCCGTAGAACGAGAACAGCACGGGCCACACGTCGAACTCCTTCAGCCATCGGGCGCCCCCGTCTTTCGGGGCGCTGTGGACCAGCCTGATCCGCGCGGATGAAGGAACCGATCAGGCGGGGGCAAGGTTTGGTCAAGACCCGCTTGGGTGCGCTTAGGTGGCCGCGATTCGGTGGGGTCTTGTCGGGATCTTGACCGGAGCCTCACTGTCTGCGGACCTACGTCGTTCACCGTGGTGTCGTCGTTGGAGTGAAAGGAGCCAGACCATGGCGAGAGCAGCCACCTACGGGGTGAGGGGTCTGATGTGCGTGCGCTGCGTCGTCAGCGCTATCGAGGAGGTGCGTGCCCTGCCCGGCGTCCACGGTGTCGGGGTTGACCTGGTGCCGCTAGGGGAGTCCTTCGTCACGGTCATCCCCGCCAGGGCGGCGACCAGCGAGGAGGTCCGCGCCAGTCTGAGCCGCGCCGGCTTCGAGTATCTCGGGCGACGCCCAAACCACCGGCACCACTGGGCAGGCGACGCCTCGCCCTACAGCGACGGGTCGCGGTCGACAAGTCGTCCTCATCGGCGAGCTTGATCGGATCTTGACCGAACGTGGCTGGTTTTCCCATGCCGTCAGGCGTACGGTGGCAGTGACAGATACCCCTAGGGGGTATATATGGATGATTGGTGAGAGTGAGGTTGGGTGCGATGGTCTGGATCGTTCTGGGTGCGGCCGCAGGGCTGAGTGTGCTGCTCGGATGGTTCTTCTTTGGGCCGAAGCGAGCCGGCCGGGTGGTGGTTGAAGACGGGGTGCAGGTTGTCACGGTCACGGTCGACGGCGGCTACAGTCCGGACCTGATCGAAGGCGTTCGACCCGGTGTGCCGGTACGGCTGTTGTTCGACCGGCGGGAGAGCGGGGAGTGCACCTCGCGGGTTGTGATGCCGGACTTCAAGGTCAACGCATCGCTGCCGGCCTATCGCACGACCGCGGTGGAGTTCGTCCCGGCCGAGGCCGGGGAGTACCGGTTCGCGTGTGGGATGAACATGGTTTCCGGCGTGATCCGGGTCAGCGGGAACCCGCCGGATGATGTCCCCGCCGCCGCTCCGGGTGTTCCAGCGCCTGTCACACGTCCGGCGGACGGTGACGATATCGGTCCCACGGCGAGTGGGTTCAGCGACTCGGAGGCTGAGGAGGAGGCCGAGCGCGCCGCCGAGATTCGGGACCTGACCCGTAGGGTGATCGTGGGCGGGGTGTTGACCCTGCCGGTGCTGTTCGCGGTGATGGCGCACGAGTTGTTCGGCGCCATGTGGGTGCCGGAGATCCTGCTCAACCCCTGGTTCCAGTTGGTGCTGGTGGCGCCGGTGATGCTCTACACCGGCTGGCCGATCCACCGCACAGGCTGGCGGGCGCTGTCGCACCGAACCGCTGACATGAACTCGCTGATCACCTTGGGCACGGTCGCGGCCTTCGGCTACAGCCTGGTCGTGACCTTCCTTCCCGCTGTTCTTCCGGAGAGCCTTCGTGAGGTCTACTTCGAGGCGGTCGGAGTGATCATCACCTTGATCCTGTTGGGTCGGCTGCTGGAGACCAAGGCGAAGGCCGGGACCGGGGAGGCGATCCGCAAGTTGATCGGGCTCCAGCCTCGCACTGCCCGGATCCAGCGCGATGGCGCTGAGCTCGAGGTCGGCATCGACGAGGTGCGAGTCGGCGACATCGTCCTGATTCGTCCTGGAGAGAAGCTTCCTGTCGACGGCGAGGTGATCAGCGGATCCTCCGCCGTGGACGAGTCGATGGTGACCGGTGAGTCCATCCCGGTCACCAAGTCGGTCGGGGACGCGGTCATCGGTGCCACCATCAACGCCACCGGCGCGTTGAGCTACCGCGCCACCAAGGTCGGTGCCGACACCATGCTCGCCCAGATCATCAAGCTGGTCCGCGAGGCCCAGGGCTCCAAGGCGCCGATCCAGCGGCTCGCGGACAAGGTGTCGAGCTACTTCGTCCCGGCGGTGATCCTGATCGCGGTCTGGACCGCGGCCAGCTGGGTGCTGTTCGGCCCACCGCCGGTGTTCATCTTCGCCCTCGTCGCGGCGGTGTCGGTGCTGATCATCGCCTGCCCGTGCGCCCTTGGCCTGGCCACGCCGATGTCGATCACCGTCGGCACCGGCAAGGGCGCCGCCCACGGCATTCTGATCCGCTCTGCGGAAGCACTGGAGACGGCGCACCAGCTGGATTCCATCATCCTGGACAAGACCGGAACCATCACCAAGGGCGTCCCCGCCCTGACCGACGTACTGCCAGCCGGTGAACTGACCGAGGACCGGTTGCTGGCGGCGGTCGCGGCGGTCGAACGTTCCTCGGAGCATCCGCTGGCGACCGCGATCGTGACCGGTGCCACCGACCGGGGGCTGGCCCTGCCAGCGGTGACCGACTTCGACTCGATCACCGGTCAGGGCGTCCTGGGACGCGTGGACGGCCAGGTGGTGTGGGTCGGCAACCGGCGGCTGCTCGAGGCCGCCGGCGTCGATGTGGCCCCGCTGCTGGCCGGCCACGACTGGCTCGCCTCCCAGGGCAAGACACCCATGCTCGTCGCATTCGACGACCGCCCTGCCGGCGTGATCGGCGTGGCCGACACCCTCAAGGACGGCTCCGCCGCGGCGGTTGCCGCGCTGGAGCAGCGCGGTATCGAAGTCGTCATGATGACCGGTGACAACCGAGCCACGGCGGCCGCGATCGCCGCCCAGGTCGGGATCCGGCGGGTCGTCGCCGAGGTGCTGCCCGAGCACAAGGCCGCCGAGGTGCGGCGGCTGCAGGCCGAGGGCAAGGTGGTCGGGATGGTCGGTGACGGCATCAACGATGCCCCTGCCCTCGCCCAAGCCGATGTCGGCTCGGCGATCGGCACCGGTACCGATGTGGCGATCGAGTCCTCCGACATCACCTTGATCTCCGGCGAGCTGTCCGGAGTCGTGACCGCGGTCGACCTGTCCCGGGCGACGATGCGCAACATCAAGCAGAACCTGGTGTTCGCCTTCCTGTACAACACCCTCGGCATCCCGATCGCTGCCGGCGTGCTGTACCCGGCCTTCGGCATCACCCTCAGCCCGATCATCGCGGCCGCCGCGATGGCGCTGTCGTCGTTGTCGGTCGTCGCCAACGCCAACCGGCTCCGCCGGTTCACCCCTCGTCCCATTCCCAACACTGGCCCGGTCGCAGTCGTGCAACCGGTCGTCGAGGTGGGCGGCGCGACACCGCCCACCCATCACCACCACAGAGAGGAACCAACCATGTTCGGCAAGAAGTCCAAGAAGTCAACCAAGGCCATCGATCCGGTCTGTGGCATGACCGTCGACCCGGCCAAAGCCGCGGCCACTCGCGAGCACGACGGGACCACGTTCTACTTCTGCTCCGCCGGGTGCGCTGAGACCTTCGACGCCGACCCGCACCGCTACGGACACGGCGAGTCCCATGGCCACGGTGGATCCCACCCCGCCCACCACGGCCACTGACACCTGGGCGCGTGAGGGGTTGATGGGCGTGACCGGCACCCAGCCCGGCGACGACGCGCTCATCACCCGTCTGCGCCGCATCGAAGGACAGGTTCGCGGGATCGCGCGGATGGTCGACCAGGACGCGTACTGCATCGATGTGCTCACCCAGGTCTCAGCGGCCACTCGCGCTCTGCAATCGGTGGGGCTGCTGCTGCTGGACGAGCATCTGCGGCACTGCCTGGCCGACGCCGCCCGATCCGGCGACGCGGTGCACGAGAGGAAGGTCCAGGAGGTGAGCCAGGCCATCGGCCGGCTAGTGCGGAGCTGACACCGCCTTGGTGCAGGGCACACACTCGGCCCTCCCAGTCCACCAACCCACGACAGCGCCACATCAGCCTTCTTGACGGCGAGATGGGACAACACAGATGCAACGACAGGCTCCACCTTGTGGTGGTGGCGAGCGCGGCGCGACCAGTCCGGAGCCTGGGGTGAGCACGATGATGTCAGTCAGGACAGCAGCAGGCGTCGGGCCGCGTCGGCGAAGCTCCCTGCATCGGTTCGTCGCGACGGAGAACTCCGGCGCGATCCTGCTCGTGCTGGCAACGATGATCGCCTTGGTGTGGGCGAACTCGCCGTGGGCAGCCGGCTACGACGCGCTCTGGGCCACCGAGCTGGGGGTGAGTCTTGGAGACCTCCAGCTGACCCACAGCCTGCGGGACTGGGTCAACGAAGGCCTGATGGCGGTCTTCTTCTTCGTCGCCGGGCTGGAGATCCGTCGCGAGTTCGACATGGGCGAACTACGGGAACGGCGACGCGTCGCCCTTCCGCTGCTGGCCGCCGTCGGCGGCATGGTCGTGCCCGCGCTGCTCTACCTGGCCATCAACGCCACTACGGGTTCGGCGGCCGGCTGGGGAATCGTGGTAGGCACCGACACCGCGTTCGCGCTCGGCGTGTTGTCGCTGAGCAGGGGTGTGGCGCCACGGGTCCGGACCTTCCTGTTGACCATGGTCGTGATCGACGACGTGATCGCGTTGACCGTGATAGCCGTGGCCTACACCGCCAACCTGGCGCTGCCGTGGCTGATCGCCGCGGCAGCCGTCTTCGGCGCGATCCTGCTGCTACGCCGGCTGCGGGTGCGTCACCTGGGGGTATATGCGGTCGCGGCGGCGGGATTGTGGATGGCGGTGTCGGCATCCGGTGTGCACCCGACGATCGCCGGTGTCGCCGTCGGGCTGGTGGCGACCGCCTACCCGCCAGGGCGGGAGAGGCTGCGGAATGCCGGTGCGGCATGGCGGCACTTCCGCATGACACCCACGCCGCGGCTCGCGCACCGTGCCAGCCGCACGATCACCCAGACGATCTCCCCCAACGAACTGCTACAGCAACGTTTCCACCCGTGGTCCAGCTACCTCGTCGTTCCGCTGTTTGCCCTGGCCAACGCGGGCCTGCCGCTGGACTCCGCGGTGCTCCAACGCGCAGCGACCTCGCCGATCACCCTCGGGGTGGTGCTCGGTCTGGTCGTCGGCAAACCCGCCGGGATCATCGGTGCCACCTGCATCGCCTCCCGCAGGCGTCTGGGCGGCTTACCTCTGATGGTCACCTGGCCCTCGCTGGCCGGGGCGGGCGCCCTGGCCGGGATCGGGTTCACGGTGTCCCTGCTGATCGCGGACATTTCCTTCATCGGCGGCGACCTGGACGAGGCGAAGATCGGCATCCTCGGCGGGTCCCTGATCTCCGCCGGACTGGGCTGGCTCGTGTTCCGGGCCGCGGCCGCACTCCCGCCACGACTGAAGGCAGCCGGCGCGCAACACCTCGCACCACCGATCACCGACCTCGCCACGCCGGTCGAACCCGACATCGACCACATGCTCGGCCCCGCATCCGCGCCAGCGATCATCGTGTGGTACGGCGGCTTCGAATGCCCCCACTGCACCCGCACCGCGACGATCATCGGCGATCTTCGGACACAGTTCGATGACGATCTGGCGGTCGTGTTCCGTCACCTTCCGCTACCCGACATCCACCCCCACGCTGTCATGGCAGCAGAAGCGGCCGAGGCTGCCGCCTCCCAAGGCAAGTTCTGGCACATGTTGGCAGCACTGTTCGCCCACCACCACGAACTGAACTCGGCACGAATCGAAGAACTCGCCATCGAAACCGGACTTGACCTTGACCGCTTCCGAGAACACCTCAGCGTCAGACGACACGCTTTGAGAGTCGAGCGAGACATCGTCTCTGCCGAAGATAGCGGCTCGGCGGGCACACCAACGCTCTTCATCAATGGACGTCGGTACGCTGGACCCAACGAGGCGGCGGCGTTGGCGCAGGCAGTCGGCGATGCGCTGTCCGATGGTCGGCGATCGACCGCCCCACCTGGTGCCGACCGGCGAGTTCGGCAAGTACCCGAGGCGCAAGACGATCCGACGGCGATCGCCGGGCCGCCGCCGGCGTGAGGTGCACTCGCGTCCAAACCGTCAGCCATCACGAGGGTTGTCTGGTCCAGAGCCTCAGCCACTGTTCCCGGGCACGAAGTTGGCATCGACCTCGTCAGCGGCACACCGGTCTCACGCCAGAAGGACACGGAGGGGACGGGAGCGCGATCGGAGCGAGTCCTTCTTGCCGACAGGTTGAGTCTATTCGGCGGATCTTGCTCGAATCTTGACCGGACGCAGGCATGGCCTTCGCTTCGATGAGGGATGCTCACGGAGCTGCGCCTCGGTTCAGGGTGCGGAACGACAAGGGTGGAGGAAGCACCTTGCTGCCCCTGACGGCACAAAGCCAGGCCTTGGTCAGGCTTTGTGCCGCACCAAGAAGGAAGGTTTCTCATGGGAGGCAAGGCCAGTTCCGATGCCCCGGTTTCGTCTCATTCACACGGTGGCCCCACGTCTGCCAGCCCGGCTGTCAAGTGGCTGCTGGCCGCCATCATGACCGTCTTCGTCGCCGTGACGGTGGCCGGTGCGGTGGCCTTGTGGCCGTGGGACGCTCCGGCAAAGGAACCGTGGCTCTATGAGGGCGCCACCCTGGTCACGGGCGCTGTGGCTGACATCGTGGTCGACGACGGTGAGGGAGGCCACATGAGCGTCCTGCTCGACGACGGCAGGACAGTGGATGTATCCGCAGAACCGACCGCTCCGCTGAGCGAGGCCAGCGTCGGCCAGCGCGTGCAGATTGTGGAGATCAAGGATGAGCCAGACACGTTCTACTTCATGGACTACGAACGTGGTTTGCCTTTGCTGCTGCTTGCTGGATTGTTCGTGGCGACCGTGCTCGGTGTGGCCAGATGGAAGGGACTGGCCGCCCTGGCTGGGCTGGTGGCGGCACTCGCGGTGGTCTGGATGTTCACATTGCCAGCGCTCGCCGTCGGCAGGGATCCCTTGCTGGTCGCGCTGGTCACGGCATCGATGGTCATGTTCGTCGTGGTGTATCTCGCCCATGGAATCTCGGTGAAGTCAACGACCGCACTGCTGGGGACCTTCGCCGGCATCGCCGGCGTGGCGGCGCTGGCGTGGTGGGCGATCCCTGGTGCGAGCCTGACTCCGATGCAGGATGAGACGATGGGCCAGGTGCCGTACATCTTCCCCGGTCTCGACGCCCGCGGCATCCTGCTGTGCGGCATGGTGCTCGCTGGCGTCGGCGTCCTCAACGATGTGACGATCACCCAGGCGTCTGCGGTATGGGAGCTTCGTGAAGCCGCTCCGACGGTCCCTCGCCGGACCATCTTCGCCCATGCCATGCGGATCGGGCGAGATCACATCGCCTCCATCGTGTACACCATCGCCTTCGCCTACGTGGGCACGGCGCTGGCGATGCTGCTGCTCGCGTCACGGCTGGACTTCAGCATCCTCCAGCTGTTGACGTTCAACACCATCGCCGAGGAAGTCGTGGCCACGCTCGTCGCGTCGGTTAGCCTCGTAGCTACGATCCCGATCACGACGGCGCTCGGCGCCTGGCTGGCCGGCCCGCATCCCGCTGCGGAACCGAAACGCGCTGCCGCCTACGTCAGCGCCGAGAGCCCGGCAAAGCCAGCCAACGTCCGCGGTCTCATACCTCTCGATGGATCGTGAACGGTCGCCAGGCGCTGGTGTGCCCGGCGTCTGGCTTTCATGCCACCGCGACAGTCGCGGCATGGGCCCGTCCGGGCCGTCCGCCTCGAGATATCAGGGGACCGGGGGCGACCTGCGCACCTGTCACGAAGGCCCTTGCCGGAGGTGTCTTTCTGCTGTAGCAGTCTTGTGGCCAGGAAAGGTCTCTGGCAGCCGTCGGGCCTGCAACTGCGACTCTGAGAGGTTGGATCAAGTGCAACAGTCGCACGATGGGAGCTTTCCGCGCGTGGCCAGGTGCCGACTCTGGGGTGTGGCCGTTGCGATCGCATCGATTGTCCTGCTTGCCGGTTGCGGCTCGGCACAGGTGAACACTGGAGGGTTTGTGTCGGGTGATGGCAGCCTGACCGTGCTGCCTGTGGATGAGCGTCCGCAAGCCCCCGTGATTGAGGGCGTCACGCTGGATGACGCGCGCTGGACGAGCGCTGATGTCTCCGGGAAGGTGATCGTCTACAACGTGTGGGGGTCCTGGTGTGCACCATGCCGGTCTGAGGCGCCCGCGCTTGTGGCCGCCAGCCAGAAGCTTGCCGGCCAGGCGGTCTTCGTGGGGCTGAACACCAGAGACTTTGACAAGGCCGCGCCGCGCGCGTTTGTGCGCGCGTTCGACGTTCCCTATGTGAACCTGTTCGACCCCGATGGCGCGCTTCTCCTCAACTTCTCCGGCGAGCTGCCGCCCAACGCCATCCCGAGCACCATCGTGGTCGACCTGGACGGCCGGGTCGCCGCCCGGATCATCGGCGAAACCACCGAGTCGACCCTGGTGGGTCTGATCCAAGACATGGCAGCGGGCAAGTGATCCCGCTGGAGTTGGGCGACTGGATCCGCCAGGCTGTCGGAGGCTCGGTGGCGCTGGGCCTGCCAATCGCCCTCCTCGCCGGGCTGGTGTCGTTCTTCTCACCGTGCGTGCTGCCGCTGCTGCCTGGTTACCTGTCGTACGCCACCGGGATGGGGGCCGCGGGCATCACTACTGGCCAGGGTGCGAAAGGAGCGGTTGGGAGGAGTCGCGTACTGCTCGGGACGCTGGGGTTCGTGGGTGGGTTCGCGGCGGTGTTCGTCGCTACCGGAGCCCTGATGGGTTCGGTAGGTGCCGCACTCTTCGCGTGGCAGCGGCCTTTGATGGTGGCTGCCGGTGTGCTGAGCATTGCCTTGGGTTTGATGTTCACCGACTGGCTGCCGTGGGGGCGGGGGACGTGGCGGCTCCGTGTGCTCCCGCGAGCTGGTGTGGCGTCGTCCCCGCTGCTGGGAGTCGTGTTCGGGCTGGGGTGGACGCCGTGCATCGGTCCAGCGTTGTCGGTCGTGCTTACACTGGCCCTCAACGAGGGCACTGCAGTGCGCGGTGGCGTGCTCGCGTTCGGTTACGCGCTCGGCCTCGGTCTGCCGTTCATTGTCGCTGGACTGGCTTTCGACCGGCTGGGCGGCACGCTGGGCTGGGTGCGCCGCCGCCATCGCGCCATCCAGGTCACCGGCGGGGTGACCATGATGGTGGTCGGGGTACTGCTGATCACCGGATGGTGGGACATCGCAATGGCTGGTGTCCGGCAGTGGGCGAGCAGCGTCGCACTGCCGATCTGACCTGACTCTGGGCCAACGTGATCTCGGCCCCCGCTGGCCTGGGCCTGGACACGGCACCGATCGCGTTCCTCAACGTCACCCCTGGCCATGCTCGCCCTCGCCGGCCAGACGGTCGAAGTAGGTCACAGCATCCATCCTGGATGCGCCCAGCGGGTGTCTCGCTAGGCCCTCAACTCAGTTGGCTACGTAGTTGGTCGACATCGCGAACTCGCCACGCGTGCTGAGGCCGGCCCTCGTAAGCCACGTTCCCGACGGCGGGGAAGGCCCCGTCAGCAAAGCTGTGGCCCTGACGCAAGATGCAAGATCGTCAGTTGTGCGCGAAGCCCGCCACCGGACAGGTGGCGGGCTTGGTTCGGTGCGGGCTCTGGCGCCCGCGGGTTCTCTGGCGTCTTTAGGCGGGCAGGTCCTCTAGGAGGTCGGCCATCTCTGTGATCTCGGCGGTCTGGGCGTCGATGATCTGTTGGGCGAGCTCCCGTACCTCCTCGTTCTGGCCGGTGTCGATCACAGTCTGTGCCATAGTGACGGCACCTTGGTGGTGGGCGGTCATGAGTTCGAGGAAGCGGCGGTCGAAGTCGGTTCCGGTGAGTGCCTGGAGTTCTGTCATCGCCGCGTCCTGGTCCATGCCGTCCATGTCCATGCCGCCGTGGTCCATGCCGCCCATGTCGGCGTCCGTGCTCGTCGGCTCACCCCAGCTCTCCAGCCATCCGGTCATCAGCTCAATCTCGGGGCCTTGTGCTGCGGTGATGCGTTCGGCGAGCGCGCTGACCTCAGGCGTGGTGGCTTGCTGTGCCGCCAGGTCGGCCATCTCGATGGCGCCCTGGTGGTGGATGATCATCATCTGGGCGAACTCGGTGTCGGCGGCGTTATGCGTGGCGGACGCCTCAGGTGAGGTGGCGGTAGGTGGGGTGGCCGGGCTCTGCTCGACGGGAGTGGCGCAGGCGGCCAAGGCGAGGCTGAGCATGACGGTGGCGGCTCCGGCCGTAAGGACTCGTCGGATTGTCGTGGTCATCGGGTCTCCTTAGCTGTGGTGGGCGTGGGTCTGGTCGGCAGCGGCGTCGGCGTGACAGCAGGCGTCGTGTTCGCCTGCGCATTGGCGCCCAGCGGGATCGTCGCGGCGGGCCTCGGGCTCGGTTGTGGCAGAGGCATGGCAACAGGCCATCATCGTCTCCTTGGAGTTTCTGCGGCCGGTGAGCGGTCGCTTGGTGGTTGGCTCGCGCGGTGGCTGGCCGGGTCGCCAGTGTTGCTGGTGGGGATCAGGATCCGGGCTGGGTTTGATGAAGGCTTGGTCAAGACCGCCGGAGCGGGACTCTGGCTGCCGGTGTCCTCTCGACGGCGGGGTCCGCCTCCGTCACGGTCGCCGGTGGCTCCTTGGGCTAGCTGGAAGCGTCAGGGTGAAGCTCGCTCCCTGGTCGCGGCCTGCGCTGTCGGCGGTCAGGCTGCCGCCGTGGGCTTCGGCGATGGCCTTGGCGATGGTCAAGCCGATGCCGGATCCGGCCTTGTCGCGGTCGCGGGCGGTGTCTCCGCGGTAGAAGCGCTCGAAGATATGTGCGAGTTGCTCGCTGCTCATGCCTTCGCCGGTGTCGGTGATGGTGAGGGTGACACTCCTGCCCGGGCCGTGTCGTCCGGTGATGGTGACGCGGCCGCCGGTGGGGGTGTGCCGCAGTGCGTTGGCGAGGAGGTTGCCGAGAACCTGCCCGATCCGCTGTGGGTCGACCCACACCTCCAGGTCGTTGATGTCGTCTGCCAGCGTCACGGATTTGGCTGCGTAGCTGGCGCGTACTTGGCTGAGCGCGCTGGACACGAGTTCGGGCAGGGGCTGGAGGGCCGGCTCGATCGTGAGGCGTCCTTCTTCGGCGCGGGAGACGTCATCGAGGTCGTGGACGAGCCGGGTGAGGCGCTCGGTCTGGTGTTCGAGGATCTGGCGGGTGGTGTCGTTCCACTCGGTGACCCCGTCGGCAAGGCCTTCCAAGTGGGCGTTGAGGGTCGCGATCGGGGTGCGAAGTTCGTGGGCGAGATCGGAAAGCAGCCTGCGGCGCGTGTCCTCGACGCTACTGAGGCGGCCGGCCATCTGGTTGAACGAGTCGGCGAGGGTGGCCAACTCCGGGCCGGCGCCGGTGACGGTTACCCGGGCGGTGTAGTCGCCGGTGCTGATCCGGCGCGCGGATGCGGTGAGGGTGTCGAGCGGGCCGCGGATGCGGCCGGTGACGTACCAGGTGACGCCGAGCGCCAGGACCAGCGCGACGAGGAGACCCACGCTCAGGGACACAGCGCTGGCGCTGGCGAACGCTTCCTCAATGTGGGGGATCTCAGGGGAGTCGGGTTCGTGGCCCGACTCGAGCAGATGGACGTGAAACAGCGGGGGGCCGATGATGGCGGCCACCAGCGCGGCCGTCAGGACACTGGCGACCAGCGCCAGAGCTTGGGCCGCGAAGAGCCGGGTGCCCAGTCGCCAGCCGGCGATGGTGTGATCGGTCATCCCTTGCCCATCCGGTAGCCGACCCCGCGCACGGTCAGCACGTACCGCGGCTCGTTCGGATCGTCGCCGAGCTTGCGGCGCAGGTTCGCGACATGCACGTCGACGACGTGGTCGTCGCCGAGCCAGTCAACGTCCCACACCTGGTCGATGATCTGGCGACGGCTCAGCGCGACCTTCGGCTGCCCCGAGAGCACGTCGAGGATGTCGAACTCGGTCCGGGTCAGCTGCACCGGCTCGTCGCTCAGCCATACCTCGCGCCCGGCGGCGTCGACCCGCAGGTCGCCGAACACCCGTGGCGGCTCCAGGTCCACTTCGGCAGCAGCAGCGGCGGGTCGGCGAGGGCGCCGTAGCACGGTCTGGACGCGGGCGACGAGTTCGCGAGTGCTGAAGGGCTTGGTGATGTAGTCGTCGGCGCCCACCGAGAGCCCGATCAGCTTGTCGACCTCGTCGCCGCGCGCGGTCAGCATCAGGATGTAACAGTCGGAGAACGTCCTCACCTGCCGGCAGACCTCGATCCCGTCAAGGCCGGGCAGCCCGAGATCCAGAACGATCACGTCCGGGGCGAGCGTGCGGGCGACGGTCACCGCGTCCGGCCCGGTGTACTCCAGTGTCACGTCGTAGCCAGCTCGTCGGAGGTAGGACGCGACCACGCTCGCCAACGCCTTCTCGTCCTCGACGACAAGGATGCGTTCCTGCGGGATCTCCAGTTGTGCCATGCCCGCCAGTATGACCCCGAGCCGCCACTGTTTGGCGTTCTACACCGGCCCCGGCCTCGGATCTTGCCTAAATCTTGACCGGACGCGGAGTGGTCCTTGGTGTTGTCCAGGGAGGCTCTTCAGTGCCGCGGCCAGGAGGGAGGTGGCCAGATGGGACTGCTGGATCAGCTGCTGGGTTGGTGGATCTGGGCCTGCCTGGCGATGGTCGCCGCCTGGATCGTGGTGTTCCTGCTGGTGCGGCTGTTGTTCCGCACCGGTTCCGACACGGGAGGTACGTATGACAGGCACGTCGCGACGCCATCTGCTGGGTGGTGGTCTGGCCTTGGCCGGAAGCTGGGCGCTGGGCGCCTGCACCGCGTCCCCGACCAGACCGCCAACCACGACAGCGCCCCGGCTGCCCGCGTCGACGGAGCCCATCTCGCCGGCACCCGGACGCACCATCGCGGAGAAAACGGTCGGGGCAGCCCCGACCACCGTTGATCTTGGCGGCATCGAGGTGGATACCTGGGCCTACACCGACACCGTTCCCGGCATCGATCTGAGAGCGACCGCAGGCGACCTCATGCGCATCACGCTGGACAACCAACTCCCCGCTGACACCACCATCCACTGGCACGGGATCGCGCTGCCCAATGCGGTTGATGGAGTTCCCGGCATGACTCAAGAGCCCGTCAGATCCGGGGAGAAGTTCCTGTACGAGTTCCTCGTGCCCGACCCCGGCACCTACTTCTTCCACCCCCATGTCGGAGTTCAGCTGGACCGCGGTCTGTACGCGCCACTGATCGTGGAGGACCCCGCCGAACCGGGCGGCTACGACAGCGAGTGGATCGTGGTCCTGGACGACTGGTTGGACGGCACCGGACGCACCCCGGACGAGGTCTACCGACAACTCACCGCGAGCCCCTCAGCAGACCCCAGCGGTATGGACCACACCACAATGGGTGCCGCGCCCTTCGGTGACGCTGGCGATGTTGCCTATCCCCATTACCTGATCAACGGTGCTATTCCAGCTTCCCCGGTGGCCTTCCGTGGCAAGAAGGGCGAGCGGGTACGGATCCGGATGATCAACGCCGCCTCCGACACCATCTTCGCCGTTGCCATTGGCGGCCACACAATGACCATCACGCACACCGATGGGTTCGGCGTAGAACCCCGCCAGAGCGCCGGAATCTACATCGGCATGGGCGAACGCTACGACGCGATCGTCACCCTCGGCGACGGTGTGTTCCCACTGGTCGCCAAGCCATGGGGCAAGGAAGGCCAGGCAATGGCGCTCATCCGCACCGGCTCCGGCACAGTGCCAGCTCCCGACGTCCAGCTCGCCGAGTTCGACCGCCCCATCCTGCAGGGCACCGACCTGCGCCCTACAGAGGCGTCTCGGCTGTCGGAGCAACAACCCGACGCGTCCGCCACCCTCGAACTGGGCGGACAGATGAACCCCTACGTCTGGACCATCAACGGATCACCGTTCGGTCAGAACAGCCCGATTGAGGTTGTTGAGGGCCAGCGGTTCCAACTCGATGTGGTGAACGCGACCATGATGACCCACCCGTTACACCTCCACGGCCATACGTTCGCGCTGCCGAACGGGCTACGCAAGGACACTGTGCTCGTTCCTCCGATGGGGACCACAGCATTGCAGCTTCAAGCCTCCAATCCCGGCGTGTGGGCGGTCCATTGCCACAACATCTACCACGCTGAGGCGGGGATGATGATCGCGCTGAACTACCGGCAGAACTGACCGCGGTGCGACAACTCAACGCGCCAGCCCGCCGAGCCAGATCATCTGCCGCACCCATGTCTCGCCTCGGGCGCGGCGGAACCCGGGCAGCCCCTGCAATGGCGCCGCGTCGCGCCTACCACGAGGTGTCCCGCTGGTGGGGGCGGGGGCTGGCGACCGTGGCAGTCGGGGTGACGGTGATCACGACGTTCATCGCATTCTCGTCGCCCTCGGTTGAAGTGGCGCACGCCCTCCAGGCACAGATCGCGCCGGCCTCGTTCGAGCAGGCTCGGCAGCAGGACTTGAGCCGTGACGCTGTTGAGCGGATCGCCCCGACGATCAGCGAGCTGGTGGCCCAGCGAGACGAGATGCTGTCCCGCGACAACGACCGGATCAAAGCGCGCCAGCAGCAGGCAGCGCTCGCAGCCCGCCAAGACCAACTTGCTGACGCGGCCGAAAGCGTCGAGGAGGAAGCCGAGCGGCTGCGCAATCTGTCCGACTTCTACTGGCCGACCGACGGAGGGGTGTCCAGCGGGTTCGGCTACCGACTCCACCCCATCCTGCGGATCCGCCGGCTCCACAATGGTGCCGATATCGGCGGCGACTGCGGCCAACCCATCTGGGCCGCGCAATCTGGGACCGTCACGAAAGCAGCCCGGACCGGCTACAACGGTGGCTCAGGCCGCAACGTCCGAATCAACCACGGCGACATTGACGGCACTGACATCCAGACTGCCTACCTCCACATGAGCAAGGTCGAGGTCAAGGTCGGACAGAAGGTGAAAAAGGGCGACCGCATCGGCACCGTGGGAACCACAGGGCTCTCCACGGGATGTCACCTGCACTTCTCCTTGTACAAGAACGGCCGCGCCAGCGACCCGCTGGAGTACGCGAAGAAGTAGCACAGCGGCACACCACTGCTTGGCCACAGACCTTGACCGAACGCTGATCGGTTGCGCACCTGACCCCAACTCTGATCGGGAACAGTGAACAGCATCATCCGCACACGAACGAGGAGCACATGATGAGCAGCCCAACCCATGAGCACAAGACAGCCGAACAGGGCTGGACCAACTACGCCACTGAGCGCACTCCAGCCCCAGGCGAACCCCAGGACCCCAGCGGACACCACGCCGACAGCCACGGAGGCGGAACCGGGCACGGTGGGCACAGGTGGATGATGCTGCTCATGTGCGCCCCGTTGGTCCTGATCGGGATCTGGGCGCTCGTTTCCGGCGCGGGCGGTGGGGCACTGATCGGGGGCCTGCTGTGCATGGGCATGATGGCTTTCATGCACCTCGGCATGGGCGGCAAGGGCCATCGGCATTAACGCCCTTTTGTCGGCGTGGGCGGCAGGCTTGATCGAATCTTGACCCGCCCTGAACGGTCACCGGATCGACCACCGACAAGCTGGACCTCGTGACAGAACCTCGCCCACACAGCGACCGCACCGCGCGCCGGATCACGTTGGTCACCTCACCGGGTTGCCACTTCTGCGAGGACGCCCACGTTGTGCTGGCCACACTCGACCGCCAGGGATCGATCGCACTCACCGTGATCGACGCCGAAACCCCCGACGGCGAGTCCCTCATCGGCCTCCACCGTCCCGCCCTGTTCCCGCTGGTCTTGCTCGAGGGTGACTTCTTCAGCGCGGGACGACTGCCCAGGCGCAAGCTCGCCGCCACGCTCGGCCTGGCGAAGTCGGCATTCTGATGGGCACCGATCTGCTGTCCACTGGGAGCATCCTGGCCGCCTTCCTCGCCGGTGGCGTCGCACTGTTCGCACCGTGCTGCATCGTCTTCCTCGCACCCAGCTACCTGGCCGCCGCCGTCAAGAACCGCCGCTGGCGGCTGCTGCCGCTCACCTTCCTCTTCGCCGCCGGCCTGGCGCTCGTCCTCGTTCCGATCACGCTCGGCGTGAGCCTCATCGCCGGTGCGATCGCCAAATACCACGCCGTCCTCTACTGGGCGGGCGGCCTGCTGATGATCGGCCTCGGCGTCCTGGCCCTGTCGGGTCGGATGTGGTCGATGCCGTCCATGCTGAAGGCACCCGAGGTCGGCCGAGCCGACACCGCCACCTTCTTCAGCCTCGGTGTGTTCTCCGGTATCGCCTCCAGTTGCTGCGCGCCCGTCCTCGCCGGCGTGATGACGCTGTCGGCCATGTCCGGCTCACCGATCGGGGGGCTCGTCCTCGGCCTGGCCTACGTGTTCGGGATGGTGCTGCCGCTGTTCGGAATGGCGCTGCTGTGGGACAGACTCCCCAAGGGAGGCCAGAGCCGGCTACGCGCCAAGCCCCTCCGACTGCGGCTGGCCGGACGGACCCTCCACACCAACACAGTGAACCTGGCCGTGGCGATCGGATTCTCGATCATGGGAGTGCTCGTCATCCTGCAGGCCAACACCACCACCATGACCGGCGGCGACAGCCCGCTCCTGCCAATCGCCGACTGGCTCACCGAGGTGTTCGAAGCCCTGCTCGGCTGGACGGCTCCGATCCCCGAACCCATCCTCGGGCTGGGCCTCCTCGCGCTCGTCGCCGTCTTCGTCGCCGTCACCCTCAAGGATCGCAAGCGCGCCCAGCACGCCCCAGTGGAACCCGCGCCCGCCAAACAAACCGACAACGCTCACTGAGGATCCATCATGACCCAGAGAACCCACCAGACCGCCCGCCAGGTAAAGGATCCGGTCCAACCCACCCAGAGCAGGCGTGCCCGGCTTCATGAGGAGAAGCTCAAGGCGGCCCGGACCCGCAAGGTCCGCCGCTGGCTTGCCGGCATCGCCGGGGTGGCCGCGGTGGCGCTCATCGCCTTCGGCCTGTGGTCCGCCCGCCCGACCGGCGGTGACACCGCCACCACCGCCCCAGACTTCACCCTGCCCACCACCGACGGCGGCGCCGTCACCCTCAGCGACCTACGCGGCAGCCCTGTCATCCTCTACTTCAACGAGGGCGCCGGCTGTGGCTCCTGCACCGTTCAGATGGCCGAGATCGAGAAGAACCCAGGCTTCGCCGACGCCGGCATCACCGTGCTGCCGATCGTGATGAACACCCCCGAACAGATCCTGCCCGACATGGAGACCTACGGCGTCGTCACCCCCTACCTACTCGACGACGGTACCGTTTCCGCGGCCTATGACGTGCTCGGGAAGGGCATGCACGAAGGCCTGCCGGGCCATGGCTTCGTTCTCATCGACGCCGATGGAGTCCAGCGGTGGAACGGTGACTACCCCTCCATGTGGCTCGACCCCGCCGACCTCCTGAAGGAAGCCACCAGCCGACTCTGAACAGTCGGGGCCGGTACAAAAGCGTCCGGAACACGACCTGACAGTGGGCGCCCGCAGCCGGGCAGGCTCTCGCTTCAGGCGTCGGAGGGGCTGACAGGCAGTAGACGGACGACTCGCGGGGAGCGGCCGGTCTGCGCTTCAGAGTTGGGGGTGATGTGTGGTTAGCCGAGATGAGATTCGGGGACTATTGCAGTCTTGTCGCGCGAGGCTCACCCCTGAGCAGGTTGGCCTGCCTGCCTTTGGCGGGTACCGGCGAGTGCCCGGTCTGCGGCGGGAGGAGGTCGCGATGCTGGTGGGCATCTCGGTCGACTACTACATTCGGATTGAACGCGGTGATCTGGCCGGGGTGTCGGACGGTGTTCTTGATGCGCTGGTGAGCGTTCTCCGACTCTCTGCCGAGGAGCAGGCTTGCCTCGTGGCGGTCGCTCGCGGAGACGAACGCGGACAGTGACTAGGCCGTCCTCGTAGGTATCGGACGCGGTGGGTGGCGACCAGGCCTAGCCTCCGTCCGGGCCTCCGTCAGGGCCGAGCTTCGTCCGGCGTGCCCATTCTCGCGTGCTCCGACGTGCCCTGCCGGACCTCGGCGTTGTCGCTGGTGGAGGCTCTCTGACTTTGTCCCCGCGCGGTGCCCGCTCGGGTAGCCCGCGGACCTAGGGACAAGTCCGGGGACATCTGATTGGTGTGCTCCTGCGGTCCGCTGCCGCGGAAGGAGCCACACATGTACGTCGTCCACGAGCCGAATCCTGCGGACATCGCGTACCTCTCCACTGGTCGGGCCGGGAGGCCCGGACGGAGGAGGTGACCGCGATGACTGCTGGCGGGCAAGACATCGGGAGTGAGCTAGCAAGGCTGGTCGGTGAAGCCGCACCCCACGACCCGCCTGTGACAGCCATCGACCGGCTGTTCGTCGCGGTCGAAGGCGACCTGCTGGGAGTCGCAGCAGCACGCCTCGCGGCCCACGGGGTGCCGGTTTTCCCCTGCGTTCCAGGTGGGAAGCGACCTCTGACCTCCCACGGCTTCCATGATGCGACAGCCGATGCGCGGCAGGTTGCCCTGTGGTGGAAACGGTGGCCTTCGGCGAACATCGGCGTGCCCACAGGCGCCGCTTCGCGCATGGACGTCGTCGATGTTGATCTGAAGCGCACTGGCTCCGGCTATTCGGCGTTTGCGCGTGCTCGACAGGCCGGCCTTGTCGACGGCTGGCTTGCGCTGGTCCGAACGCCCTCAGGGGGGATGCACGTCTTCTACCCGGCGGCACGAGGTCGGCCACAGCCTTCATGGCAAGCCACCTCCGTCTGCGTGGACTTCCGTGGCGAAGGCGGATACGTGATCGTCCCCCCTTCGATCGGCATGACCGCGAACGGGGCGCGCGCTGCTTACACATTGGTCGGAGTTCGCCGCCCTGCTCCGGCGCCTATCGACGCAAAGGCATTGCGGGATCTGCTCGAACCGCCGTCTGAGCGGCTCCTCGTGCGTGCGCCTGTTGTGAAGGGCAGCCCTGACGCGGGCCGGCTCGCGGCGTGGGTGGCTGCGCTCTCAGAGAGCGAGCGCAATCTGGGGCTGTTCTGGGCGACATGCCGATTGGCCGAAGCCGGCTTGCCCGCCACCGACGCGGAGGCGGCGCTCGCTCCCGCAGCGCGGCAAGCAGGTCTGCCCGCCCGAGAGGTCGCTTCCACGATCCGTTCTGCGTACCGCGTCGCAGGCGGCAAGTCGGGCCGCCACGCCCCTCGCTCAGAGCCTCCACGGACTCGTGGCGGGACACGATTCGAGCATCGGATGTCGACGTGACTACCTCCCGTCCACGCGGCATGAGAGTCGCGGCTCTGACCGCGGTTGCGGGGACGGTGTTCATCGCGATGGGTGCGTTCTGGCTGTCGTTCACCGCTCTATGAACCGCCCCGGCATGTCCGGAGACTCGGTTTGTTGACTCCTCAGCTTGCTGCTGCGGGTTGTTGCTGAGCGTAGT